>JAABUP010002266.1_pt1 | contig 37909 bp, 38 predicted proteins | sample 5559201 | NCBI WGS metagenome assembly JAABUP01 (sample SAMN10711887, study PRJNA513373) | rock metagenome | isolation source: Antarctica rocks | place: Antarctica | reverse complement strand
CCACCTGATCGACCCGGGCCAGGTCCCCCACCAACCGCACCGTCGACCGATACCCCGACACCGCCACCACATCCGAAGCGTCCAGCGCCGCGACCGCCTCCCGCACCGCGAACTCCGCCTCCCGCAGCGTCCGCACCGCGTCGCGCACCCGCGTACAGAGGGTGTCATCAACGGTCACCGTGCTCATAGGTCAACCATAGAGTGCACCCCCGACAACCTGGTGCTGAACAGGAAATCCGCGGGCACCTTCCGACCATGATCAGGGGCCGGCCGGGGGGACGACAGGAAGATCGGATGGCGCACCGCGTTCGAGGAGGCGCCAGAGGGCGGCACCGTCGAGGTGGTCGGCCACCAGGTCGCCGAGCAGGTCGAGTTGGGCGCCGCGGGCCGCGGCGAAGTCGGTGGCCGGCGCGGCGCGGAAGTCCCGGCCCGCCGCGTCGGCGGCCAGGGTCAGCACCTCGCGGCGGAACCCGTCGTTCTCCAGCAGGCCGTGCCAGTGCGAACCGAGCACGGCCTCGTGGATCGCGCCCTCCCCGGGGTCGTCGGGCTGCATGATCAGGTACCGGTCCCCGCGCCCGACCACCCGGCCGTGGTGGATCTCGTAGCCGGAGACGGCCTCCCCCAGCGCCATCCCGACGACCCCGCCGAGGTGCTTGTCGCGGTCGAAGACGACGTCCACGGCGAGCAGCCCCAGCCCGTCGACGTGTGTGCCCGCCGGCGCCTCGACACCGTCGGGGTCCGAGATCGTCCTGCCCAGCATCTGGAAGCCGCCGCAGAGGCCGACGACCGCGCGCCCCGCCCGGGCGTGGGCGAGGACGGCGTCGGCGAGGCCGGTACGCCGCAGCCACTCCAGGTCAGCCACGGTCGACTTGGAGCCGGGCAGCACGACGAGGTCGACGTCGGCGAGGCGCGACGGCTCGACGACGTAGCGGACGGCGACGCCGGGTTCGGCGGCGAGAGCGTCGACGTCGGTGCCGTTGGAGAGGCGCGGGAAACGGATCGCGGCCACCCGGAGCCAGTCCGCACCCACGGGCGGCGCCGGTCGGCCGACGACGCCGTCGGCGACGTGCCCGAGCGAGTCCTCGGCGTCGAGCCACAGCTCCTCGGCCCAGGGGACGACCCCGAGGGTGGCGCGCCCGGTGAGGGCGTGCAACTGGACGAGCCCGGGAGCGAGCAGTGTCCGGTCACCGCGGAACTTGTTGATCACGAAGCCGGCGATCAGGGCCTGGTCGGCGGGCTCGAGGAGGGCGAGGGTGCCGAAGAGGTGGGCGAAAACCCCGCCGCGATCGATGTCGCCGACGACGATCACCGGGAGGTCCGCGGCCCGCGCGAGGCCCATGTTCGCGATGTCGGTGGCGCGCAGGTTGATCTCGGTCGGTGAGCCCGCGCCCTCGCAGATCACCGCGTCGAACTCGGAGCGCAGCCCGGCGAGGGTCTCGGTGACGACGCCGAGCAGCGGCCCCTTGCGTTCCCGGTAGTCGCGGGCGGTGACGGTGCCGTCGACGCGGCCGCGGACGACGACCTGCGAGGTGCGGTCGGTGCCCGGCTTGAGCAACACCGGGTTGAACCGGACACTCGGGGCGACCCCGCAGGCCGCGGCCTGCAGCGCCTGCGCCCGCCCGATCTCCCCACCGTCGCGGCACACCACCGAGTTGTTGGACATGTTCTGCGCCTTGAACGGCGCGACCTCGACGCCCTGCCGGTGCAGCCACCGGCAGATCCCGGCGACGAGGACGCTCTTGCCGGCGTCGGAGGTGGTGCCGGCGACGAGGAGCGCCCCGCTCACCGGGACGGCCCCGTCACCACGGCGGCAGCCCGGCGAGTCCGGGCAGGCCGTCGAGGGAGACCTCGTTCTTCTCCGCCCGGTACTCGCGCAGCTTCTCGGGGGTCTTGTGCTCGGCCCACGAGTCGAGCAGCTCCCGGTCGCTCTCCAGGTGCATCCGCGGGACGGCGTAGCCGCAGGCGTCGGCGACGCGGGTGACGTCGACCGTGACCACCCCGCGCGCCTCGGTGCGCCGCGAGGCGAGGCCCATCGTGAACGGCTCGAGGGCGGCGTCGAAACCGTCCTCGCCGCGCGTCACCACCCGACCCCGTCCGTGCAGCCGCACGACGTTCGGCGTGCCGTCGAAGGAGCAGAACATGACGCAGATGCGCCCGTTCTCCCGGAGGTGTGCGGTGGTCTCGATGCCGCTGGCGGTCATGTCGACGTAGGCGAAGGTGTGGTCGTCGAGCACCCCGAACGTGCCCCGCAAGCCCTTGGGCGAGACCTTGACCAGCCCATCGCCGTCGAGCGGGGCGGTCCCGACGAAGAACACCGGCTGCTCACCGATCCAGCGCGCCATCCGCGGCTCGATGCGCTCGTAGACCTTGGCCATGGGAGTCAGGCTCGCACGACGGCACTACCCTCGGCCTCGTGACCACGCCCACCGAGGGTCTGGGGCGACTCCGTGAGGCCGAGGCCGCCGGGCGCCTCGACGAGCTCGCCGAACGGCACGGACTCAGCCTCGTCGTGGTCTTCGGGAGCGTGGCTCGCGGTGAGCCGGCGCCGAACGACCTGGACGTCGCCGTCGGTTCGAGGACGGGCACGCTCGACCCGATCGCCGTGATCACGGCCCTGATGAAGCTCACGGGGACCGACGCCGTCGACCTCCTCGACCTCGACCGCGCCGGTCCGGTGGCGCGCCAGCACGCCCTCGTCCCGGGAGAGCCGCTCTACGAGCACCCCGAGGGCGAGTTCGTCCGGCCGGCAGCTACAGGCGAGCGGCGAACGGCTGAGCACGGAGTGGATGCGACGCCGGGACATGGCTCGGATGGCCGAGCTCCCGTGAGCCCGCGGCGCCTCGACCCGTCGATCGTGCACGCCAGGCTGTCGACCATCCGCGACCTGCTCGGCGACCTCGCCGGTCTCGACGACGACATCGACCTCACGACGGACCGCATGACCCGACACGGCGTGGAGCGCATCCTCACGCAGCTCGTCGAGCTGGCGGCGTCGGTGAACGAGCACGTCACCGGCGCGCGCCTGCATCGCGCGGCCACCTCCTACGGGAACCCTTCGTCCTCGCGGCCGAGTGCGGTCTCATCGGCCCGGACCTCCGCGACGAGCTGCTGCCGTCGGTCGGCCTGCGCAACGTCCTCGTGCACGAGTACCTGGCCGTCGACGTCGAGAAGGTGCGCGAAGCGATACCCCTCGCCTCGACGGCTACCGCCGCTACATACAGCAGTGCGCGGCGTTCGTCGGGAATCTCGACGCGTGAGCCCGAGGACCCGGGCCGACGCGGGCCGACGCGGGTTGCGCCCCGTCAGCGGTTCGGCCGCCGGGCCAGGTCCGCCCATCGCCCAAGCTCGACCACCTCGACCCCCGACGACTCCAGCTGCGCGCCACCGCTCGGGGTCCCGACGAAGGTCGGCGGTTCGCGCCAGGCGATGACGACCCGCCGCACCCCCGCGTCGACGATGCGCTGAGCACACGTCACGGGGCGCGACGCCCGCTGCCCACAGGGCTCCAGCGAGCTGTAGACGGTGGCGCCCGCGAGCCGCGGGTCCGTGCGATCGAGCGACCGGAGCGCGGCCTCCTCGGCGTGGTCGTGGGGGTCGTCGCGGCGCGACCAGCCCGTCGCCAGTACCGCTCCGTCGGCGGCCACCACGACGCACCCCACGGCGAATGCCGTCGTCGACGGCGGGCACCGCTCGGCGAGCGCGCACGATTCCGCGAGCCAACGGTTGTCGGCGTCACCGAAGCGGTAGCGCAGGAGCACGTCGGGACCGAGCGTGCGTGTCTCGACGAGGTGGGGCGTCCCGCCGCCGGTGAACCGCGGCCCGTCCCCCACCAGGCGCGACGCGACGACCAGCTGCAGTTCGTCGACCGCGTCCGCGGCGAGGAACGCCCGGTGCACCGCCGCCCCGCCCTCGACCATGAGGCGCACGACGCCCCGGTCCGCGAGATCTGCGAGCACCTCGGGGATCCCGGGCGACGGGCCGAGCACCACGGTCGACGCGCCCTCGCGGGTGAAGACGCGAGCAGCGGACGGGAGGTGACCCGAGCCGCCCAGCACCACCCGCAGCGGTGACGGCGGGAGGCCCCGAGCCTCCCGCGCGGCCCGGCGGCCCGCGGAGCGCACGAGCAGCCGCGGGTCGTCCGCGCGCACCGTCCCGGCCCCGACGAGGATCGCGTCCACCCCGGCCCGCTCGGCGTCGACGCGGTCGAGGTCGGCCGGCCCGGACAGCACGAGCCGCTGCGGCGAGGTGTCGTCGAGGAAACCGTCGACCGACACGGCCGCCGAGGCGAGCACGTGCGGCCGGGTCACCACCTCGAGCCGATCACAGCAGCGTCAGGATCTCGCTGCCCGAGTTGGTGACCAGGATCGTGTGTTCGAACTGCGCGGTGCGCGACTTGTCTTTCGTCGTCACCATCCACCCGTCGTCCCACACGTCGTAGTCGATGTCGCCGAGAGTGATCATCGGCTCGATGGTGAACGTCATGCCCGGCTCGAGCGGTTCGTGGCGCGTGGGGTCGTCGTAGTGCACGACGACGAGGCCGGAATGGAAGGTGCGGCCGATGCCGTGGCCGGTGAAGTCGCGCACCACGCCGTAGTCGAAGCGGTTGGCGTAGGACTCGATGACCCGGCCGACGACGTTGAGCTCCCGGCCCGGCTTCACCGCCTTGATCGCGCGCATCGTGGCCTCGTGGGTGCGCTCGACGAGAAGGCGGTCCTCCTCGGAGACGTCGCCAGCGAGGAAGGTCGCGTTGGTGTCGCCGTGGACGCCTCCGATGTAGGCGGTGACGTCGATGTTGACGATGTCGCCGTCCTCGATGACGGTCGAGTCGGGGATGCCGTGGCAGACGACCTCGTTGAGCGAGACGCAGCAGGACTTCGGGAAGCCGCGGTAGCCCAGCGTCGAGGGGTAGGCGCCGGCGTCGACCAGGAACTCGTGCACGACGCGGTCGACCTCGTCGGTGGTGACGCCCGGGCGCACGGCGTTCCCGCCGGCGGCGAGTGCCTGCGCACCGACCTTGCCGGCCACGCGCATCGCCTCGATGATCTCGGGCGTCTGCACCCACGGGTCCGTGGAGCGCGCGGGGGCGGGCTTCCCGACGTACTCGGGGCGGGTGATGGCGTTCGGCACCGGGCGCAGCGGGGTCTGCTGCCCGGGCCGCAGGGGGGTGCGGACCGGCATGGCAGCCAGCCTAGGCGCGTGCCCGGGACCTGCGCCGCCCCGTGGCGACCACGCCGCGGACCACACCGCGCCATCCGAGGATCAGCACGCCGAGTGACACGGTCGCCACGACCGCGAAGGAGAGCGGAAGCCGGTCGAGGACGAGGGCCCGCAGCGCGAGACCGACGACGACCGCGCCGACCCACGTCGCGACGCCGGAACGCCACGCCGGCGGATCGCGCCACGACCGCGACGCGAGGACCCCCGCGACGGCGCCGAGCAGGAACGGCGCCGCGGTCTGGACGACGCCGACGATCGCGCCCACCTCGGCGTGGCTGCGCCGACCGATCGCGGCGAAGACGAGCACGGCGACGGCGTCGAGCGCGACCAGCCATCCGGCACCACGGATACCCACGGTGCCCTCGGCGGACGGGAGAACCGGGCTCACCGGAGCGACGGTACCTGCGCGGGCAGGTCCGGGCGGCGCCCGGGCACACCGCGAGCGGGAGCAGCCGGTCGCGCTCAGGTGCGGCCGGAAGGGCGCTCCGCACCGCTACCCGTTGGCGGCGCTCTCGTGGATCTCGCCGTTGGTGCCCTTGGGCAGGAAGCCGCCGGAGGTGGCCTTCTTCGGGGTCAGGTAGACCACGTTGAGGACCTGCCCGGCGGTCCGGCTGAACGCGAGGCCGTTCTTGTCGGTCGGCACGATGTTGGTCTGCCCGTCGAGCAGCACACCCTGGTCGAGGTCGGACGATCCGTCGAGGCCGTCGCGAGCGTCGGAGATCTTGACGGTAGCCTGCTCGAGGTCCATGCCCTTGGCCACGATCGAGGTCCGGATGTTCGCAGCGTGATAGGCCTCGACCGCGAGGATCCCGGCGGCGGCCTCGAGGTAGGTCTTGTTGCTGATCAGCGGCGCGGCACCTTTGTAGGCGGTCACGCCGACGTCCTCGAACACGAACGCGGCGAGCAGGAAGTTCTCCTCGCTGGCGTAGGCGTCGAACGGCTTGTCCTCCGAAGCCAGCCCGGCCGCCATCGCGGCAGCCTGGAAGGCGGAGTCGATGTCGATGGCCGGCCGCGCGACGGCCGCCGAGCCCAGCGTGGTGCGCAGGAACTCGACGTGGTTGCGCTCGTCTGCCGTGATCTCGCGGGCGTAGTCGCGGATGGCCTTGGTCTTGAAGTCGACCTTCCGGCCGCCCTTGACCTGGCCCAGCGTTCCCTTGCCGTCGGTGAGGCTGTCGGGCAGGCCCTCGCCTGTGAACGCCCGGGAGTAGAACTCGGCCTCGAGGTACTCCAGGTTCAGCGCAAAGTTGAGGATCGCCGCGTCGCTGGGCGCGCCGCCGTTCTCGCCCTCGGTGGCGAAGGCACCACTCGCACCCAACACCGAAGCCCCGGCCACACCCAGCCCGGCCACCCCGGCAGCGGCAATGAACCTCCGCCGGTCCAGCGGGTTCTCGGCGCTACGATCGATCGCCGTAGCGACGAACTTCCTTCCGAACACGACACGGCCCCCAGGCGAAGTCGACGGCGACGGTGCGGAGTTCTCGCCGACTCCCGCCACCTGTTGGTCGTGCTGACACTTGGAGCAACGCCACGGAGGGGGTGAAAGGTTACAGAAAAGTCTCAGTCGCCCGTCGAGCGGTCCGTCTCTCACGCCGACCGGCGGTCACCCACAGGGAGTAGCACGTCGAGTGACGGTCAGAACAGGACGGTGGCGAAGCTCCCGGCCTGCGAGAACCCGATCCGTTCGTAGGCGCGTCGGGCCGGGACGTTGAAAGCGTTCACGTAGAGGCTGGCGACGCGTCCCGCCCGCACCAGGTGGTCGACGACGGTAGCCGTGCCGGCCGCCCCGATGCCCTCGCCGCGGCGGTCCGGGTGGACCCAGACGCCCTGGATCTGCCCGACGCGGGTGGAGAGCGCCCCGATCTCGGCCTTGAACACCACCTCGCCGTTCTCGATGCGTGTGAACGCCCGGCCGGCGGCGATCAGCTCGGCGACCCGGGCGCGATAGCCGACACCGCCGTCGCCGAGGCGCGGATCGACGCCGACCTCCTCGATGAACATGGCGATCGCGGCGGGGAGGTAACGCTCCATCTCGTCGGGTCGGGTGCGCCGCACGTGCGGATCGGGCGCGGTCCGGGGGGGACGGTCGGTGGCCATCAGTGGCTGGTCGGCGCGGACCTCGCGCGCGGAACCCCAGTGCTCCCGCAGCTCCTCCCACAGCGGCAGGACCAGCTCCCGGCGTCCCACCAGGGAGGAGCAGGACCGTCGGTGGCGGCGCGCGCGGTCGGCGAAGGCCCGCACGGCGGAGCGTTCCCCCCGCAGCGGGACGAGGTTGGCGCCGGAGAAGCAGAGCCCGTCCAGGTGTCCCCCGACGCCCCACATCTCGCCGCCGAGACGCCACGGCTCCACGCCGACCGTCTCGACGCGCGAGGCGACCATGCAGGAGGCGATCGGATCGGCGTCGAGCGCGCTCCGGACCTTCGAGCGGTCCCGGTCGTCGAGCAGCCGCGCACCAGCGGTACGGAGCACGTCGCCAGAGTGCCACATCGGCGCCGCCGGCTCCCCTCACACGAGTTCGGGTCGGACCCACTCCCGGCCGAGCACGTGGTGGTCGAGGAACGCGGACACCGTGCGGTACCAGAGGACCGCGTCCCCGGGCTTGAGCACCCAGTGGTTCTCGTCGGGGAAGTACAGGAACGCCGACGTGACGCCGCAGCGCTGCAGGTCGTACCAGAGCCGCAGCCCCTCGCCGATCGGCACGCGATAGTCCTTGTCGCCGTGGATCACCAGCATCGGCGTGGTGATCGACCGGACGTGGCGGTGGGGGGAGTGCGCCGCGTAGCGGTCCGGGTCGGAGAGCGGGTCGCCCCATTCGCGGGCCCAGTGGAACGAGGAGTCGGTGGCCCCGACGAAGGCGTCGAGGTGCCAGATGCTCGCGTGGGTCACGATCGCGGAGAAGCGGTCGGTGTGCCCGGCGATCCAGTTGGCCATGTAGCCGCCGAAGGACCCGCCCATCACCGCGGTGCGGGAGGCGTCGACGTCGTCGCGGGCGCACGCGGCGTCGGTCGTCGTCATGAGGTCGGTGTAGGGCAGCTCGCCCCACGCGCCGGTCGCGGCGTCGACGAAATCCTGTCCGTAGCCGGTCGAGGGCCGCGGGTCGGGCAGCAGCACCGCCCAGCCGCGGGCGGCCATGAGCCACGGATTCCATCGCCACGACCAGGCGTTCCAGCTCATCACCGGTCCGCCGTGGACCCAGAGCAACAGGGGTGCGGGGGAGGACGCCGACGTGCCGCCCGGCAGGACCAGCCACGCCCGCAGCGCCGTGCCGTCGGCCGCTGCGGCGTGCACCTCGGTGAGCGAGCCCGGAAGCGGGTCGAGCTCGGTGACGCCGCGCAGGGCGGTCGGCTCCTGGTCGGGGTCGCGCGGGTCGAGGCGCACCGGCGCGGGTGGGGAGTCCACGGCGGCGCGCAGGGCGTACACGGCGGACCCGTCGGGCGCGGCGACGACATCGGTGTACGCACCGCGGGCCGTGAGGCGGGTCCGTGTGCCGTCGGTGATCGACACCCGCTGGATGGGGGCGTGTCCGGCCTCGTCGACGACGACGTAGAGCACGTCGGTCTCCGCGGCCCCGACGAGCCCGCGGATCATCCAGCGACCCTCCACGACGACCTCGCGCTCGCTCCCGTCCTCGAGCGAGCGCGCCCGCAGCGAGTGGGCGACGCCGCGGCCGGGCGCGGGGTGGCGCTCGCGGACCCACAGCAGCCACCGACCGTCCGGGGTGAAGACCGGGGTCTCGTGATCGGCGCCGGGCTCGTCGGCGAGGACGGTGCGGGTGCCGTCGGCGTCGTGGAGCTCCAGGACGTCGTGCAGGGCGGCCGGGTCGCCGTCCCGACGGCGGGCGACGACCACGGCGATCCTCGCCCCGTCCGGGGACACCGCGGCGTCGCGGAGGATCGCCGACGACGCCGGTGGGTCGACGACACCGAGGGGGTCGCCGACCCGCTCGGCGCCCGCGAGTGCCGGGTGGCGACGCAGCTGGGTGCGTCCCGGCCCGAGGTCGTGGTCCCAGGAGCGGACGGGGAAGTGCTCGTGCAGCCGCGCCGAGACCCCGGCCTTCTCGCGGGCCTCGCGCAGCACCGCGGCGTGGTCGCCGCCGTCGGCGCCACCGCCCGCCAGCCCGCCCGCCCACCCGCTCGCCGGACCGTCGCCGACCGGGACGGGCGTGGCGACCAGGAGCGTCCCGCTGTCGCGGGCCACCGCGAACGACGACACCCCGGCCCCGCAGGTGAGCACGGGGCGCGCTTCTCCCCCGGCGCGTGGGAGCACCCAGAGGGCGGCGACGTCGGAGGGGTCCTCGGCCGCGGGGTCGGCGCGGCGCGAGGTGAACAGCAGGTCACCGTCCGGGGTGAACGCGGCCGAGGACTCCCCCTCCGAGGAACGGGTCAGCCGGCGTGCGGGCGCGGCTCCCCGGGGGTCGAGCTCCCACAGCGACGTCCCCGAGGACTTGTGATCGGATGCGAGCTCGGAGACCGTCGTGACGAGGCGCGAACCGTCCGGCGAGAGCGCGAGGCCGGCCTGGCGCCGGACGGCGACGAAGGCGTCGAGATCGTCGAACGTGGACACGACCCCGATCCCATCACGGTCACCGGGGCGTCGACATGGTCAGCCGACGGTGACGTGGGGCGCGCCGCCCGCGTGGCCGCCGGAGAGTTCGGTCTCCGCCGCAGTGCTCTCCTCGGCCAGGCGCATGGCCTCCTCGATGAGCGTCTGGACGATCTGCGCCTCCGGGACGGTCTTGATGACCTCGCCCTTGACGAAGATCTGGCCCTTGCCGTTGCCACTCGCCACACCCAGATCGGCGTCGCGGGCCTCCCCCGGGCCATTGACGACGCAGCCCATGACCGCGACCCGGAGCGGGACCTCCATGCCCTCGAGGCCGGCGGTCACCTCGTCGGCGAGGGAGTAGACGTCGACCTGCGCGCGACCGCACGACGGGCACGACACGATCTCGAGCTTGCGGGGGCGCAGGTTCATCGACTCGAGGATCGACAGGCCCACGCGGACCTCCTCGATGGGCGGCGCCGAGAGCGAGACGCGGATGGTGTCGCCGATGCCGCGGGACAGCAGCGCGCCGAACGCCGTCGCCGACTTGATGGTGCCCTGGAACGTCGGTCCGGCCTCGGTCACGCCGAGGTGCAGCGGGTAGTCGCACTGCTCGGCGAGCAGCTCGTAGGCCCGCACCATGGTCACCGGGTCGTGGTGCTTCACCGAGATCTTGATGTCGTGGTAGTCGTGCTCGGCGAACAGGCTCGCCTCCCACAGGGCCGACTCGACCAGCGCCTCCGGCGTCGCCTTGCCGTACCTGGCCATGATCGAGGGCTCGAGCGACCCGGCGTTGACCCCGATGCGGATCGGCGTCCCGGAGTCCTTTGCCGCGCGGGCGATCTCGCCGACCTTGTCGTCGAAGCGCTTGATGTTGCCCGGGTTCACCCGCACGCCCGCGCACCCGGCGTCGATCGCGGCGAAGACGTACTTGGGCTGGAAGTGGATGTCGGCGATCACCGGGATGGTCGACTTCTTCGCGATCGCCGGCAGCGCCGCGGCGTCGTCGGCACTCGGGCAGGCGACGCGGACGATGTCGCACCCGGCCGCGGTGAGCTCCGCGATCTGCTGCAGGGTCGCGTTGACGTCGGAGGTCAGCGTCGTCGTCATCGACTGCACCGAGACCGCGTGGTCGCTGCCGACACCGACACCCCCCACGTCCAACTGGCGGGTCCTGCGGCGCGGCGCGAGCACCGCGGGTGCTTCGGGCATGCCGAGGTCGATGGTCATCTCTCTCCCGGGGTCGGTGGCGCTACCCAGTCTGCCCTCACAGCGGCAGCTTGACCGGGTTGATGATGTCCGCGATCACCACGAGGCCACCGAAGGCGAGGATCACCACGACCATCCCGTAGGCGACGGGCATGAGCCGCGCGAGGTCCACCGGTCCCGGGTCCGGCCGACCCCGCAGGCGCCAGATCCGCTTCTTCGCGGCCTCCCAGAGCGCCGGGAGGATGTGACCGCCGTCGAGGGGCAGGATCGGGAGCAGGTTGAGCACGAACAGCGAGAGGTTGACCGCGGCGAGGAGCTGGATCATCAGCGCGATCTCGTCGGCGACGGGGCGGTCCTGCTCGAGGATCCGCCCGCTGATGACCGACGCCCCGACCACGCTGACGGGGGAGTCCTCGGCCCGTTGCTCGCCGGCGAAGACGGAGTCGACGAGGTTGGGGACGCGCGAGGGCATGGCGGCGATGGCACCGAACGTGCGGTCGACGATGCCGCCGAGGGCGCCCACGAACTCGCCCGGGGTGGCGGCGACGTTGACCCGGCTCGTCGACAGGCCGACGAACCCGGCGAACTCCGTGCCCGGCCCGTCGAGCCGGGAGACCTGGGTACGCAGGACGTCGACGGTGAGCGGGACCTCGACCCCGCCGCGGTCGACCACGATCGGCGTCGGGCCGGACGCCGCGCGGATCGCGCGCAGCAGACCCGACCACTCGGGGTAGGCGACGCCGCCGAAGCTGACGATGCGGTCGTCGGGGCGCAGGCCCGCCGCGAACGCCGGTGAGAGGGGCGCGCCCGGTGGGCAGGCCTCCGGCGCGGCCCGCGCCGACGGCACCGGCACGGCGCACCGTGACACCGTCCCGATCGTCGTCGTGGCCTGGGCGACCCCGAAGCCCATGAGGACCACGGCGAACAGCGCGATCGCGAGCACGAGGTTCATGAGGGGCCCGGCGAACATCACCACGATCCGCTTCCACGGAGCGCGCGTGTAGAACTGCCGGTGCTCGTCGCCGGGCTGGGGGTCGACGACCGCGCTGGCCCGGACGTCGTCGATGAGGCTCTGCACCGGCCCCGAGCGGCGGCTGCGGCCGAGGGTCTCGCCCGGCGCCGGGGGGATCATCCCGATCATGCGGATGTAGCCGCCGAGCGGGACCGCCTTGATCCCCACCTCGGTCTCGCCGATGCGCTTCGACAGGACCGTGGGGCCGAAGCCGACCATGAACTCGGGCACGCGGATGCCGAACATCCGGGCGGTGGAGTAATGGCCGAGCTCGTGCCAGGCGATGGAGAACGCCAGCCCCAACGCGAAGATCACGATCCCGATCACGAGCATCACGGCCACCACGCTAGCGACGCCGATGTCTGCCCGTCGTGCGGCCCCGTCCGGGACCGGGCCGGGAACGATCACGCGGGGGTCGGTCGGGCGGCTGATGCCAGGAGCTCGCCCGCCCGGGCGCGGGCCCACGCCTCGGCGGCGAGGACGTCGGCGACGTCGCGCGGCTCGCCCGCCCATTCCCCCGCGTCGGCGAGGACGCCGGCGACCGTGTCGACGATCGCGAGCCAGCGGCACCGGCCGGCGACGAACGCCGCGACCGCCTCCTCGTTCGCGGCGTTGAACACCGCCGGCAGGCAGCCCCCGGTCTCCCCGGCCGCCCGCGCGAGGCCGACGGCCGGGAACGCCTCGGTGTCGAGGGGCTCGAACGTCCACGACGTCGGCGACGAGAACGTCTCGGGGGGCGACGCGCCGGGCAGGCGCTCCGGCCACCCGAGCGCGAGCGCGATCGGCAGGTGCATGTCCGGCGGGCTGGCCTGCGCGATGGTCGCGCCGTCGGCGAAGGTCACCATCGAGTGGACCATCGACTGCGGGTGCACCACCACGTCGATGCGATCGTAGGGGACGCCGAAGAGCAGGTGCGCCTCGATGAGCTCGAGGGCCTTGTTAACCAGCGTGGACGAGTTGATCGTGACCGTTGTGCCCATCGCCCAGGTGGGATGGGCCAGCGCCTCGTCGAGGGTGACCTCGGCGAGCTCGGCGCGGGTGTGTCCGCGGAACGGGCCCCCCGACGCGGTGAGCACCAGCCGGTCGACCTCCCCGACCGCGCCCGCACGCAGGCACTGGGCCAGGGCGGAGTGCTCGGAGTCGACGGGGACGATCTGGCCCGGGGTGGCGGCCCGCGTCACCAGCGGCCCTCCCGCGACGAGGGACTCCTTGTTGGCCAGCGCGAGGACCGAGCCGGCCTTCAGCGCGGCCAGGGTCGGGGCGAGTCCACGCGAGGAGTCGACGGCGTTGAGCACGAGGTCGGCACCCGATCCGGCGAGCTCCGAGGCGGCGTCCGGGCCGGCCACCACCACGGCCGACGACCCGGCGGCCCGCAGGGCGATCTCCAGCGGGGCGGCCGCGGCGAGGTCGGCCACGGCCACCGTCGGGACCCGGAACTCGGCGGCCTGCTCGGCGAGCAGGTCCGGCCGCGAGCCACCGCCGGAGAGCCCGGTGACGGTGAACCGGTCCGGGTGCGCGCGCACGACGTCGAGGGCCTGGGTGCCGATCGAGCCGGTCGAGCCGAGCAGGGTCAGGGTGCGGACGGCAGGGACGGCGGCGCCGGGGGGCGAGGCGCCGGCGGGGGCGGAGGTGCTGGTCATCGCCGCCCATCATCACCGCCGCCGGGCCGCGGCGGGTAGGCCCGGCTAGTCTGAGCGGGCCGACCGAACCCTCCGGAGGACCCGTGGCCGCCAAGGGCAGCAGCCCCGCCGAACGCTCGCACTCCGCCGTCGCGAACCGCGACGACGACGCGGTGGTGGTCAACGGCGTCTCCTCCGACGAGGAGCCGTCGGTGGGGTGGGGATGGCACGGGCACTACCCGAAGGTCGCGCGGTTCGCGGGCTTCGTGGTGGCCGCGATCCTGCTCGTGCTGACGATCGGCAACCATGAGGGCAAGGAGGAGGACATCTGGCTGGTCGTCCTCGCCGTCGGCTTCTTCGCGCTCTCCCTCGGGGCGATCATCCACGGGCGCATCTCCTGGCGTCGCTGAGCGTGAGCCGAGGAGGTCGACGCCCGGAACCGGGACGAACACGACGTTCGTCCGCCGGCGGTCCGCGACGGACGCCACGGGTCCATCATGACGCCCGTGGCCACCCCCACCGCGAGCCGCACGACGGCTGAACGCTCTCCCGGCCCCGTCCGGCGGTGGCTCCTCGAAGGCCTCGTCGACCGGTCGACCCAACACACGGGGCCGCACGCAGCGCCGTCCCCCGACCACGAGGGCAAGCCCTGGTGGCGGGTCATGTGCCTCACCGGCGTCGACTACTTCTCCACGCTGGGCTACCAGCCGGCGGTCGCCGTGGTCGCCGCCGGCGTCGTCTCCCCGATCGCGACGCTCGTACTCGTCGCGATCACCCTCCTCGGGGCGCTCCCGGTCTATCGCCACGTCGCCCGGGAGAGCCCGCACGGCGAGGGATCGGTCGCCATGCTCGAACGCCTGCTCTCCTACTGGTGGTCGAAGCTGCTGGTGCTGGTACTGCTCGGGTTCGCCGTCACCGACTTCCTCATCACCATCACCCTCTCCACCGCCGACGCCACCGCCCACCTGGTCGAGAACCCCTACGTGGGGTCGGCGCTGCAGGGATGGGAGGTGCCGCTGACCGTCGGGCTGGTGCTCGTGCTGGGCGTCGTGTTCCTCCTCGGGTTCTCCGAGGCCATCGGGCTGGCCGTGGTCATCGTCGGCACCTTCCTCGCCCTCAACCTCGTCGTCGTCGGCGGCGCGCTGGTGCGGGTGGTCTCCGAACCGAGGGTGGTGAGCGACTGGACCACCGCACTGAGCACCCAGCACGGCAACCCGCTGATGGTCGTGGCGATCGCGCTGATCGTCTTCCCCAAGCTCGCGCTCGGGCTGTCCGGTTTCGAGACCGGGGTGGCCGTGATGCCGTTGGTGCGCGGGGACCCCGAGGACACCGAGGCGGACCCTTCCGGACGCATCGCGGGGGCGCGCAAGCTCCTCACCACCGCCGCGCTGATCATGAGCGGCTTCCTCGTGACCTCCAGTGTGGTGACCACCTGGCTCATCCCGCTGCAGGAGTTCGGGCCGGAGGGTCGCGCGAACGGCCGGGCCCTGGCCTACCTCGCCCACGAGCAGTTCGGTGACGTCCTCGGCACCGTCTACGACCTCTCGACGATCGCGATCCTCTGGTTCGCGGGCGCCTCGGCGATGGCGGGGCTGCTCAACCTCGTGCCCCGCTACCTCCCCCGATTCGGGATGGCGCCGAACTGGGCCCGCGCGGTCCGCCCGATGGTCCTGGTGTTCACCGCGCTGGGCGTCGCCATCACGATCCTGTTCGACGCCGACGTGGACGCCCAGAGCGGGGCCTACGCCACCGGCGTCCTCGTCCTGATCACCAGCGCGTCGATCGCGGTGACCCTCTCGGCCCGCCACCACGGCAAGAAGGCGGCCACCGCCGGCTTCGCCGTGATCTCGACGGTCTTCGTCTACACGACGGTGGCCAACATGATCGAGCGGCCGGAGGGCCTGCGGATCGGCCTGCTGTTCGTGCTCGGCATCCTCGTGGTCTCCGTCGCCTCCCGGGTGCTGCGCTCGTTGGAGCTGCGCGTCACCGACGTCGCCCTGGACGAGACGGCGCTGCGCTTCGTCCGCGAGGCCCACGAGGGGGACCCGGAGGGCGCGGTCCGCCTCATCGCCAACGAGCCGGACGCCCGGGACCTCGCCGAGTACGCGTCCAAGGAGCTCGAGGAGCGATCCGACCACCACATCCCGTCGGCCGACGCGGTGATGTTCGTCGAGATCACCGTGGACGACCCGTCGACGTTCGAGGCCGAGCTGCACGTGATCGGCGAGGAACGTCACGGTTACCGGATCCTGCGGGCACGCAGCGCGTCGGTCCCCAATGCCATCGCCGCGCTCCTGCTGCACCTGCGAGACCTGACCGACCGTGTCCCGCACGTCTACTTCGGGTGGTCCGAGGGGAGCCCCGCGACCAATCTGGCCCGCTACATGCTCTTCGGGGTCGGCGAGGTGGCCCCGGTCACCCGCGAGGTGCTGCGCGAGGCCGAGCCCGACCCCGCCCTACGACCCGCGGTGCACGTGGGCTGACGCGCGGGGGGCGACTCACACGGGTGAGGCCGGGATGTCGGCCTGCACCGCCTTGGACGCCGCGCGGCGGCGATGAGCACCGCGTCCCAGACCGGGGAGAACGGCGGGGCGTAGGAGAGGTCCATGAAGGTCATCTCCTCGACGGTCATGTGGTTCCACACCGCGGTCGCGAAGACGTCGATCCGCTTCGCCGATCCCTCCCGACCGACGATCTGGGCGCCGAGCAGGCGACCCGTGCGCTGCTCAGCGAGCACCTTCACCGTCATCTCCCTCGCGCCCGGGAAGTAGCCCGCGGTCGTCGTCGACTCGACCGTCGCCGTGACGTAGCCGAAGCCGGCCGCGGCCGCCTCGGCCTCGCCGAGCCCGGTCCGCCCGATCTCGAGGTCGCACACCTTGCTGATCGCGGTCCCGATCACCCCCGGGAACGCGCCGTAGCCGCCCGCGAGGTTGACCCCGATGATCCGGCCGTGCTTGTTGGCGTGGGTACCCAGCGCGACGTTGACGCCCTTGCCCGAGATGCGGTGTGGCACCTGCACGCAGTCCCCGCCGGACCACACGCCGTCGCCCGCACGCATCCGGACGTCGGTGACGATGCCGCCGGACTCCCCGATCCGCAGCCCCGCCTCCTCGGCGAGTGCGGCGTTGGGCGTGACCCCGAGGCCGAGCACGACGATGTCGGCGGGGAAGGCACCGTCAGGAGTGCGCACGACGCGGACCCGGCCGTCGTCGCCCGCGTCGAAGCCCTCCACCGGGGTGTCGGTCACCACCGTGATGCCCAAGCCCTCCATCGCCGTCCGCACGAGCGCGCCCATGTCCGGGTCGAGCTGCGTGAACGGCTGGGGGGCCTGGTCCAGGATCGTCGTCTCCAACCCGCGGACGACCATCGCCTCGGCCAGCTCGACGCCGATGTAGCCGGCGCCGACGACGACGGCCTGCCGGTGATGCGAGTTCGCCAGGTCCTTGATGATCGCCTCGCCGTCCTCCAGGGACTGCACCCCGAAGATGCCGTCGGCGTCGATCCCGTCCAGGGGCGGGCGGATCGGGCGCGCCCCGGTGGCGATGACCAGCTCGTCGAAGCCGAGGGTGTCGTCCCCGGCTCCGTCCGCGCCGCGGACCGAGACCGAGCGCTTGTCGAGGTCGATCGCCGTGGCCTCGGTGCGCATCCGCACGTCGATCCCGGCGTCGCGGTGCTCCTGCGGCGAGCGGGCGATCAGCTGGTCGCCGTCGGAGACGGCACCGGAGATCCAGTAGGGGATGCCGCACGCGGAGTAGGAGGTGTAGTGCCCTCGCTCGAGGACGACGACCTCGAGGGCACCGGAGGACGAGTGGCGCAGCGCCGTGGTGGCCGCCGACATCCCCGCCGCGTCGCCGCCGACGACGACGATCCGCTTGGTCATGGCCGGACCCTTCCGAGGTATACGGTCTGCTCGTGGCCGCCGACGCAGCCGAGATCGAGGTGGACGGTCGCAGCGTGCGGTTGTCGAACCCGTCGAGGGTGTACTTCTCGGCGCGGGGAGAAACCAAACTGGACCTCGCGCACTACTACATGTCGGTGGGGGACGGCATCGTCCGTGCCCTGCGCAGCCGACCGTGCATGATGCACCGCTTCCCCACCGGCGTCGACGGCGAGAAGGTCCACCAGAAGCGGGTCCCCAAGGGCGCCCCGGACTGGGTGCCGACGGTGCGGGTGCACTTCCCGCGCTACAACCGCACGGCCGACGAGCTCTGCGTCGCCTCGCTCGCCGACATCGTCTGGGCCGTGCAGATGTCGACGGTCGAGTTCCACCCCTGGAACACCCGCGCCGCCGACGTCGAGTCGCCCGACGAGTGGCGCATCGACCTCGACCCGATGCCCGGCGTCGGCTTCCCGACGGTCCGGCGGGTGGCGGGGGTGGTCCGGGAGGCCCTCGACGACATCGGCGCCGTCGGCTGGCCGAAGACCTCCGGCGGCAACGGGCTGCACGTCTACGTGCGCGTGCGGCCCGAGCACTCGTTCGAGGAGGTCCGCGGAGCGGCACGGGTGTTCGCCCGGGACGTCGCGGCGCGGGCCGGTGGCCTCGTGTCGACGGCGTGGTGGCGCAAGGACCGCGAACCCGACACCGTCTTCGTGGACTGGAACCAGAACACCCGCGATCACACCATCGCCTCGGCCTACTCCGTGCGCGGCACCCCGGAAGGCCGGGTGTCCGCCCCGCTGCGCTGGGATGAGATCGACGACGCCGAACCGGGCGACTTCACGATCGCGACCATGCCCGCCCGCTACGCCGAGCTCGGCGACCTCCATGCCGGGATCGACGACGCCGAGTTCGACCTGACCCCACTCGTCCTCCGCGCCGGCGAAGATCGCTGATCCGAGCACTGCCGTCAGCGGAGCCCGCGGGGAAGGACGAGGCAGAAGGGGGGCCCCGCGGGGTCGGCGAAGACCCGGAACCGTTCCCCCGGCTGCGTCTCCGCCTTCCTCGCACCCAGCGCACGCGCCGCGGCCTCGCCCTCGTCGAGGTCGGGAACCTCGAAGTCCAGGTGGGCCTGCTGGGCCGCGTGCTCGTCGGGCCAGGGCGGCGGGCGGTACCCCGGGGCGCGCTGGAACGCCAGCGTGGGCCGGCCCTGCTCCTCCCCGCGCAGCTGGACCCAGTCCGCACGGCTCTCGCCGTCGTCGATGTCCACACCCGTGAGCGCGGCGTAGAACGCGGCGAGCGCGGCCGGGTCGGGGCAGTCGAGGACGGTGAACTGGAAGCGCGCCACGGGGTACGCCTTCCCCTCGAACGGCGCGCGGAATCAGGCACGTCCTGCCCGGTCAGAAGCGGACGCCGTTCCAGGGGCACACTCGGGGCGGCGAGGAGGCGGGCGAGCCGCCCGGCGGCGCCCGGAGTGACCTCCTCCAGCCGGTCGGTCCGGGCGAGGACGCGTGGATCCGCTCCCCCAAGGTACATCGAGCCCAGGGCTGCGACGGGGCGACCGCGTCGACGTCGGCGCCCGGCCCGAGCCGCTCGACGACCGGTGCCACGGGGTCGGACGTGTCGAGCAGGAACCGCCCACCCGCACCGAATCCCCATTCCGGGCTCGCGTCGTCGAGCACCCGCAGCCGGAACCGGTCGGTCACCGGGTAGCGACGGGCCGTCAGGGCCGCCGGGACGTCGAGCAACCGCAGCCACAGCATCTCGCGGGCGGCACCGAGCTCGACCGCGCGGTGGTCGGTGAGCAGCCACGGCAACGGCTCGTCGACCGAGGCGTTGGACCAGCGGACGGAGCCGACGAGGTCGTTCGCGCACAGGTGGCGCCACAGCTCGCGGTACGACGCCGGCGTCGTCGCCTGCAGGTCGAGCACGGCGAGCGAGGCCCGCCCGGATGCCGAGGCGGCCCAGTCCTCGGCCACCCGGTGGACCACGTACCCGGCGGGGCGGCCCTCGTCGTCGCGCCACACCCCGAGGTGGCGCGAGCGGTCCGGGGTCATCGCCGAGTACGGCGTCTCACCGGTGGCGAGCGGCCTCCACAGCTTTCCGGCCCGCGACAACGATCCCGGGTGCCGACGCCGTGCCCGCTCGGCGACCGCCGCCGCGAGGTCGGGGAACTCATCGGGACGGACCGTCGAGAGCGATCCCGCGACGGCCGCGTCGCGCCACCGAACCGACCCAGTGTCGACGGTGACGGTCCGGGTCCACGTCGCGAGGCCGAAACCGAACCGTTCGTAGAGCGGGCCCTGGGTGGAGGTCAGCGCCGCGACCGGGTCCCCGCGTCCGCGGCGGCGGCGAGGTCGTCGGCCAGCACGGACCGCAGCAGTCCCCGCCGGCGGTGCGTCCAGCGGACACCGATCGAGGCGACCGCGTCGACGGCGACGTCGCCCCCGGGGAGGGTCATCCGCGCGTCCCACGAGCGCAGGGTGGCCACCGGGAGCGGGTCGCCGGGCTCGTAGACCCCGCGCAGCCGGTCGCCACGCAACTGCGCCGCGGCCCGGCCGGCAACGCCCGGGTCGAGAGCCGGGGACAGGAACGCCGCGCCGAGGGCGCGCAACCAGGCGACGGTGTCCGCGTCCGCGGCTCCGTCGCAGACCCGCGGGACCACCAGCCGCGACGCGGTCACCGGTCGGGCTGGCTCGCCCCGCCGGTGGCGGCGAGCTGCCCGCACGCCGCCGCAATCTCCCGGCCGCGCGTGTCGCGGACGGTGCAGGCGACTCCGCCGTGGCGCACGCGCCGCACGAACTCCGCCTGCACCGGCGCCGGGCTCGCGTCCCACGGCGATCCGGGGGTCGGGTTGAGCGGGATGACGTTGACGTGCACGAGGCGACCGAGATGGCGCGATGCGAGCGTCGCCAGCCGGTCGGCACGCCAGGGCTGGTCGTTGACGCCGCGGATGAGCGCGTACTCGATGGACACCCGGCGGCCGGTGACGTCGGCGTAGCGGCGTGCCGCCTCGAGGACCTCGCGGATCGGCCAGCGGGTGTTCACGGGGACCAGGGTGTCGCGCAGCTCGTCGTCCGGGGTGTGCAACGAGACCGCCAGGGTGACCTGCAGGCCCTCGTCGGCGAGGCGGTGGATCGCCGGCACGAGCCCGACGGTCGACACCGTGATCGACCGCTGGGAGAGCCCGAACCCGTCGGGCGGGGCGTCGCAGAGGCGGTGCACGGCGTCGAGGACCCGGCGGTAGTTCGCGAGCGGCTCCCCCATGCCCATGAACACCACGTTGGTCAGCCGGGCGGGGACCCGCGTGCCCAGCGCGCCGGCGCGCGCCGCGACCGCGGCCGTCCGCACCTGCTCGACGATCTCGGCGGTCGACATGTTGCGCTGCAGCCCGCCCTGCCCGGTGGCGCAGAACGGGCACGCCATGGCGCACCCGGCCTGGCTGGAGACGCAGACGGTGGCGCGGTCGGCGTAGCCCATGAGGACGCTCTCGACGAGGGTGCCGTCGGCGGCCTTCCACAGCGTCTTGCGGGTGGCGCCGCCGTCGCAGTCGACGACCGTCGCGGGGGCGAAGAGCTCGGGCAGCAGGGCGGGGGTGATCGCCTCGCGCGCGGCGGCGGGGAGGTCGGTCATCGCGGCGGGGTCGGCCTCGAGCCGGCCGAAGTAGTGGCGGGAGAGCTGATCGGCGCGGTAGGCGGGCAGGCCCAGTTCGGCGACGGCGGCGCGGCGGGCGGTGGCGTCGAGGTCGGCGAGGTGGCGCGGCGGGCGGGTGCGGCGGGTCCCGGTGCCGCGCAGGGAGAGGAGGGGCACGCCGGCGGGCGCGACCGGGGCGTCCGTTATCGGGTCCGGGGTCATCGGGCTCGATCGCGCACCATGGCGAGCAGCCCGATGCGGTCGGCGGCGGAGACGAGCAGCCCGACCCCGGCGATCATCCCGAGCAGGCCCTGGGAAACGAACCCGGTCGCGGTCTGGGTGGAGAGGAACGCCGAGAGCACCCCGAGCACCACCAGGGCGATCCCGAGCCACCGCGTGGGCCGCTCGCCGGTCGCGCGGAAGAGCAGCAGGAACGCCACCCCCGTGGCCACCGCGGCGAGCCCGGGCAGGTAGGCCGACGACGAGACGAGGCCGAGCAGGATCGAGGCCACGAGGATGACCACGACGACGCCGGCGACGAGTCGCAGCGTCTCTGCGGAGCGGGCGGCGTCGAACACCCGCGGACCCTGCCTGCGGTTCTCCACCACGACGAACACCGCGGCGGCGATCCCCACCGCGAGCAGCAGGGTGCCGATGCCGTCGGCCCCGAGCCCCAGCGTGCCGACGGTCAACCAGGCGACGCCGGCGAGGGTCTCGACGAGGACCGGGTCGACGCTCGGGCCACGGGAGCGCCCGGAGCGGCCGGACGGGTACGCGGAGCGGTTCGACACGCCGTCCACGGTAGCGCCGTACGTCGCCGCGCCGTCCCGCCGGCCCGGGTCATCGGCCGAGGAGGAGCCCGTCCGGGCGACGCCGCGTGTGCACCCGGTAGCCGACGGTCAGCGTGCGGCCGCTCAGACCGGCGAGGGCGCGGTCGGCGACGGCCGGGGTGAACTCGATGCGCAGCACCGCCGCAAGGCTCGCACGGTCGGGGAAGCGCCATTCGGTGGTGACGCGGCGGCAGGTGAACCCGGCGTCGGCGAAGAACCGCTCGGCGGCCCGCGGGTCGTAGGCGGGAGCGGATTCGCGCATCCAGCGTCCGTAGGAGTGGCGGGTGGCGTCGAGGTCGACGACGACGAGCACCCCGCCCGGGCGCAGCACGCGCTCGGCCTCCACGAGGCCCGGCTCGCAGCCGGGACCGAAGAAGTATGCGGTGCGGGCGTGGACGACGTCGGCACAGGCGTCGGGGAGCGGGAGGCGGGCGGCCCGGCCGGTCTCCACGCGCACCGTCGGAAGGTCCAAGCACCGGACGCGGGCCCGTTCGACCAGGGGCGGATGGGGTTCGACGCCCACGACGCGGCGGGCGCGCGCCGCGAAGGCCGGGAGGTGGAACCCGTCGCCGCACCCCACGTCCACCAGGTCGGCCCCGGCGTGCGGGGCGAGCGCACAGACGGCGTCCCACAGCTCCCCGGTGGCGTCCTGGGCGCGGTTCTCCGCCTCGTACACGTCGGGCCAGCGCCAGATGTTGGGGCTCTCGACGACGTCGCCGCGCACGTATCGCATCGCTCACCCCGGGGCCCTACGGAACGAGCACGGTGAGCAGCAGCCACGCCATCGGGGCGGCCGTCACGAGGGAATCGAGGCGCTCCATGATCCCGCCGTGCCCGGGGATCGTCTGGCCCATGTCCTTGACGCCGAGGTCGCGCTTGATGAGCGACTCCACGAGGTCACCGAGGACGGCCGTCATCACCAGGGCGGGCCCGACGATGAGGCCGAACCACCAGTTCTCGTGCAGCAGCAGCACGATCGACAGGCAGGCCCCCACCGAGCCGAGGACCATGGACCCGGCGAAGCCCTCCCAGGACTTCTTCGGGCTCACCCGCGGGGCCATCGGGTGCCGGCCCAGCAGCGCGCCCGCCGCGTACCCGCCGGTGTCGGAGCAGATCACGACGATGAGGAAGGTCAGGACGCGCCCGGTGCCGTCGGGTGGGACCACGAGCATGGTCCCGAACGCCATGAAGAGCGGGATCCAGACGAGCACGAGCATCGACGCGCCGACGTCGCGGACGAAGCCCGCCGCCCCCAGACGCATCCGCCACAGGAAGCAGCCGACGACGGTGGCCATGAGCGCGCCGAGGATCCCCTCGTTGCCGAACGGCCACGCCAGCCAGATGATCGCCTGGCCACCGACGAGCACCGGCACGCGGGAGAGACGGATCCCCGCGGAGCGGTGCAGCGCGCCGAACAGCTCCCAGGTCCCCACCGCCGCGCACACGGCGAGGACCCCGATCCACGCCTGACGCACCGTGAGCAGTGCGAGCAGGACGACGCCGCCCATGCCGAGGCCGACGGCGATGGCCAGTGGCAGGTTACGCCCGGCGCGGGAGGGCGGCGCGGCCTCCCGGGGCTCGGGAAGGGCGTCGGTGGCGGGGCCGGCCCCGTCGGGTTCAGGTTCGGCGGGGGCCGGTTCGGCGGGGGCCGGTTCGGCGGGGGCCGGTTCGACCGGCGTGACGGGTTCCCCAGGAGCCGACCTCACCGGCCGCGACGTCGGGCCCGTCACGTCCGGCCGGTCACGTCAGCGGGACCCATCGCTGCGGAACCCATCGCGGCAGGGACCCAGGGCAGCAGACTCACGGCATCAGACCTCGAGGAGCTCGGCTTCCTTGCTCTTCACCATCTCGTCGATCTGGGCGACGTAGCGGCCGGTGACGCTCTCGAGCTCCTTCTCGGCCCGCCCGGTCTCGTCCTCGCCGGCCTCGCCGTCCTTGGCGATGCGCTGCAGCTCGGCCATGGCCGTGCGCCGCACGCTGCGGACCGACACGCGGGCGTCCTCGCCCTTGCTGCGCGCCACCTTCACCATGTCGCGGCGTCGCTCCTCGGAGAGCTGCGGGAACAGCACGCGGATGATGATGCCGTCGTTGGAGGGGTTCACGCCGAGGTCCGAGTCCCGGATGGCGCGTTCCATCTGCGCGAGGCCGCTGGTGTCGTAGGGCTTGACCACCGCCATCCGGGCCTCGGGCACCGTCACCGAGGCCAGCTGGTTGAGCGGCGTCCAGGCGCCGTAATACTCCACGGAGATCCGGTTGAACATCGCCGGGCTGGCCCGGCCGGTGCGTACGCCCGCGAGGTCCTCGCGCGCGACGCTGACCGCCTTCTCCATCTTCTCTTCGGCGTCGAGGAGGGTCTCGTCGATCACGGCATGCTCCTCGGCCAGGTCAGCGGGTGGGTTCGGCATTCGGGGTGTGGACCAGTGTCCCGATCCTCTCACCCCGTACGGCCCGCGCGATGTTGCCCTCCACGAGGAGGTTGAACACCATGATCGGCATCAGGTTGTCCATGCAGAGGCTGAACGCGGTGGCGTCGGCGACCTTGAGCCCGCGCTCGAGCACCTCGCGGTGCGTGATCTCGTGGAACATCGTCGCGTCCGGGTCGATCTTGGGGTCGGCGGTGAACACCCCGTCGACGCCCTTGGCCATGAGCACGACCTCGCACTCGATCTCCAGCGCGCGTTGCGCCGCGGTGGTGTCGGTGGAGAAGTAGGGCATGCCCACCCCGGCACCGAAGATGACCACGCGCCCCTTCTCGAGGTGGCGCATCGCGCGGCGCGGGATGTACGACTCGGCGACCTGACCCATGGTGATGGCGGTCTGCACCCGCGTGTCGATCTGGTGCTCGCGCTCGAGGAAGTCCTGGAGCGCCAGGCAGTTCATGACGGTGCCGAGCATGCCCATGTAGTCCGCTCGCTGGCGCTGCATGCCGTACCGGTGCAGCTCCTCCCCGCGGAAGAAGTTGCCACCGCCGATGACGACGGCGATCTGGGTGCCGGAGCGGACCACGTCGGCGATCTGGCGGGCGACCTCCTGCACGACCGTGGGGTCGACGCCGACCCCGCCGCCGCCGAACATCTCGCCGCCCAGCTTGAGCAGCACCCGGCGGTGGCCGGTGCGGTTCGGATCCACACCGTGGTGGCCCGACCCCGCATCGGCCACCGAGGGCGCATCCCGGGGCGGGGTCCTGTCGGTCACGTCCGTCACGCCGCTCCCCGGTTTCTGCCGCCCATATATCAGGTCTGGCCGACCTCGAAGCGCGCGAAGGTGCGGACGGCGACGCCCGCGTCCTTCAGTACCGCGCCCACGGTCTTCTTGTCCACCGACACCGACTGCTGCTCGAGCAGGACGGTGTCCTTGTAGTAGCCGTTGAGCCTGCCCTCGACGATCTTGTCGATGATCTTGTCCGGCTTGCCCTCCTCGCGGGCGGTCGCATCGGCGACCCGGCGCTCACCGTCGAGCACGTCGGCGGGCACCTCCTCGCGGGTGGTGTAGAGCGGGCGCGCCGCCGCGACCTGCATGGCCGCGCCGCGGGCCGCCTCGCCGTCGTCGCCGTCGTAGGCCACGACGACGCCGATCGCCGGCGGCAGGTCCGAGGAGCGCCGGTGCAGGTAGGTCGCGGTCTCGCCGTCGAGCTTGACGTAGCGGCGCAGCTCGAGCTTCTCGCCGATGCGCGCCGACATCGCCTGCACGGCATCGTCGACGGTGCCGGTGCCCATGCTCGCGGCCTTCAGACCCTCGAGGTCGGTGGCGCCGGAGGACAGCGCCACCCCGAGGACATCGTCGGCCAGCTGGACGAAGTCGGGGTTCTTGGCGACGAAGTCGGTCTCGGAGTTGAGCTCGATCATCGCCCCCTCGCGGGCGGCCACGATGCCGTTGGCGGTGGTCCGGCCCGCTCGCTTGCCCACGTCCTTCGCGCCCTTGATGCGGAGCGCCTCGACGGCCTTCTCCAGCTCGCCGTCGGACTCCTCGAGGGCCTTCTTGCAGTCCATCATCCCGGACCCGGTCAGGTCCCGGAGCTTCTTCACGTCGGCCGTGGTGTAGTTCGCCATCGTGGGTCTTTCGTCCCCTTGCGGTCGTGGCGGGTGGGATGAGGCGGCCCCCGGGGCCCGGTGGACGGACCCCGGGCGCGACTCAGCGACTGGCGGTGCCGTCCTGCGGTGTGCCGGCGTCCGGGGCCGCGGCGAGCGCGTTGTCGTCGGCGCCGCCCCCTGCGTCGACAGTGCCTTCGGTGCGTTCGGGACGGCCCGTGGCGGCGCCGCGCGCGTCGAGGTGGGTCTCGGCCTCCGGACCGGCGACGGGGGCGTCACCCGGGGCGTCGGCGGCGGCGTTCTCCGGGAGCGCCTCGGGCGAGGTCGGGTCGGCGACGCCGTCGGCCGCGGGGTCGGGGGAGTCGCCGTCGGGCGTGGGTTCGGTGGCGTCGGCGGTGAACTCCTGCTCCCACTGGTCCCGCACGGCGTCGGACTCGCTCTGACGCTGGCCGCGGGCCTGCAGGCCGTCGGCGCATGCCTGGGCGACCACGCGGGTCAGCAGGGCGGCCGAACGGATCGCGTCGTCGTTGCCCGGGATCGGGTAGTCGACCTCGTCGGGGTCGCAGTTGGTGTCGAGGATGGCGACGACCGGGATGTTGAGCTTCCGGGCCTCGCCGACCGCGATGTGCTCCTTCTTGGTGTCCACGATCCACACCGCGCTCGGGGTGCGGGCCATGTCGCGGATACCGCCGAGGGTCTTCTCGAGCTTCTCGTGCTCACGGCTGAGCATGAGGACTTCCTTCTTGGTGCGACCCTCGAAGCCGCCGGCCTGCTCCATCGCCTCGAGCTCCTTGAGGCGGGTCAGCCGCTTGTGCACGGTCTGGAAGTTGGTGAGCATGCCGCCCAGCCAGCGCTGGTTGACGAAGGGCATGCCCACGCGGCGCGCCTGCTCGTCGATGGCCTCCTGGGCCTGCTTCTTCGTGCCGACGAAGAGCACCGAGCCACCGTGCGCAACGGTCTGCTTGACGAACTCGTAGGCGCGATCCACGTACGACAGCGTCTGCTGGAGGTCGATGATGTAGATGCCGTTGCGCTCGGTGAAGATGAAGCGGCGCATCTTGGGGTTCCAGCGGCGGGTCTGGTGTCCGAAGTGGACACCGGAGTCCAGCAGCTGTCGCATGGTGACGACGGCCATGGGTGGTGCTACCTCTTGCCTCTCGACGGGCCCGGGCGCGCTCGCGCACGACCGGCCCCTGCGGTTGTCGCGACGGTCCCGGTCGGGCCGCCGCCCTGGTGCCCCGATCACCTCCGATCCCGCAGGGCGGGACCGCTCGGAGGCGGTGCGTGCGACGCCCGTGGAGGGCGCGCTCGGGGCACGCGAAGTCGACCCACCGGTGGTGGGCCGCTGACCAGGAGTCTACGCCCGACCCCCGCCACCCCTGCCCCCGACCTCGGGGCCCGGGTCGTCGACGAAGGGATCCCGGACGCCGCGCGCCGCGTCCAAGTCGGCGTGCTGCGCTCCCGCGTCCTCCCGCTCGTCGTCGCGCTCGGGGCCGTCGCAGGCATGTCCGCGGCGCCCGGGACGCCGGCGTCGGCTCCGACCGCCGACCCGTCGATCCTGGTCGCCGGCGGGGCCTTCGGGTGGCCGGTGCCCGGTCTCGACGCCGAGACCGCGGCGGGCCCTCCCCGCCGCGGGGTGGTGACCCGGCGCTTCCTGGCTCCGCCCACCCCCTACGGACGGGGCCACCGCGGTGTCGACCTGGCCGCGGCCCCCGGCACACCGGTGCTCGCGGCGGGTGCGGGCACCGTGGTGTTCGCGGGGCCGCTGGCCGGTCGCGGCGTCGTGTCGGTCCTGCACGCCGACGGACTGCGCACAACCTACGAGCCGCTGACCCCTACCGTGCTCGTGGGCGCCACGCTCGCGCGGGGCGCCACGCTCGGGGTACTGGCCGCGGGCCACCGCGGGTGCCCGTCCGCCGCGTGCCTGCACTGGGGCCTGCGCCGCGCGGTCTCCGGCGCCCCGGCCGCCGGCGGGCAGTACCTCGACCCGCTGCTGCTGGTCGGACTCGGCCGGGTCCGGTTGCTGCCGTGGGCGACGGACCGGGCCACACGACGGTGAGCGCGGCGGATCAGGCGGCGGAGAGCTCCACCAGCCGCGCCCTCAGCCGCATGACCGCGCGGGTGTGGAGCTGGCAGACCCGCGACTCGGTGACGCCGAGGACCAGACCGATCTCGGCGAGGGTGAGGTTCTCGAAGTAGTAGAGGCCGACGATCGTGCGATCGCGCTCGGCGAGGCCCTGCACGGCCTGGGCGAGCAGGCGCCGCGTCTCGCGTGACTCCATCGCCGCGAGCGGATCCACGGCGTCCGCGTCGGGCAGCGAGTCCGCGAGCGACGGGCTGCCCCCACCGCCTCCGCCGGTTCCCCCGCCCTGCCCCGACCGGCCGGCGGCGATGAGCTCGTCGAGGGCCGCGACGCTCGTCATCGCGATCTGGCCGAAGACCGCCCGCAGCTCGGGGGTGCGCATGCCGAGCTCCCCGGCGAGCTCGACGTCGCTGCAGGAGCGCTGCTGCTTGCCCTCCAGTCGCTCGATGGCCCGTTCGATCTCCCGCGCCCGCGACCGCACCGACCGGGGCACCCAGTCCTGCGCGCGGAGCTCGTCGAGGATGGCTCCGCGGATGCGCTGCATCGCGTAGCCCTCGAACTTGCGGTTGCGGTCGGGCTCGAACCGCTCGATCGCGTCGACCAGCCCGAAGATGCCGCTCTGGATGAGGTCGGCGACGTCGACGTGCGCGGGCAACCCGGTCCCGACACGGCCCGCCACGTACTTCACCAGCGGCGCGTAGTGCAGGACGAGCCGGTCCTTGACCGACCGGTCGTCGGGGGCGGCCGCATACGCGTTCCACAGCTCGACGATGCCGGCCTCGACGAGCGCCTCCTCGTCGAGGGGAGGGCCGTCGACCCGCTCGCCCACAGTCACCGCACGCGGGACCGGGACCGCGCCCCGCAGCGCGCTGCCTCCCGCGGTGCGGACCGCCGAGTCGGAGTCGGAGCCCGGGAGGGACGGCAATGTCCCGACCCCCGTGCCCCCGACCCCCGTGCCCGCCGCTCCCGGGGCGGGCGCCGGCTCAGGCTCGGGGATGCGCGGTGTCATGGACGGCCCTCAGTCGTTCGGCGGTGACATGGGTGTAGAGCTGCGTGGTCGCCGGCGACGCGTGCCCCAGCAGCTCCTGGACGCTCCTCAGGTCCGCTCCCCCTTCGAGCAGATGGGTGGCCGCGGAGTGCCGCAGGCCGTGCGGGGCGACGTCGGGCGCGCCGGGCACCGACTGCGCCGCGTCGTGCACGACCGTCCGCGCGATCCGGGGATCGAGACGCCCGCCGCGCGCTCCGAGCAGCAACGCAGGCGGGGACGACGCCGCGGCCAGCCGGGGGCGGCCCTCGACGCGCCACCGGTCGAGGGCCGTGGCCGCCGGAGCGCCGTAGACGACGGTGCGCTCCTTCGCGCCCTTGCCCAGCACGCGCAGCGTTCGGCGGGAGTCATCGACGTCATCGACGTCGAGACCGCAGAGCTCCGCGACGCGCACCCCGGTCGCGTAGAGCAGCTCGAGGACGAGGTGGTCGCGCAGGGCCACGGGGTCGAGCTCCGCGGCGCCCCGCGCGGCGTTGTCGAGGGCTGCGGCGGCCTGGTCCGCGCGCATCACCGCAGGAAGGCGCCGGTGCGCCCGGGGTGCACCGAGTCGGGCGCCCACGTCGGTGGCGCTGCGGCCGGTGCGGGCCGCCCAGGCCGTGAAGGCACGGGCCGCAGCCGCCCGGCGCGCGAGCGTGGTCCGCTCCGCCCCCGCGCGGTGTCCCCGGGCGAGCCACGCGCGCATGGCGGCCAGGTCGAGCGCACCGAGCGGATCGAGCGGATCGGGCTCCCCGCCGGCGCCGGCCGCTTCGGCCCCGCGCTCGACGAGGTGGGCCAGCAGCGCCGCGACGTCGCCCCGGTAGGCGCGCACCGTGTGCGGGGAGAGGTCCCGCTCGAGGGCCAGGTGGGCAGCGAAGGCCTCGAGGTGGGCGGCGAGGCAGGAGGAACTACTCGCTGCGGAGAGTGATCGATCGTCCGGAGCCGGAGCACCGTCCACCGTGGGCTCGGGGACGCTCGGCCGGACACCTCGGGGGGCGCCGCGGGGAGCGGTCTCGGAGACGAATCTGCCGGTCATCGGCTCCGAGCCTCCGGATACACCCCCGGGGCGTCAAGCTCCCCCGCCCACGTGTCGGTGACCGCTCGTTTCCTTCCCGTGAAGGATCCGTTCGTCGCGCTCCGCAACCGCTCGTCGTTTTCGCGCTGTTCACCCGGGGCGGCGAGACCACCCCCTCCCGGCGCGCTCGACCAACCCCACCCTCTCGAGCACGGTCAGCGCGGCGTCGACCCCACGGGGATCGACCCCGGCGTCGTGGGCCAGGCGGCCCGGGCTGCGCGCCGCGTGGAGCGGCATCGCCTCGTGGACCCGCAGCACCTCCGGGTCGAGACCGTCCGTCGCACGCGACGGACGCGGCTCGTCGGCCGCGAGCTCCCCGACGTCGCCCACGGCCTCGACGACGTCGACCACCCGACCGACGACCAGGATCTCCGGGTCCCGCGCCATCGCGTGGCACCCGACCGAGAGCGCGGAGGTCACCGGTCCGGGGACCACCATCACCGTCCGACCCAACGCGAGGGCGCACTGCGCCGTGCGTCGTGCGCCGCTGCGCGCACCGGCCTCCACCACGAGGGTTCCCGTGGCGAACGCCGCGATGAGACGGTTGCGGACCAGGAAGCGGTGCCGCGCCGGCACCGTCCCGGGCGGGTACTCGCTGACCACGAGTCCGTGTGCCGCGATGTGGTCGAGCAGGCGCGTGTGCGCCGCGGGGTAGGGCCGGTCGATCCCGCAGGCGAGCACGGCCGTGGTGGTCCCTCCGGCGGCGAGCGCGCCCCGGTGCGCGGCGCCGTCCACACCGAGAGCGGCCCCGGAGACGACGGTGACCCCGGCGTCGGCGAGGCCCGCCGACCAGTCGCCGGCCACGTAACGACCGTAGTCGGTGGCCGCACGCGACCCGACCACCGCGACGGCGCGGTGCGCGGCGTCGGCGAGTGCCGCGGTGCCGCGGACCCAGAGCCCGAGCGGCGGCGCGAGGCCGAGCCGGCTGTCGCGGGCGCCGACGCCGTCGAAGGCCCGCAGCGCGACGTGCGGCCAGTCCGGGTCCTCGGGCACGACGAGCCGACCGCCGCGCGCCGCGGCGATCTCGAGATCCGCCTCGGCCCGGTCCGTGTGCCGGCGGGCGCGCGTGGCCGAATCGACGTGCTCGGTGAGCCCCTCCCCGGCGCGGACCCGACGCGCGGCCTCCACCGGCCCGACCTCACTGACCAACGCGGTCAAGGCGGGGACGGTCGGCTCGGCGACGCGGGTGAGGTAGGCACGGGCGAGGCGCACCTCGTCGGCGGCGGGCCCCGGGACGGGGTCGGCGTTCGAGTCGGCCGCGAACAAGTCCAGGATCATGCCGCCGCGACCTTGAGCGTGAGGGCCTCGTGCACGTCGTCGGTGCCGGGGCGTGCGGCGCCGCGCAGATCGGCGGTCGTCCACGCGACCCGCAGCGTCCGGTCGACGCCGCGAGCGGTGATGAGGCCGTGTCGTAACTGTGTGTCGAGCTCGGCGGTCACATCGCGCGGCAGGGGATCGCGCCGGCGCAGCGCGGGGCCCGGTACGTCGGCGTTGCAGAGCCACCCGGTGCCCGTCCACCGGTCGCGGGCGGCCTCGCGCGCCCGGACCACCCGGGCCCGCACGGTGGCGGTGTTCTCCGGTACCGCCGGGTCAGTGGGGTCCCCGGCGTCGTCGACCCCACCCGTGAGGCAGGAAACCGGCTGGAGGGTCACCCGCAGGTCGACGCGGTCGAGTAGGGGCCCGGACAGGCGCGTGCGGTAGCGCCGCAGCTCCACCGACGTGCACTCGCAGCTCGTGGGCAGTGCCGGCGCGCAGGGACACGGGTTGGACGCCATGACGAGCTGGAAGCGTGCGGGGTAGCAGACCACGCCGTCCTTGCGGGCGAGGCGCACCTCGCCCTCCTCCAGCGGTGTGCGCAGCGTCTCCAGCAGCTGCGGCCCGAACTCCGCCACCTCGTCCAGGAAGAGCACTCCGCGGTGCGCGAGCGACACGGCCCCGGGCCGGGCGAGTCCCGAGCCGCCCCCGACCACGGCCGCGACCGAGAGGCTGTGGTGCGGGGCAACGAAGGGTCGGGTGGTGGGCAGCGTCTCGTCGGGGTCCACCGCGCCCGCGAGCGAGCGCACGGCGGCGACCTGCAGGGCCTCCTCGACCTCGAGGTCGGGCAGGATCCCGACGAGCCTGCGGGCGAGCATCGTCTTGCCCGCCCCGGGCGGCCCGAGCAGCAGCAGGTTGTGCCCGCCCGCCGCCGCCACCTCGACGGCCCGTCGCGCCTGCTGCTGCCCGACGACGTCGGCGAGGTCCTCCGGCGGCAACGGCGACCGTCGGGGCGGCGTCGTGGCCGTGTGCAGCCGGTGCGCGGCTCCCCGCAGCCAGGCCAGGACGTCACGCAGGTTCTCGGCCCCGAGCACCTCGATGCCGTCGACGACGGCGGCCTCCTCCAGCGCGCCGATCGGGACGACCGCACGGCGCATGCCCGCGCGCCGCGCGGCGAGCAGGCAGGGCAGCACGCCCCGGACGGCGCGGACCCGCCCGTCGAGCGCGAGCTCCCCGAGCAGGACGGTGTCGTGCAACGGGCTCGGGGGCACCGAGCGGGCCGCTGCGAGCACCACGCACGCGAGGGCCACGTCAAACCGTAGGCTGGCACACTGTTAGCTGTGACTCGTCGCGCAGCGGTGTACGCCAGGATCAGCCGTGACCGGGTCGGTGCTGGGCTCGGCGTGGACCGCCAACGCGAGGACTGCCGCGAACTCGCCGCACGGCTCGGCTGGTCCATCGTCGTCGAGCACACCGACAACGATCTCTCGGCGTACAGCGGGAAGCCGCGGCCGGGGTACCGCGCACTGCTGGCCGACCTCCGCGAGGGGCGGGTCGATGCGGTGCTCGCCTGGCACACCGACCGTTTGCACCGCTCGCCGGTGGAGCTGGAGGACTACATCACGGTCTCGGAGCGGCAGGGTGCGCCTACGCACACCGTGAAGGCTGGGCCGCTCGACCTCTCGTCGCCGTCCGGGCGGATGGTCGCGCGCCAGCTCGGCGCGTCGCCCGCTATGAGGTCGAGCACCAGGTCGAGCGGCAGAGACGGGCCAAGGCCCAGGCCGCGGCGGACGGCAGGTTCCGCGGTGGCCGCCGACCGTTCGGGTACGACGCGGACGGGGTGACGGTGCGCGAGTCCGAGGCCGCGACGGTGCGCGACCTCGCCGCGGGAGTCCTTGCGGGGCGCTCGATGAGGGCCATGGCGTCCGAGCTGAACGGCTGCGGGATCACCGGCACCCGTGGCGCCGCGTGGACCGGGGCCAGCATCCGCGACGTGCTGTTGAGGGCGCGTAACGCTGCGCTGATCGAGCACGAGGGGCAGATCGTTGGCCCGGCGCGGTGGCCCGCGATCCTCGATGAAGATACTTGGCGGGCGGTGCGCGGCGTGCTCAGCGAGCCGGCCAGGGCACCGGTCCGGTTGCACGCCCGGCGGTGGCTCGGGTCGGGGCTCTATGTGTGCGGACGGTGCGGGCAGCCGGCGCGGATCGGGGTGAACTCGGTGACGCGGGGCGCGTCGAGCACGGCGTTCTACCGGTGCAGCGGTCCGATGGTGCACGTGACCCGGCTGGCCGCCCGGGTCGACGAGTACGTGAGCGGCGTCGTCGTCGGTGTGCTGGAGCGTCCGGACGCGGCGGTCGTGTTCGGTGGTCGACGAGGTGAGGACTCGGCCGCTCTGCACTCGGAGGCGACCGCAGTGCGTGTCCGGCTCGATGACCTGGCTGCGTTGTACGCCGCCGGCGCGGTCGATGCTCGACAGCTCGCTGCCGGGTCTGAGCGGCTCCGTACGAGCCTCGCCGATCTGGAGTGGCGGATCGGAGCGGCGACGGCCGGGACGGCGCTTGACGGGCTCGTGGGAGTCGCCAACGTGGCCGAGATGTGGGCGGAGCTTCCGCTTGACCGGCGACGGGCGGTGGTCGACACGCTCATGACCGTGACACTGTTGCCTGCGCCGCGTCGCGGCCGGCCGCCGGGATGGCGACCGGGAGAGCCGTACTTCGACCCGGCCACGGTGCGCATCGACCCGAAGGTCGGCTTGTGATTCCGACGGGAGATCAGGTGGAGGACCGGATGAGCCGGGTCGAGGGACTGCCCCGCCGGGTGCGGTTGTATTGCACCGGTGGCGGGTCGCACCGGAAGAAGACTCTGGATGAATGGTTGATCTGCCAGGACGGGTGGGCTCGTACTGTTCCGTGGCACGTGCGGACGGAGGACCGCTCGAGCGATGAGCTCCGGCGGGACCGGCTGCCGGCGCCGTTGCCCGACCGGTCCGGGTTCGGACTCGTTGGCCTCGACGTGACGTGCACCGCGTGTCGCCGGCCGGGATCGCGGCGCGTGGGGGACTGGGACACAACCCCGGGCGGGGTTCCGGTCCGCGCCCGAGGACACCGGCGGGTGCAGGTGACCGCCGAGCGGATGACCGAGCTGGTGGCGGGGGCGCTGGATGCGTGGCCGGACCGCGAGATTGTCACCTTCGACGTCTCCTCGCCCGGGTTTGCTAGGCTGACCTAGTTCGCGCGGAAGCGCGGCCCCTGCCAGCAGACCAGGGACAGAAGATCTGCCCTAGGACTTCCTCTCCGGGAAGTAGGCGTAAGCCTGCCTTCACGGAGGAAGCATGACTGGGACCATGGTCTCGTCGTCCTGGCGGAGCACGAGGGCGCGGATCGCGCAGCACGCCAAGACCCATCCCGGCGAGAAGCCGCCCGACGATCTGTATCGCGACCATGTCGCTGCACGGCTGGAGGACCACGTCCGCCGGGTCGTCGACGGCTTCCCGCCTTTGACTCGCGACCAGCGGCACAAGCTCGCTGTCCTGCTGGCCCCTGCGCCGGCAGTGCACGGCGAGGTCGGCGTCGTGGCCCGGTCCGTCGGTGGGGACGCCCAGTGACCGCCCCCGATGGCAGAAGGGGCGCCCCCGACCAGGAAGACGCCCCCGTTGACTGCCACCCTCACCAGGTAGGCGGGACTCAGAGTACCGCGTACGAGCCGGATGTGCTGGAGGTCCTGGCCGGCGTTGCGTGTTGGGCTCGGCCGTTCCTGGTGGGCGAGGCGCCGTCGTTCGGGAGCGCCGAGTGGCTCGCCCTGGACCCGGCCGACCGTCGGTTCGCCGCCGCCGTGGTCCGCGCGGCGTTGGCGTGGTGGCGATGTGGTGAGCCCATCGAGGACGTCGAAGAGCGCGCCCGCGTCGCGCAGGACGTCGCGTCCAGCCACGCGATCGCTGGCGCGCTGGACTGGCGCGACCTCGCCCACCGGCCGACCGCGGCCGAGCTGGCCCGTCGCCGAGCCTGGACGGCTCCTCCGCCGCTGCCCGTTCCGACGGACCCGTGGCCCAACGACGCTCCCGATGAGCGACTCGGGGGTGCGGCATGAGCATTCCTGACCCATTCAACGCCGCCCGCTACGAGGGTCCTCCGCCCGAGCGGTTGCCCGCCCCCTCGGACCCGATGGCGGTCGCGCGGAAGGTCACGGAGAACTACACGACCGGCGGGTGCCTGACGCTGCGACAGTGGCGCGGCGGCTGGATGCGCTGGGCCGGCACCCACTGGGGCGAGGTCGAGGAGACCGTGGTCCGCTCCGGGATCTACGGGCTGCTGGAGCACGCCGAGTACGAGGACACCAGCGGCAAGACCTCGAAGGTCAAGCCGTGGGAGCCGACCCGGCACAAGGTGTCCGACGTGGCCGACGCGCTCACCGCAATCACCCACCTCCCCGAGGACGTGGACCCCCCGGCGTGGCTCGACCACGACGATGCCGCGACGCCGGCCGGGGAGCTTGTGGCGTGCGAGAACGGGCTGTTGCACGTGGGAACCCGCGAGCTGTTGCCGCTGACGCCGCGGTACTTCAATCGGGTGGCCGTGCCGTTCGCCTACGACTGCGATGCGCCGACCCCGGCCCGGTGGCTGCGGTTCCTCGAGGAGCTGTGGCCCGACGACGCGGACGCGGTCGACGCCGTGCAGCAGTGGTTCGGGTACGTCCTGTCCGGCCGCACCGACCTGCACAAGATTCTGCTGCTGATTGGGCCGACCCGCAGCGGGAAGGGCACTATCGCCCGCGTCCTGGCCGCCCTGGTGGGCGCCGGCAACGCCGCTGGCCCGACGCTGGCGTCGCTGGGCACGAACTTCGGGCTGTCGCCGCTGCTGGGCAAGCCCCTGGCCGTGGTCTCCGACGCCCGCCTCGGTGGGGCCAACGTGCACCAGGTGGTGGAGCGGCTGCTGTCGGTGTCTGGCGAGGACATGCTCACCGTTGATCGCAAGTACCGCCAGCCCTGGACCGGGAAGTTGCCCACGAGGTTCCTGGTGCTGTCTAACGAGCTGCCCCGCTTCGGCGACGCCTCGGGGGCCATTGCTAACCGGTTCATCGTCGCGACGATGCAGGCGAGCTTTCTCGGCCGCGAGAACACTCGCTTGACCGGGGAACTGCTCGCCGAGCTCCCCGGGATCCTGTCGTGGGCCCTCGATGGGCTCGATCACCTCGCCGCCGGGGCGTTCACCGAGCCGGCGTCCTCGACCGACGCCATCGTGGCGTTGCAGGACCTCGTCTCGCCGACCGCGGCGTTCGTCCGGGACCGCTGCAAGCGCGGGATCGGCGCCGTGGTGTCGGTGGCTGCGCTGTACGAGGCGTGGAAGTCCTGGTGTGACGACAACGGTCACAAGCCGGGGTCGGCGCAGACCTTCGGCCGGGACCTGCGCTCCGTGGTGCCCGCGCTGCGCCGGTCCCGACCCCGCGACGGTGAAGCCCGGGCACCCGAGTACGTCGGGATCACGCTCACCCCGGACCACAATGCGATGGACCGCGACCCATTGTGGGCTGAGGTGCCGTGCAAGCTCTGCGATCGCCGGGGGCTCCCGCTGGACGAGCAGGGGTACTGCCTGCGGTCCTGCTCCCCGGTTGGGCGAGTCTGATGGGCGTCGATCACCTGGGCCGTGCCGTGCTCGCCATGGACGACATCCTCGTCGGCCCCGACGGCCCCGACGGCCCCGAGATCGTCGCTGCGCTCCGCGCTGCCGCTCCCGGGTGGTTGGTTGACCAGGTGGATGCCGCGGAAGCCCAGGTCCGTAGCGGGAGTCTTCGGGCTGCGGCCGAGATGGGCATGAGCGCCGGCGTGGACCTCCCGGCCGACCAGCATCCCGGGTGGCTGCGGCTCGACCTCTGCGACGCTTTGGTGCGGTGGGTCGCTGGCCAGGGTTCGACCTGCGTGCACGCCCCGGCCGCTGTTCGACCGGAGCCGGTGGCCGCCGCCGCGTGGCGACCCGGCCTCGTGGTCTGCGAGCGGTGCACACATCTGCTGGCCTTGCCCCGTCATTCGGTTGCCGACCGGCGATGCGACGGCTGCGGCCGGATCACGACCGGTCCGGAGAATGGCGACGGAATATGGCCGACTGTCGTGGTCGTCGGTGTCCTGACCTATTTGTTCGGGGTGTGTCTGGACTGCAAGTACTGGGACGACGAATCGGGGGCCGCATCGTGAACGCCGTACGCACCTCGAACGCACACCCACTGTTCGTGCAGGTAACAGCGCTGCACTCTGATGACCGATTCAGAAGTGGATCCCCAGCTTGACCTGGGTTATTCACGTCGACGTTAGAGATCTCGTCGTTGGGGGTGTCGGAGAACAGAAAGTGCCCCTGGCGAGTAGCCGGGGGGAGTCTCACCAAGCGTGGAGCCGGCGCCAGGGTCGTTTCAAGATCATGGGATCAGCTTGAGGATGGTGAAGGGGCGGTTCATGGCCCGCGTCGCCCAGCGGGTTGCTTCGGTGATGTCGTGTCGGCCGGTGAGCCGTGGGGCTCCGATGGCGA
>JAABUP010002265.1_pt1 | contig 37924 bp, 35 predicted proteins | sample 5559201 | NCBI WGS metagenome assembly JAABUP01 (sample SAMN10711887, study PRJNA513373) | rock metagenome | isolation source: Antarctica rocks | place: Antarctica | reverse complement strand
AGATCGCTTCGGCACTGGGGCGCACGGTTCATGCCGTCACGCCGCGCGGCTTCGAGTTAAAGGTCTTCCTGACCGTACTGGCCTTCACCATCACGGCAGGACGCTAGAAACACAACTTAGGTTAACAATACAATGGAGATGTGCATAGCATCGGACCGTGTTGGCGTCCTGCGGATTTGCAACCGTGCGCCGCGCGGGGTACAATACCCCCCGTGACAGCCATCCCACAGCCCAGCCTGACGCTCGTGACCGGGCGCGTTTTATACCGACCCCTCGCCGAGAAGAAGTCCGAACCCCTGTCGCTCGTCGAGGCCGCCATTGCCGGGGGCGTCAACATCGTGCAGCTCCGGGTCCGTAACCCCAGCGCGGACGACCTGGGGCTGTACGCGGTCGCGCTGCGCCTGCGCGAGATGACGGCGGGGCAAGCGCGATTTATTGTTACGGGTGATTTGGAGCTGGCTGAGAAGTGCGGGGCCGATGGCGTGCTGCTGACCGAGCGGCCCTACAAGCCCGCCGACGCCCGCCGCTTCCTGCGGCCTTCGGGCGAGGCGACGGTCGGCTCGTTCGCCCGGACCGTCACCGGCGCGGCCCGCGCAGAGCGCGGCGGGGCGGACTACGTGCAGGTCGGACCTGCTTTCGATGCCGAGACGCCCGGCGAGGGCCTGGCCCTGGTCCGCAAAGTCAAAGACGGCGTCCAGATTCCTGTGATCGCCTTCGGCGGCGTCCAGACGGCCTCGGACGTGGCCGACTGTTTACGAGCGGGCGCGGACGGCGTGGCCGTCACCGATGCCGTGCTGGCGGCCCCCGACCCCCAGGCGGCGGCGGCGGGCCTGCGCGCCGCGCTGGAGGCGGCCTGGCGCGCGCTCCACGGTGCGTGACGCGCCCGCCCCGGCTTTGGGAGGCCGGAACCCCTTCCCGCCCTCAGAATGGCAAATACGAAGTAATGCCGTCTGCGGCATGCCCTCCCCCGAGGGAGAGGGCGAAGAGGCTATCCTTTCTGTTTTTTGACCCCGAACACCGCCTTGTGTTATCATAGCGCCACGCAGGAACTCCTCTGCGCCGTCCTTCCTCGCCGGTAAAGGTTACTGCCCGATGCGTTTGCTGCCGATTTTTCTTGTCCTTCTGCTGCTGACCGATTGTGCCGTGCCCGGCTTCGCCCGAACCAGACACACCGCCGCCGAAGGGCAGGCGGCCCGGATTCGCGCGCAGCACCTGATCCGGCTGGCTGCGAAGGAGAAAAAGGCCTGGCGGCAGCACCTCGCCAAGCTGCACTCGCTCCCCCGCACCGCCCGCCGGACCGAGAAGCGGCACGAAAAGCTGTGGCAGTCCAAGCACGACGTCAAGGTAGCGGCGCTCCATCAGGCTCATGTCGCCAAGGTGCTCCAGGCGGAGCAAGAGGCGCGCGTCGCCCGGCGTACACAGAGCCGTCTCGCCCGCCGGCACCACGCGCAGGCCGTCGTTGCTGCCACCGCCCCCCGCCGGCATCAAAGGCAGGCCGTCGCCGTCGCCGCAGCTTCCCGCCGGAATGCGGGGCAGGCGCGCTGGGCGGCGCACGCCCGGAACCTGGCGGCCCAGGCCGCTCGGCGGCAGACCGTGGCCGCTCGGCGGCAGAACACTCTCCGGGCAAGGCTGGCGCAAGAGCAGCGCTTTTCACGGGCGAAGATTGCCCGCGCCCAGGCCGTGCGGGCGCTGCACCAAGCACACATCGTCGCCCTCTACCGCGCGCATCTGGGCAACCTGCGCGCGACGCACAACGCGCGGGCGTCGGCACAGCGGGCGCACCAGATCGCCTTGCGCGGCGACGGCAGCGGCGGCAGGAATATCCGGTTCTGGCAGACGGCGGCGGCCAATGTCCCGGTCAAGGTCATCTCGGTGGACCTCAACGACCCCGACGTCAAGGTCTCAGCCATCATGGCCCGGCGCGGCAACGGCACGTCGGAGCCGTTCCGACAGATGATCGGGCGCGCGAACCCCAACGTCGCCGTGACGGGCACCTTCTTCTCGCTGGGCGACCTACAGCCGGTCGGGGACATCGTCATCGACGGCAGCCTGGTCCACTTCGGCGGCATGGGCACGGCCCTGTGCATCACGCCCCGTAACCATGCCGAGATGGTCACCGTCACCTGGGGCCGGCACCACGACTGGAGTCCCTATGACTTCGTGGTCGCCTGCGGCCCGCGCCTGCTGCGGCGCGGGCGGGTCGTTCTGGACCCGCGGGCCGAGCGGTTCCGCGACAAGCATATGCTCGCCCCGAACTCGCGCATTGCCGTTGGCATCACGCGGGGCAACACGCTGTTCTTCGCCATGACGCACCAGCCCATTTCGCTGGGCCGACTCGCCCGCGCCATGAAGGCATTGGGCGCGACCGAAGCCATGAACCTGGACGCCGGGACGAGCACGGGGTTCTACTACAACGGCGCGACGCTGGCCCGGCCCGGACGGCAGCTCACCAACATGATCGTCGTCTACGGTCATCGCGACCGCTACGAGCGGGCGCTGAACCAGCTCGTTCCTGACGCCTACCGGCGCTCGGCCCGTCGTTACCACCAACTGTCTTCCAACACGCCCTCGAACACGCCCTCGAACACGCCGACAGGGGCGGGCCGCCTTTGATGCCGCCCCTGCGCGCCTGGGCCGAGATCGACGGCTCGGCCCTGGCGCGTAACGTCGCCCTGCTGCGCGGTCGCTTTGCGCCCGCCCGCGTCATGGCGGTCGTCAAGGCCGACGCCTACGGCCACGGCCTGTCCCTGATCGCGCCCCGGTGCTTCGCGCTGGGCCTGCGGGACTTCGGGGTGGCGACGCCTTCGGAGGGTGCGGCCCTGCGCGCCCTCGTGCCCGCCGACGCCGCCGTTTTCCTGCTCGGCCCGTTCTTCCCCGAGGAAGCCCCCGCCGTGGCCTTCCATCGGCTGACGCCGCTCCTGAGCAGCCTGGAATCTGGCCGGGCGCTTTCCCAGGCCGCCCGCTCGCTCGGGCTGATCGCCGAGGCGCACCTGGACGTCAACACGGGCATTGGGCGCGCGGGCGTCTCCCCCGCCGAGGCGCGGGATGTCCTTGCCGGGCTGGATGCCCTGCCCGGCCTGCGCGTGTCGGGGATCGCCACCCACTTCGCCTCCGCCGACGAGGACCCCGCCGACGCCTGCGCCCAGCACCTCGCCTTCGAGTCGCTTCTGCGGTCACTCGGGGCGCGAACCGAGTCGCTTTTGATCCATGCGTCGAACTCGCCCGCCGCCCTGAACCTGCCCCACGCCGCCCGGCACGGGCTGGTCCGCCCCGGCCTGCTGCTCTACGGTATCGAGCCGATGCCCGGCGCGTTCGTCGGGGCCGCCACGCCCCCCCGACCCGTGCTGTCGCTCAAGGCGCGCGTCACGCTCTGCCGCGCCCTACGCGGCGGCGAGACGATCTCCTACGGGCGCACCTACACGGTGCCGCCCGGCGGCGGCGTCTACGCGACCTTGGGCGTCGGCTACGGCGACGGCTACCCGCGCGGCTTGTCCAACCGGGGCCGCGTCCTGCTGCGCGGACGGCGCGCGCCCATCCGGGGCCGCGTCTGCATGGATCAAATCGTCGTGGACGTGTCGGCCATCCCGGACGTCCGGGCCGGCGACATCGCCACCCTGGTCGGCACCGACGGGGCCGAGACGCTGACGGCGGGCGCGCTGGCAGCCAGCGTGGGGACGACGCCGCACGAGATCACCACGGCCCTGACTGCCCGCGTCCCGCGCCTACTGATCCCTGAGAGTCTTGCCGCCGAAAGCGCCTCCCCCCATGTCTGACGATCCCACGCGCCTGCACTTCTTCAACGTGGACGGCCGCTCCGTCCGCTGCCGTATTCTAGAACCCGCTCCCGATCCCGCGCCCGGCTCGCCGCGCCTGCCCCTGCTGCTCCTGCACGGACTGGGATGCTCGATGGAGTCGTGGCTGCCTGCGATGAAAGTCCTGTCCGAGCGGCGTCCCGCTGCCCGCGTCTACGCCGCCGACTTCCCCGGCTTCGGCTGCTCCCCCGGCCCGAAAGAGTCGATGGGCATGGGCGATCTCGCGGACTGGGCCGCGCGGCTCCTGGACGCGATGGGGGTCGAGCGGGCGCACCTGGCGGGGAACTCGATGGGGTGTCAGGTCGCGCTGGCCCTCGCCCGGCGTCACCCCGAGCGGGTGGGGGGGCTGGCCCTGGTCGGGCCGACGAGCGGGGACCGGCTGATCTCGTTCTGGCGCTACGCGCTGGGCCTGCTGCTGGACGGTGCGCGCGAGCCGATGCGCTACAACGTGGTCCTGGCCGGGTGGTATTTGCAGATGGGCATCCCGCGTTACCTGGCGACGACGCGGAAGATGCTCGAAGACGACCCGGTCGCCCTCGCCGGGGAAGTGGCCGCGCCCTGCCTGGTCGTGCGCGGCGGCCACGACGGTATCATCCCCGATACGGCCGCCCGTCGGCTGGCCGCCGCCCTGCCTCGCTCACGCTTCGAGCGTCTGCCTAAAATGCCCCACGCCCTGCAATACAGCCGCCCCAGTGAGCTGATGGACGTCGCCCTGCCCTTCTGGGCCGAGGCGGAGGCAGCGCTTCTATCCCCGCTTGCCTGAGCCGGTGCAACTTTGCGTCCGTATATGTGTCTTAGTGAACAGGGATGAAACTTAGCCTCCGCCACTTCCAATCCGGCCTTGCTTACTACCAGGCCGGTGATTTAGGCGCCAGCGTCCGTGAGTACCGCGAGTCGCTCAGCCTCGAACCCCAGTGTCCGCAGGCGCACAACAACCTCGCTCTCGTCTACTCCGAGCAGGGGCGCTTTGCGGAAGCAGCCGCCGAGTATCAGGCCGCTCTGCGTTCTGAATCCCTACAGCCCCGAATACCACAACAGCCTTGGTGCGACGTTCGCGGAGATGGGCGAGGCAGAGAAAGCCGTTGCGGAGTATTTGGAAGCCCTGCGTATCTCCCCTTGCCATGCCAACGCCAACTACAACTATGCGAACGTGCTGCGGCAAAGAGGGGAGCGGGAGGAGGCGGCGTCCCGGTATCGCACTGCGATCCGTCAGCAGCCGGATTTTCTAGACGCGCATCTGAATCTGGGGCTGGCACTGGCCGGCCTGGAAGATTACGCGGGGGCGATCTCCGAGTATCGGGAGTGCCTGCGCCTCAAACCGGATGACTTCAGGCCCCACTACAACCTCGGGAACGCCTTCCGCAAGCAAGAAAAATGGGAGCAGGCAGTCGCGGCGTACCACGAGTGTCTGCGCTTAAACTCCCAGCTTCAATTACCTTTCTTCTATCTGGGGCGCTGCCTGCTGGAAATGGAGCAATGGCAGGAGGCTGAGGCCTGCTGCCGGGAGGCTATCCGGCTGAAGCCTGATTCTGGCGACGCTTTTTGCAACCTTGGAGTAGCTTTGGGCAATCAAGGGCGGCGCAAAGAAGCCATCGCGGCTTACCGCGAGGCGGTACGGATAAAGCCGGGCGACACGCTCTCGCGGCGCAACCTCGCCTGGCAGCTCAGGAAGTGCGGGGACAATCAAGCGGCTGAGGGAGAGTGTCGGGAAGCCCTGCGGCTAGACCCGCACGACAAAAAAGCCCACTTTCAATTGGCGAACATCCTGCTCGACGACGAGCAGCGGCTGGAAGAAACGATCTCCGAATATCAGGCCGCGTTGGCGGATGACGCCGATTATGTCGAGGCCCACTTCAACCTGGGGCTGGCCTTTGAGCGCCGAGGGGCAATGAAGTGGGCCGTGATCCACTTCCAGGAGGCGAAGCGCCTGCGCCCTGAACACGCCAAGACGCGCTTCTTTCTGGGCTTCTGCCTGAGCCAAGCAGGGGAAAAAATGGCGGCAATCGAGGAGATGCGCGAGGCCGTGCGACTGGCCCCGCGCGACGCCTACAGCCGATGTCTGCTCGGGGCAGAACTTGCGGGGGACTCTCAAACGCGCGAGGGTTTCCGCGAACTGGGGCGCGGCCTGTGCCTCCGTCCCTGGGACGCGCGCTTGTGGCTCCTCCTGCTGTGGATGGCGGTGGTGGCTTTGCTGCTCCCATTGATTTCGCCGGAAGACCGCCCCTGATCTCCCGCTGCGCCGAGCCTATCGGCCCTTCTTCTCCGAGGCCCGTGACAGCAGTTCTTCATACAAAGAGGCCGTTTCGCGGGCCATGCGTGCGGCAGTGAACTGCTGCTCGAATCGGCGGCGGCCCGCCGCGCCCCATTCCGCCGCCCGCGCAGGCTGGATCAGGGCGTCCGTGACGGCTTCCGCCAGGGCGGCGGGGCTGCGGGGAGGGACGAGGCGGCCCGTCTCGCCGTCGCGGACCGTCTCCGACGAGCCGCAGACGGCGGTGGCGACGACCGGGCGGCCCGCAGCCATCGCCTCCAGGATAACGGCGGGCAGGCCCTCAAAGAGGGAGGGAAGCGCGAACAGGTCGCAGGCCGCCAGCAGGTCCGCCACGTCACTGCGCTTGCCCAGGAAGTGGACACACCCACCTACGCCCAGCCCGGCGACCTGCCCGCGCAGGTCGTCTTCGAGCGGGCCGTCGCCCACCCACACGAAGTGGACGTCCGGGACGGCGGCGCGGATGGCCGGCACGGCATCGGCCAGATAGCAGTGTCCCTTTTGATCGGTGTAGCGACCGACGGTGAGGACGACCTTCACCGAAGCCGCCAGGCCCAGCTCCCGGCGGAGGTCAGGAACCCCTTTCCGCACCGGGCACAGGTGAATCCCGTTCTGCACGGCGCGCAGCTTGTGGGTGGGTAGGCCGGCGTCCTCGAAAGTGGACCGGGCCTCATGGGAGACGGCGAGGAGGCAGTCCACGGCCTCGATGATGCGGGAGTGCTCGCTCTGCTGCCAGGGGTCGGTGAGGAGGTACGGCAGGTGTTCGGTCCGCAGGACCACCGGGGTATCGGCCTGGCGCGCGGCGTAGACGCCGTCGTGGCCCTCCCAGCCGATCCCGGCGTGGCCGTGGAAGGCTGAGACGCCCCGCGCGCGGAGCCAGCGGCAAAACCCATCCCGTAGGTCCGGGCGGTTGACGGCCAGCCCCGCCGCCTCTAGCCCCATCGCCTCGGCCCGCGCCAGGAACGGGTTCCCGCCCGGACCGGGCGGGCAGACGAAAGACAGACGGAAGCGGCCCGCGAGTTCCCCGGCCAGTGTCAGCATGTGTTCGCCGACCCCGGAGGGTTCCAGGCTGTCGGTGAACAGACAGACGTGCGCGGGAGAAGACGGCGACACAGACATTCGATTGGTCCTCCCTCTTGACACGGCGGGTCACCGCGCCGGCGGACGGTCCGGTGTAGCGCGGGCAACCCTGTTGGTCCGGCTGGCCGGCGGGTACAGCAGCCGCTCGGGGCGGTGCCACCAGCCGGGCGTGTCCAGGGCTGGGTGCGGGTGCGCGCCCCGCGCCGCCAGATCGCGCAGCATGGCGGCCAGCAGGGTCGGCTGCGGCCCGTCCGCCGTCAGGGCGAAGACGCCCGGCTCATAGTAGCCCGTGCGGCGGGTCATCAGGCAGTCCCAGTCGTAAGCACCGAGCAGCGCCCACGCCGTCACGGCCTCAACGTCCACCCCCTCGCGCCGGAGCTGCCGGGCGGCCTCCCAGACCTCGCCGAACCAGCGTATCTGCTCCTCGGCGGTACAGGCGATGTGGGCCTCGGTGACGGCGAGCGTACACCCGTACCGCCGCCACGCCTCCCGCAGCAGCGGCTCCAGGCCGGCGATGCCTTCGGCGCAGACCCGGACGGCCTCGACATCCACATAGGAGTGCCGTCCGTTGCCGCCGACCGCCTCGAGAGGATACCGCTCCGTCCGCTCGTCTAGGAATCTCTCGCTGATAACGTAATAGTCGATCCCCAGGACGTCCGGGGGACAGGGGCTTTCGCGAAAGAACGACAGGGCGCTGTCATCGACCCCGAGCCAGCGGAGGTGGTGGTACAGCGGGTGCGAGTCGTCCACACGCCCGCAAAGCAGGTCCAGGCTCAGCCAACGCCGCTCGTTCTCGAAGTCGGCCTGATACGCCAGGGCGGGCGTGCTGTAGGCCGTGCCGATGTCCTCGGTCTGCACGAGCTGGGCGTCGGGGACGACCGTGCGGATCGCCCGCATCGCCAGGACGACGGCCCGGCACTGGTTCAGCAGGATCCGCGCGAACGTCCCGCCGTCCCTGCCGTGCGGGTGCCAGTGGCCGTACAGGCCGCTGAAGCGGGCCGTCGTCAGCGGCTCGTTGATCGGCGTGTACCGTTTCACCCACGGGTAGCGCCGGGCAACGGCGAGGGCGTAGTCGGCGAACTGTTCCGGGAACCCCGCGTCCATCAGGCTGGTGTGCGCCGGTCCGCTCCCGTGGTGGAGCAGCCCGACGATCGGCTCCACTTCTAGGGCGCGCAGGCGGCCCAGGCGCGCGTCCGCCCACGTCCAGTCGGCGCGGTCCAGCCCGTCCGGCGCGACGCGCTCCCAGAGGATGGGGTAGCGCAGGGCGCGCAACCCCAGCCCGGCGAACAGGTCCAGGTCCTCGATGCGCCGCGCATGCCCTGTCAGCGCAAGCTGATCAAAGGTCGAGGCACCGACGCGGTTCAGCGTACACTCGACGCCGCCCCAGAGGGCGGGCGGGGCCTGACGCTCTTCAGGACGGAGCAAGAACGTGTATCCTCAAACGGCCTCGGCGGTCTCCCGCACTGTTTTCCGACCGCTCGTGGCGGGCAGAGGTGCGGACGCCGGGACGACAAGCCGCTCAGGCCTGGCACCCATGATCTTGTCGAAGGTCGCCAGGGCCTGCCCCACCACCTGGTCCATGTTGTAATACTTGTAGGTCGCCAGTCGGCCCACGAAGTAGACCCCGCGCGCGGCGTCGGCCAGGGCCTTGTACTTGTTGTAAAGGGCCGTGCATTCCGGCTTGGGGATCGGATAGTACGGGTCGCCCTCGGCGCGCGGGTGCTCGTACACGATGCTCGTCTTGCTGTGCTCCTGTCCCGTCAGGTGCTTGAACTCCGTGACCCGCGTGTAGGCGTGGTCGTTCGGGTAGTTGACGACGGCGACGGGCAGATGTTGCGCCTGGTCGAGCGTCTCATGCGTGAACTCCAATGACCGATAAGGCAGCCTGCCGTAACGATAATCAAAATATTCATCGACCGGCCCGGTGTAGATGATCTCGCGGTAGGGAATCATCTCCCGCACTTCTCGGTAATCGGTGTTCAGCATGATTTTGATGTTGGGGTGATCCAGCATGGCCTCGAACATCCGCGTGTAGCCGTGCTTGGGCATGTACTGGAACGTGTCGGCGAAGTACCGGTCGTCGGTGCTGGTGCGAGTCGGGACGCGGGCGGTCACCTGGGCGTCCAGCTCGGACGGGTCCAGGCCCCACTGCTTGCGCGTATAGCCCCGGAAGAACTTCTCGTACAGCTCGCGTCCCACCTTGCTGACGACGACGTCTTCCGACGTGGAGCAGTGGCCGCGCGGCTCGGCGCGGGACGCGAAGAAGGCGTCGCACTCCTCTTCCGTCTGCAAGCTCAGGCCGTAGAGGCTGTTCACCGTCGTCCGGTTGATCGGGATCGGCAGGAGCTGCCCGTCGACGTGCGCCAGGACGCGGTGCTCATAAGCCCGCCACTGGGTGAACTGGCTCAGGTGGTCGAATATCCGCTCCGAGTTCGTATGGAAAATGTGCGGGCCGTAGGGGTGCACCAGAACGCCGTCGTCGTTGTAGCGGTCATAGGCGTTGCCGCCGATGTGGCTGCGCTTGTCGATCAGCAGCACCCGCTTGTTCGCCTGCGAGGCCAGCCGCTCCGCGAGGACGCTCCCCGCGAACCCCGCGCCGACGATCAAATAATCGAACATCCGTCTTCCCTTACTTTCTATCCGAAGTTGTTCTCGGCTGCGGCGTCGATCAACCCCGCCATCTGATTCCACGTCGCGTCCCACGACATCCGCGAGAGAAACTGGTCCGCTTTCTGCTGACGTGCCGCGGCGTCCTCACCCAGGGCCGCTTCGCAGGCGGCGACGAACTCAGCGGGCGTGTCCGCGATGCGAGCCAGGCCCATTTCGCCGTAGGGGCGGATCACGTCCCGGATGGATGTCGAGACGACCGGCTTCCCCGCCGCCAGGTACTCGGGCGTCTTGGTGGGGCTGATGAAGCGCGTGGACTCGTTGCGGGCGAACGGCAGCAGGGCGACGTCCCACCCGGCGAGGTACGCGGGCAGCTCGGCGTAGGTCTTCCCGCCGAGGTAGTGGATGTTGGGCCGCTGCGGCAGCGTCGCGGGATCGATCTTGGGCACCGTCGGGCCGACCATGACCCATTGCCAGTCGGGCCGCAGGTCGGCGACGCTGCCAAGGAGCGCGACATCCAGGCGCTCGTCGATGACGCCGTAGAAGCCCAGCCGGGGGTGCGGGATGTCTTTTTGGTCATCCGGCTGGTCGGTCAGGGTCCGCGCCCGCGCGAAGAACGGCACGTCCACGCTGCTCGGGAAGGCATGGACCGCCCGGTGCCGGCCCTGCTTCGCCTCGAACAGGCTCTGTCCGCCCGTGAACACGAGGTCGGCCCGCGCAAGCAGGGTCGCCTCGCGCCCGAGCAGGGCGGGGTGGGCACCGGCGAAGGCGGACAGCTCATCCATGCAGTCGTAGACGACGGCGCGCGGCGTCCAGTCTGCCGTCCAGCCCATCATCATGGGCGTATAGTACCACGACACGAAATCTGTGACGCCGTTCTCTCGCATGAACCCGGCCAGCAACGTGCGGTTCATCTCCCCATGCTCCTCCTCGGTCGGCCCCCAGGGCAGGTGTGGGACGAGCACACGCACACCCTTGTCGGGCCGGTCCGTGACGTCCAGCCGGGGCCGCTCCGAGTCGAAGACCGGCTCCTCGACGAAGAACACGCGGTGGCCCTGCGCGCAGCGGCTCATCAGGTGCTGCGGGCGCTGGTACACGAAGTCCCAGCGCAGGTGCGACAGGCAGATTAGGTCAAAAGGCTCAGGCAACGGGTTGTCTTTCTGAACTGGATGCCGGGAGGGAGAGAATTACGCCTGAGAGAAAAGAAGGGAGCATCACCGGACGAAGGGCGATGTGCAGGCAGGTTTCGCATAGTTTCTACCCCCTCCCGGTGTCCGGTAAAACGCGCCAAGTAACCGTACTAATACAGGCGGGGGAGCATTGGGGGACGATCCGGCGCTTCCGGCGCGGTATAATGTCCCCATGCATGAGTCTGCGGAAGAGTTCGACGTCGCCGTGATCGGCGCGGGTTCGGCGGGGCCGAAGGCGGCCCGGACGGCGGCCAAAGCGGGGGCGCGGACCGTTCTGTTCGAGGAGGCGCTGATCGGCGGCGAGTGCTTGTATACGGGCTGCGTCCCGTCCAAGTCGCTGATCCACTCGGCGACGCTGTGGGACCGGATGCGGCGGGCGTCCGACTTCGGGCTGCCGCGCTTCGAGGGTGCCCGAGCGGACTTCGGGGCCGTCATGCGCCACGCCCGACGGACCATCGAGCGCGTCGGCGGCGGCAGCGCCCTAGACAGCTTCGCGCGGCAGGGCATCACGACCGTCTGCGAGCGGGCGGCGTTCGTGGACGCGCAGACGGTCGAGACGCGCAAGACGCGGACGCGCTACCACGCAAAGCAATTTATTTTGTGTACCGGCTCCCGGCCTTCCGTTCCGCCCATCGAAGGGCTGGAAGAGGCCGGGTATGACACCAACCGGACGGTGTTCGATTGGGATGCGCTGCCGCCGCGCGTCGTCATCCTGGGCGGCGGGGCCATAGGCTGTGAGCTGGGCCAGGTCTTCCGGCGGTTCGGGGCGGACGTGACGATCCTGCACAACGGCGCGCGGATTCTGGCCCGCGACGACGCTGACGCGGCCTCGGTTCTGCACGGACAACTGGAAGCCGAGGGAGTCCGCATCGTGACCGGGGCGCGGGTGGAGCGTGTGACGCACCGGGGGGACGTCAAAGTGTTGACGCTCGCCGGGTCGGGCGAGGAGATCGCGTGTGACGCGATCTTAGTTGCCGCGGGCCGCAAGAGCAACGTCGGCGGGCTGAACCTGGATGCCGTCGGCGTCCGCTGCGACGAGGGCGGGCGGCTGAAGACCGACGCCCACCTGCGGACGACGGCCCCGCATGTCTGGGCGGCGGGCGACGTGACTTCCGAATACAAGTTTACTCACGTCGCCTCCTACGAGGGCGCGGTCGCCGCCACCAACGCCCTGGCGGTTTTGCGCGGCGAGGACCCCTGCTGCCCCGCCGACTACCGCGTCATCCCCCGCGTCACCTACACCGACCCCGAAGTCGCCTCGGTCGGGCTGACTCCCGCCATGGCCCGCAACGTCCACGCCCGCGAGGCCCTGGACGTCGCCCGCTTCGCCTTCTCGGACCTGGATAAAGCCATCATCACCGGCGACACGGCGGGCTTCGTGCAGCTCGTCTCGCTGCGCGCCGATGGGACCATTTTGGGCGGCCAGATCGTCGGCCCGTCGGCGGGCGGGCTGATCAACGAGGTCTGCCTCGCCATGCGCGCCCGCCTGCCGGTCGCGGAGATCGCGCTGACCATGCACGCCTACCCGACCCTGCCCGAGGCCGTCGAGGCCGCCGCGCTGTCGAGTTGCCAGGCACCCCTCTCACCCTGCATTTCCCACGAACAGTCTGAATAACCTAGGAGGAACCCATCATGGCAAGCCGCGTCTCTATCTATGGCAGTCCCGCCCACCCCGATGTCCGCCGCCTGCGCCGCGAGATGAACGTCCTGTCGGTCGATTACGCGCTTCTCGACCCGCGCAAAGACGCCCGCGCCGCCCGCCGCCTGACCGAATGGGACGGCGGCTCGGTGGCCCTGCCCGTGGTCGAAGTCCTGCGGGGCGACGACCAGGGCAGCGTGTTCCTCACGAACCCCGACGAGCCGACCCTGCGCCAGTGCCTCTACTCCGAGGAGATACTTTCGATCACCGCCTACTGGCTGTGACGCTTCGACAGCAGCGGAGAAGCTCCCATGGGAACGGCGGAACAGGTTGTCGCCATGCTTTTCGTCCAGGACATCCGCAAAGAAGCCCGTGCGAAGGCGGATGAGGCCGCCGGGCGCGGCGTGAAGTGTCTCCGCGAGGAGCCTTGCTGGGAAGCCTTCGTGCGGGAATGGACGGTTGCAAAACTCGCCTGGGTTGAGCGTCATGCCATGAGCCTCACGGACTCGCTTCTTCGGGACGCACTCGCGCACCGAATCAGCGACGCCGTGACGGCCTATGACGGGGGTGATGATGTCCGGTACGTGGACTACCGGATGGTGGTCATCGAGAGGGAGCAGAGCACTGAGGCAACGCATGGGGTTGCGAGTCTGTTCCTCCGTGGCTTCCGAAACCGGATGAGGAGTGTTCCCCGCAAGCCGGGCTTGTTCGGCAAAAAAGAGTTGACGCCACACCAGCAGGTCGAGATCATGGACGCCGTGGGCAAAGCTTGCTGGACTCTCGATAGGGATTTAGAAGTTGTCCTGGAAGCGATCCGCCCTCGCGTCACGCGCGAACTGATGGATTTGGTTTGAGACTATAACCCCTGCTGCTAGGGAGGGAGGCCATGTCATGCCGACATCACGCCGCGGGCGCGTCGCTGTTCTCGCCTTTGCCGGCTGTCTCGCTCCCCCTGCTCCCCGCGCTGACGCTCCCGCTGCTCATGTGCCAAACGCTTACCGAGTGCTTCAGGTATAATCACCCCATGCCTGAAACAACGCCCGGCTGTTCCCTCTGCCCGCCGACGCGCGGCGTCGTGCTGGACGACGACTATTGGACCCTGGTGCTCAACGAGAACCAGGCGACGCTGGGCCGCGTCTTCTTCGCCCTGAAGCGCCACGAGACCGACGTGACAGCCTTGACGCCGGACGAGCTGACGTCGCTGTGGGCGTTCCTCGCCCGAACCAAGGCCGCGCTCGCGTCGCTGTTCGCCCCGGACCACTTCAACTTTATGCTGCTGATGAACCTGACGCCGCACCTGCATATGCACATCTTCCCCCGCTACGCCGCCCCGCGCGAGTTCGCCGGCCAGACTTATACCGACCTACGCTTCGGCGACCACTACGACCCCGCCGAAACGCATCTGGCCGATGACTCTACTTTAGACGCTCTGGCCGCCGCCCTGCGCCACGCGCTGACTCAGCCGACGGCAGGAGCCGTAGGGAGCAGTCTATGATCGCCACCCTGCGCGGCCAACTGGTCCACGCCGAGGCCACTTCGGTCATCTTGGACGTCGGCGGCGTCGGCTACAAAGTCAGCGTCCCGGCCAGCATCCACGGGTCCCTGCCCAAGATCGGCGAAGTCGCCTTCCTGCACATCCATTTCCACATGCGGGCCGAGGAGATCTCGCTGTTCGGCTTCCTGCACACCGACGACCAGAAGGTCTTCGAGCTTCTTTTGAGCGTGACCGGCATCGGCCCCAAGGTCGCCCTGTCCGTTCTGTCCGCGATGGACGCCGAGACATTAGCTCGCACCGTTGCCGCCGAGGACACGCGCACCCTGGTCCGCATCCCCGGCCTGGGCCTGAAGACCGCCCAGCGGCTCGTCTTGGAGCTGCGCGAGAAGCTGGCGGCCCTCGCCTTCACGCGCAAAGTGGACGCCCTCCAGGCCAAAGCGCAGAAGCCGCCCGCCGAGGACCTGTTCGACGACGTGGTGGAAGGCCTGATCAACCTCGGCTACAACCGCAACGACGCCCGCCGCGCCGCCGACAAGGCGCTCAAGGAGATCGACGATAAGACCAACATGGGCGCGGCCCTGCGTGCGTCCCTGAACATCCTCACCGGCGCGGGCGGGAAGGGGTAGGATAGGCGAAAGGGACGTAGCGATGACAGACGCAGAAGAAGCAGTTGCTGACACCACAACCGAGGCACCCATGAACTATCTCGCCCTAGGCGACTCGATCAGCATTGACACCTACACGGGCGTGCCCGGCGGCGGGGCGGCCAGCCAGTTCGCGCGGCTCGTCGGCGCGACCCAGTTCCAAGACCTGACCCGCGACGGGCGTACTACGGAGGGCGTCCTGGAGGCTTGGGGCGAGATCACGGTCAGGCCCGACGTCGTGACGCTGACGGCGGGCGGCAACGACTTTTTGCAAGGGGCGTGGCGGGCGCTGAACACACCGTCCGGCTGGCGCGAGGTCTCGGCCCAGCCGCTGGCGAACATGGAAGACATTGCCGACCGCCTGGGCGTGTTCGGCTGCCCGGTCATCGTCAACACCGTCTATGACCCGACTGGGGGCGACGACGCGTTGCTGGGTGCCTTCGGGATGGCCCCCGCCATCGCCAAAGAAGCACGAGCCGCTTTCAATGCCATCAACGACGGCATCCGTGCCCTGGCTAAACAAAAGGGCTTCCTGCTGGCCGACTTGGGAGCACTGTTCCACGGGCGCGGCGTCGCCTCCCCCGACCCATGGATCGTCAGCCAGATCGAGCCGAACCTGGCCGGGGCGACGGCCATAGCGCGGCACTGGCACGACCTATATCACCCGTAATAATCCCGCCGGGGTACAATGACTCAGGGGAGGAAAGCCGCCATGCTGCAAACCGAACCGACCAAAACCTACCGCGGCACCTGGGACGAACTGATGAGCCGCCGCCACGAGATCGCCCCCGACGCTGTGCTGGAAGTCAAAGTCTACGAGCCGGAGACTCCCGAGACGGTCTCCGCCAAAAATGCCGCCGCCATCGCCTACTTGAAACAGCGGATGGCCGAAGAGGTGACGGACGACCCGGAAGAAATTCGCCAGTCCGAGGCCAATCTCGCCGAGTTGTTGCACAACCTGAACCGGAACCGCATCGAGAGCGGCGAAAGACCCCTCTTCCCGTGACGCTTTACATCCTGCTCGGTTTCGCCCGTGGTGGGTGTCGTGAGACATGAGATGACAACAAAGAAAATCGGCCGGTACATCTTCTCGCACGTCTGTAGCATACGGCCCGTGATGGATAGTGCTGGTGCTATCGCACAATTCACGCCGCAGCATCTATTTGCAAAGCGGGTAGATTTGTCACTTCATACCTACGGAGGGGGGCCGTTCTGCCGGTTCCGCATCCCTAACCATTGCATGCAAGCGGGTGTTTACGTTCTTAGTCTTGGCGATGAAGTCAAGTATATAGGTGAGTGCCAAAATCTTTCTTCTCGTTACAACGCGGGGTATGGACTGATTTCTCCGCGCAACTGTTATCAAGGTGGGCAACTGACAAACTGCCGTGTCAACAATCTGATCTATCAGGCAACCATAATAGGCCAAGAGGTTGAACTTTGGTTCTTTCAGACGGATAACCGTAAAGTGGTAGAAGTTGAATTGATTCGACAGCTACAGCCTAAATGGAACCGGAAAAGTTTGCTCCTTTAACCGGTATACCACTTCCATATCACCCCGCCCAGGCTCTTCCCGATGCCTCGGCGGGGCGTTCCTGCGTCACCGGCCAGCGTCGTTTCGGGCAAGCGCATCGGGTACAATTTAGGGAGGAGGGACTTGTGGAATGACTGTCACACTCAGCCCGCGAACGGAAACGTTGCTGCAAGAGCAGTCAGGGCGCTTCGGGTAGGACACGGATACTCTGGCGGATACGCTTCTCCAACAGGCGCTTGAAGACGCGGCCCGCGATTATGAAGAGACGTGCCAGGCCATCGCCGATGGCTTGGCCCAGGTAGAAGCAGGCCAGACAGTCTCGTTTGAGGAAGTCCGGGCGCAGTGGGAGGCGGAAAAGGCGGCTCGTCGTTCAGGAGCCACCGCCGGGGCATGACAGACGAAAACGGTTCTAGCCCGCCGGAGAGTCAAGAGCCAGCTACCTCCGCGCTGCGCTCCGCGCTCCGTGCCTTAGCGGACATTGACGCGGCTCATGCCCGTTTCGTGGAATTGGCAGGACAGGAAGTCGCGGACGAATGGAAAGACTCGTTGCTTGACTCCATCGCCGCGCTCGGCTTCATGCCTCATCGCCGAGGCATACCGGAAGTGGCGCGTTTCCGGCAGCAAGTTCGGCAAATACTGCATCGAAGACCCGGCAGCCGGGTCGCCTATCGCGTGTTGTTCATAGTCCAGGAAGATGGCCCCGACGGGCCGAGGGTGAACATTCTTGCCCTGCGACATGCCGCCGCGCGGCCAATCGCACGGACGGAAGCACGGGAGATAGAGGCGGAGGAATGAGCCGCGTAGATTTGTTAAAACGAACTGGTATATTACGCTTATGGCTATGACCGAACGGATGATCTCCCCTGAGACGCATGAGGACGACCGCGACGAGTATTCGCTGCGGCCCAAGCGGCTGCGCGAGTTCATCGGGCAGCCCAAGATCAAAGAGAGCCTGGGCGTTTTCCTTACGGCGGCACAGCGGCGCGGGGAGGCACTGGACCACGTCCTGCTGCACGGGCCGCCGGGCCTGGGCAAGACGAGCCTGTCGCTGATCATCGCCAACGAGATGGGGGCGGCGCTACGGGCGACGTCGGGGCCGGCCATCGAGAAGGCGGGTGACCTGGTGGCGATCCTGACCAACTTGGAGTCGGGGAGCGTGCTGTTCCTGGACGAGATCCACCGGCTGTCCCGGCCCGTCGAAGAAATTCTCTACTCGGCGATGGAAGACTACCAGGTGGACATCGTGATCGGGCAGGGGCCGTCCGCGCGCACGGTCAAGCTGGACGTGCAGCCGTTCACCCTGGTCGGGGCGACCACGCGGGCGGGCCTGCTGTCTTCGCCGCTGCGGGATCGGTTCGGCATCCAGCACACGTTCGAGTTCTACACGCCGGAAGATTTGGTCGAGATCATCACGCGCTCGGCGGCGATTTTACAAGTCGATATCGATTTAGACGGGGCGGGGGAGCTGGCGCGGCGCTCGCGCGGGACGCCGCGCGTCGCCAACCGCCTGCTCAAGCGCGTCCGCGACTTCGCGCAGGTGCGGGCGGACGGGCACATCAGCCGCGAGGTGGCGGCGGCGGCCCTGGCGATGCTGGAAGTGGACGCGCTGGGGCTGGACGAGTTCGACCGCCGCCTGCTGCGCGTCTTGATGGAGAAGTTCGGCGGCGGCCCGGTCGGCGTCGAGACCCTGGCCGCCGCCATGTCCGAGGAGCGGGACACATTGGAAGACGTCTACGAGCCGTACCTGATGCAGATGGGGTTCTTGCAGCGGACCCCGCGCGGGCGTGTCGCCACCCGCCGCGCGTGGGAGCACCTGGGCATGACCCCGCCCCCCTCGGCCTTTGGAGGGCAGGGGTCGCTTTTGTAGGAGCGGTGGCGGATGCAGGCGTTGTGACGGGAAGCGTCTCATACTTGACAAACCGGAGCGTGTGTGTTATTCTTGGGGAACAAAGACTGACTTCGGCTCGACTAATCTTTGACCGATCTGTGACTGCGGCGGCCTCTTGACCCCCGCCGCGAGGAGCGAGACGTGTACTGCCACGAATGCGGCACGGGCAACACCGTGGACAGCAAATACTGCAAGGAGTGCGGGACCAAGATCAACGACGGCTACCGGACGATGATGCTGTCGGTCCAGGACCTGCCCGTGAACCAGAGCGAGGAGACGCTGGACAAGCTGACGCGCCTGCTGGACATGGCTTTCTGGCACAACGAGGCCGGCAACCGCGAGGCGGCGATTGTCGCCGCCGAGGCGGCCCTGGCGATCAACCCGGACAGCACCACGGCGCACTCGTTGCTGGGGACGCTGTACGAGAAAAAGGGCGATGACGAGGCCGCCATTGGGCATTTCGAGGCGGTCCTGGCCTTGAACCCGAACAGCGCTGCGGACGCGGCCAAGCTGGACCAACTGCGCCGCGGCATCCACGTCCAGGCCGCCGCCCCGCCCGCCGCGCACCTCTGGCTGCCGCCCGCCGTGGTGAAGCTCGCCCCGCAGGTGCGTCAGCGCTGGGCGGATCTGGCCGGGAGCCGCGTCCGGCCCGGTGTGCTCCAGCGCCGTCCGCTCATGGCCGCCGCCGCCGCCACGGGCGCGGTGCTGATCTGTGGCCTGTTGCTGATGCGCCCCTGGGCGCGGGCTGAGACCGCTGTGACCTACCCGGTCAGCGCACCCGCTCCTGTGACTGCCGGCCCGAATCCGCTGGCGCTGCCGAACACAGCGCCTGCCCCTTCGGCACCGCCGATGGTCCTGATGCCCGCTCCATCATCGAGCACCTCCCCCTCCGCGTCCTACGCCGCTCCCCTCGTGACGGCGCATGACCCGTTCGCGGGGCGTGTTTCGGCGCTGGCACCGGCCGCCCCGCCCCAGTGGTCGCTGCCCGCCGCGCCGCCGCGCCGGGCCGCCCGCCCCCGCAACGCCCGCCGTGATCTGCCCGCCCTTCGGCTCGCGGCCCTGCCCGCCGTCGGCGGCACCGGCATCGCGCCGGCCCCCGTCGCGCTGCCGGAGGGGGTGCCACTCGCGACGGTCGAAGCCCTCCCGCAGCACACGGTCGTGGTCGGTTCGCTCGCGGGCCGGGCACCGCTGGGAAGCGCCGCCGACCTCCCCGCGCACATCCATATCACCGTCCATCAGGCCCGCGGCGGGGAAGCAGACGCCCCACCGGCACCATTGGGCGGCGGCTCGGACGAGGGCGCGAAGGCCGACTCGTACCAGCAGCGCGCCCTGTCCTTGCAGCAGGGGGGCGATTACCGGCAGGCGCGCTTGTCCTATCAGAGCGCGATCCGGGATTACGAGGCGCAGATCGCGGCAGGGCAGGATGTCGAGACGGCTCAACGCGGGCTAGCGGCCTGTCAGACGGGACTCCAGATTTGCCAGCAAAGCCAGTAGCTCCAGTGTCCGTTGCCTGGCGTTTGGGGGCCGCCGTGCTGGCCCTGAGCGGCGGCCCCTCACTTGCTGCCGCTCGTGTGGTTGTGGCACCTCGCCCCGCCACGCCGACGGTGCTCCTGTACCCGGCGGCACAAACCGATGTTGCCGCGCTGGTGGATCTGCGCGCGCGCCTGCGGCTCGACGCTCGGATGCAGGTGCTGACCTACAACCCCGACTCGGCCACGATCCGGCGGGCCGCCGCCGAGCAGTCGCATCCCGACTGGGTGAGCGGCGGCATCCTCTCCGATGACGCGCGGCTGGCCCTGGCGCGGGCGCTGGGCGTGACCTACTATGTGGTCGTAAGTCCGGGGCGCGACCCGGACAGCACCCACCTCCAGCTTGTCGAAACCGCCCCGCCGGCCCGTATCTTCGACTGGTACGGTGCGAACCGCGAGTACGGGGCACACGCCCTCGAGTCGCAGGCGGTCCCGAACCTCCCCGCCGGCCCTTCTTTGTTGGCTTCCGCCGCGCCGCTGGCTGCCGAGTTGTCCAACGCCGACCCGTCCCTGCCTACTGTCGCCCCGCCCCGGAGCGTCATGCCGCTGCCCGCCCCCGTAGCCCCGGTCGCTGTGGCCCCGGTCGCTGTGGCCCCGGTCGCTGTGGCCCCGGCGTTCGTTTTCCATCCACAGATGCCCAGGCCGCTGCCGCCGGTGCAAATGGCGATGCGGCCAGACATGACGCTCCCGTCGCTCCCGCTGACCGTCCCGGTGCCGGAAGTCGCGCCGGAAAAACTGCCACAGGCCGTGCCGTCCGAGGCACCGCTTGCCATTCCCATACCCGCCCCCACGCCGGAAGTGGTGCCCGTGACCCTCCCCGCCCCGGAACGCAGCACCGCCTCGGTGGCGCTCGGAGCACCCGTGACCGCGCCGCCCCCTGAGTACGCGCCGGCTGTCCTCCCCGCACGGCGCACCGAGGACCTGACAGATGTTCTCCCCCTGATGACGCGCGGTGATACGGCCCTAGAAGGGGGGGATGTCGTGGGGGCGATCTCTTACTACCGCCAGGCCGTTAACGGCGCACCGCGCAGCGCCACACCGCGCCTCAAATTAGCCCAGGCGTACCAGCGCGGCGGCCTGAGCGAAAAGGCGCTCGACGAGGGCAAGCGCGCCCTGGACGTCGCCCCGGACAGCCTCCCCGTGCAGCAATTCCTGACGCAGCTTGATGCCGAGAACGGCACGTCCGACGGCAGCATCACCCGATACCAAGCTCTGGTCAGTCACACCCCGGATGACCCAGCCGCCCATGCGGCCCTGGCTGAGAGCCTGTGGAACGGCGGCGACCTGGCCGGGGCTGAGGCCGAGTACAAGGCGGCCAAGAAGCTGTCCGCGTCCGGCGATCACACCGCCGACGCCCAGCTCGCCCGCCTCTACGCCGCCCAGGCGCGGTATGACGACTGTCTGACCGCCCTGCGAAACGCTGGCAGTGACGGCTACATCCTGGCGATCAAGATCGTCAAGGGCCGCGTGGACAACCTGAGCAGTACGATCGAGGCGTCGCGGGCGGCGTTCGAGGGCGGGAAAAGCACCCGCGAGCAGTTCTACGACGGGGCCAAAACGGCCAGCGCCCAGGCGGAAGCCTTGGCCGGCTTCGTGGACCGTGTCGTGCCGCCCGCCGAGTTCAAGCTCTCCCATCTGCACCGCAAGCTGTCCACCGACCTGCTGGCGCAGGAGGCGGCGACGCTGAAGACGTTCATCGAGACCGGCGACGCCGCCCAGAGCGCGGCGGTCTCGCGTCTCGAAAAGGCCACGCTGACCGAGATGCTCACGGCTCAGGCCGCGGAGCAGAGCCTGGGCCTGTGGCGCGAGACGCGGGTAGGGGAAAAGTAGGCGATGTCGTTCTGGAACCTGGGAACGACGCCGGAAGCGGGAGGCGAGCGGGCACCGCTGCCCCAGGTGGGCGAGACCGTCCGCCTCCAGGTGCTGGACGATTTCCATCTGGGCGTCTACCACGCCCGCGTCCGGGCGCTGGCCCCGCGCCGCCTGGTCTTTGACAGCCCCGAAGCCATCGCGCCGGTGGGGGCATCCGAGGAAGAGTCCGCGCCGCTGACCGGCCCGCCGGTACGGACGCCGCTGCTGCTCTCATTCCTGCGCGCGGACGAGATGTACCAGTGCGAGACCCGCGCGGTCGGACCGCCCCGCGCCGGGTTGCTCGTCGTCGCTCGCCCGCGCGTCGTCACGCGCGTCCAGCGCCGCCAGTTCTACCGCCTGCCTTTGCAGTCGCCCACGACGTTCCGTGTGCGCGGCGAGTACGCCCACACCGATCCGGTCGCGGCCCGCCTGGTCAACCTCTCGGGCGGAGGCGCGCTGCTGTCCGCCCCCAAGCCCGTACCGGGCGGCCTGCGCGTCCGCGTCCGCGTCCCGACCGGCCAGAACGGCGCGCTGCTGGAAGTGGACGGGGATGTGCTCGACTGCCGCGTGGCGACGCAGGGTTTAGCCCGCGTCTTCCTCGTCCGCGTCCGCTTTCTCGGCCCGCCGATTTTGAGCGAGGAGGAGCGCGATGCGATCGTCGCCTACATCTTCGAGCAGCAGCGCCTCCTCCTGCGTACCCGCAAGCTGCTGCGTTAAGCCCCCTCCCATGCTCTCTTGGGCGTAGCCTCAAGCGGAACGGGACGGGTTTATGTCCCCGAACCGAGCCAAAAAAATGCCCGTGTCCGGCTCGCAGAAGCGTTTCGGCCACGGGCGTCCGCCACGCGGGCGGATCGTGAAAAGGAGGACATGCGCGTCTTCTTTTACGCCCGCGAGGCCGGTAAAGTTCCTCGGAGAATTGCCCAAATCTTCCGCCCTAAATCCGTCCTAACGGTTTGTAACCTCGCGTTAATGCGCTCGCCTGCCCTTTTGTTGACTTGCCCCGCGCCGCCGGGATACAATCAAAGGCATGAAACGCCCCGTGCCCCCACAAGCAGCAAGCGGCTTGTCGGCGCACCCGGCGCGGATGCCTCTCCCCGTCCTGTTCCTCCTGGTCGGCATCAACCTGCTGTGGGCCGGCTCCTCGCTGGCCGCCAAGGTCGCCCTCGTCAGCATCCCGCCGATGACTCTGGCCTTCGCCCGGTTCGCCCTTGCCGGCCTGCTGATGTACTCGGTCGCACTCTGGCGCGGCGTGGATCTGCGCGTCGCCCGGCGGGACTGGGGGGCGTTCTGGGCGATGGGCATCCTGGGCCTGGCCCTGACCTACCTGCTGCAATATGTAGGGCTGTCGCTGACCACGGTTTCCAACGCCGCGCTGCTCCATGCCACGGAAACGGTGTTCCTGTCGATCCTGGCCTTTATTTTCCTGCGCGAGGCCATGCCGCGCGTGAAAGTGGCCGGCATCATCGTCGGCCTTTTCGGCGTTTACCTGATCATCGCCAACGGCTGGCGGCTGCCGCCGTTCTCGGGCGCGACGGAGGGCAACCTGCTGATCGCGGTGGCGCTGGCGTTCGAGGCCGGCTCCAGCATCGTGGGCAAGGGTTTAGTCGCCCGTTACCCCATCCTCTCGGTCGTCACCTACCAGATGTTGAGCGGGGCAGTGGCCCTGGCCCCGTTCTGCGTCTTCGAGCTGCTGCGGCAGAGCGCGCAGGGCCATCTCATGACGCTCCCGCCTGCCCCCGCCTTGTGGAGCCTGGCCTATCTTATTCTCCCCTGCACCGTGCTCGGCTACCTGGTCTGGTTCACGGTGCTGGATAAGCACCAGGCGAGCGAGATGTCCGTCTTCCTGTTCGTCCAGCCGGTCGCGGGTGCGTTCTTGGGGGCGTTCTTCCTGCGGGACAGAGTCACCCCGTTCACCGTGTTCGGTGCCGTGCTCGTGCTGCTGGCGGTCGGCCTGGTCAACCGTCGCCCCGCCCCCCCGCTGCCCTCGCCCGCCCCGCCGGGGTCGTGAGCCGTAGCCTGGGGCATCTCTAGCCGTTGAACTTGTTCATCGCGGGCTGGATGCCTTCGGCGAGCCACGTCTCCAGGGCGGCGACGGCCAGCCCAATCGCCTCGTCCACCTCGCGCTGCTCGGCGCGGCTGAACTGGCCGAGCACGAAGTCGATCTGGGCGGACGGCTCGCGCGGTGCCCCCACGCCGAAGCGCAGGCGCGGGAACGCCGACCCGTGCAGGTGTGCAATCAGCGACTTCAGCCCGTTGTGCCCCCCCGCCGAACCTTCCCCACGCAGTCGCAGCTTCCCCAGAGGGAGCGCAATATCGTCTGTGACGACCAGAATATCGGCGACTTCTAAGGGCTTTTGCTTGAGGAACGCCGCCACGGCCTGCCCGGAGAGGTTCATAAAGGTCTGCGGCTTCATCAAAAAGACGCGGGACTCGCCGACGCGCCCGTCGCCGGTCAGTGCCTGCCCGCCGCGCTTGCTCACGGCGATGCCGTGCAGACCGGCGAAGGCGTCCACGACCGCGAACCCGATGTTGTGCCGCGTCCGGTCGTACTCTTTTCCGGGGTTGCCCAGGCCGACGATGAGCTTGGTGGGGCTGCGATTCGGGAGGACGGGATTGGCGGGTGTGTCCATCAGCCCATCTCGATCTGGGCTTTTACCGAGGTCGGGGGCAGGTGGGCGGCGTACTCGAACGCCTTGACGCTGTCGGCAAAAGCAAACGTGTCGGTGATGAGCGGCTTGACGTCGATGCTCCCGCTGCCCATCAGGGCGAGGGCGCGGGGGAAGACGTGGGCGTAGCGGAAGACGTGCTCGACGCGCGCCTCTTTGATCTGCGCCCCGACCACGTCGTAGGCGACCGGGCCGCCCGGCATCCCGACCAAAACCGCGCACCCGCCGGGCCGCAGCGGCTCGAACACACTTGCAATGGCGGGCGCGCTGCCGCTGCACTCGAAGACCACGTCCGCGCCCCAGCCGTCAGTCATGGCGTGGACGATGGCGGCAACGCTCTCGGACTTCACGTTGACCGGGGTGATCGGGCCGAGTGTCGCGCCTAAATCCAGCTTGGGCTGCTGCGTGTCGGTCAGCAGGACGCGGCTGCATCCCGAGGCCAGGGCCGCCAGAGCCGTGACCATGCCGATCGGCCCCGCGCCCATGACCACGGCCAGGTCGCCCGCCTCGATCCGCGCCTTTTTGGCCGCCTGCATCCCGACCGCCAGCGGCTCTACCATGGCGGCCTCGCCGAACGAGACGTTGTCGGGGACCTTGAAGGTGAAATCGGCGGGGTGGACGACGGAGGGGCGCAGGACGCCGTGGTGGGGCGGCGTCGCCCAGAACCGGACGGCGGGGTCTAGATTGTATAGGCCGAGCCGCGACGCCGGGCTGTTCGGATCGGGGATGCCCGGCTCCATGCACACCCGGTCGCCGACTCGGAGCGCCGTAACGGCCCCGCCGACTTCCTCGATGATACCGGACGCCTCGTGCCCCAGAATCATCGGGGCCGAAACGACGAACGGCCCGATCCGTCCCGTCTCGTAGTAATGCACGTCGGACCCGCAGATGCCCACGGTCTTCAGCGCGACCCGCACGTCGCGCGGCCCGAGCGTCTCGTCGAGGGCGATCTCCCCCAGCCGGAGTTTCTTGGTCTCTTCCAGAATCAGCGCTTCCAAATGTTCTTCCTCCGCAGCGTTGCTTACGAGGGAGTAGTATAGCACAGGACGGGAGGCCCCCGCCCAGATTCTGGGGATCAAGACCTAGGGGGAAGGGCAAGATGAGGAGGGGGGGCAAGCCCTCGCCCTGCGCGCACGGACATCAAGGGTTGCTGCTGCCGACCGTTACGAGCTTTGACGCGCCGCCGCTGTCATCGGCGATCTCGCGCAGCAGGCCCGCCGCCTCGAAGCTGTTGTCGGTGTTGTCCGGGTTCCTGCCGACCATGCCGACCGTGGAGATCCGCGCGTGGCGGGTATTGAATTGGCGGATGACCTGGGCCAGCCTTCGGAAATCCAGTTCGCCTGCGGTCGGGACGCCGTCGGTCATGACCACGACCTCGTTGACGTCGCGCAGCATCAGCGCCCGCGCCACGGCGTCCCCGAGGTTCGTGCCGCCGCCGATCTTGAGCGTGTCCAGGAAGATGGACGCCCTCTGGACCATCCACGGCGTCGCCTCTGCCATGTCCGGGTCGAACAGCACGCTCCCGCCGCTGAAGGCGACGATGTTGAAGGTCTCGCCGGGGCGCAGGCCGCGCATCGCCCCGCGCAGCTCGTCGTCCGCCCGGTCGATACGGCTGCCCATGCTGCCCGAAATGTCCAGGACGTAGACGATGTGGCGCACCTTGCCGCTAGACTTGAGGCCGTCCCCGATGCCGAACGGCCCCCCGGCTTTCTGGTTGGCTTCGATCCCCGCGCCGCCGGTCAGCCCCACGCCCTCGCCCGCCGGCTCACCCCGGCCAGCCTCCTCGCCGCCTGGTGCGGCAGCGGCGGGTGCTGGAGTCGCAGCGGCGGGTGCTGGCGGAGAGGCCGGTGCGGGCGTGGCATGGGCCGGTGTTGGTTGATGGACTGGTGTTGGTTGATGCGTCGGCGCAGCGGGGCTGGGTGTCAGAGGCAGGGGATTCGCCTGCACAGCTCTGGGGGGCGGTGCAGGCACGTGGAGACGGGGCACGACCAGCGCCGAGGGGATGTCGGCGGCGACAATCTTGAAGACCGGCGGGGCGGGCGGCGCTTCGGGTTCCTGCACCTCCACACTCTGGGGCGCGGGTTGGGTTGGGACCGGCTTGACGCGCGTGCGGGGCAAGGCCGTTGGGTGGGCCTGCGTCGGCCTGGAGCGGGCCTGCGGCGTCTGCCGGTGGGTTAGTGCCCGCGCGGCGGCGAGGCCCCGGCGGGCCGACGCGGGCGGCGCGGGGGTTCGTGCGAGCGTGACCAGATGGATGTGGGGCCGCGCCTGCGGCTGGGCAGGCCGGTCGGGCAGCGCGCGCCAGCCGGCCAGCAGGAGCAGGCCGGCGTTCAAGACGAGCGAAAGCGCCAGACTGAAGCGGAAGCGGCGCGTGTCCGATGTGTTCTTGGCTGTCATCCGTAAAGGAAACGCGACGGAGTGGCAGGCGAGTTCCGCTCGCTGTGTACCACCCGCGCTTAACGGCTTCAAGGATCGGCGGTGCCCAGGGGGACGAGTTCCGACGCGCCGCCGCTGTCGTGGGCGATCCGCTTGAGCAGCAGGGCCGCCTCGAAGGACTGGTCCTCGCCGTCGGGGCTGACGCCGACCAGCCCGATGGTGGAGATACGCGCCCGGTGGGTGTTGAAGCCGTCGATGTCGCGTGCGATCCGCGGGAACTCTTCCGGCGGGTAAGGGCCATCGGGTCCCGTCGGGACGCCGTCCGTCAGCAGCATGACCTCGTTCACGTCGGCCTGGCGCAGTGCGAGCCGCATGGCCGCCTCCAAATTCGTGCCGCCAATGACTTCGAGCGCTGCGAGGAACGCCTTCGCCCGCCGGATCTGGGACGGCGTGGCCGGGGCCATGTTCCGCGCGAAGGCCCGCGCGTCGTCGCTGAAGACCACGATGTTGAACGTCTCGCTAGGCCGCAGGCCGTCCAGGGCGCGCGCAAGTTCTTGATCGGCCCGCCCGACGCGGCTGGTCATGCTGCCCGAGATGTCCAGGACGTAGACGACATGGCGCGGCGCACCGTCGCCGGGCAGTCCGGCCCCAACCCCGAACGGCCCTGCCCCGGCTTTGCCGGCCCCCGGCCCCGCCCCGCTGCCCTGTCCGCTGCCCGCCCCCGTCCCGGCCTCTTTGCCGGCTTTTGCCCCGCCTCCCAGCCCCGCCGCAACGACCGGGGCGGGCGGGGTGGGGGCGCTGATGGTCATGGGCGCGAGCACGAGGGCGGGCGGGGCGGCGACAAGGGCCGGGGCGGATGTTTCGACGTGCGCCGCGATGCGCACGGCGGGGCGGGTCGTGGTGACGACCTTGAGGGGCGGTGCGGGGGCGATGGAGGTCGGCGCGGGCGCTCCGGCCTCGGCCCCGCCCGTCGGCTGCGCGGGCGGGGCGGGTGTGGCGGCGCGAACGTGCGCGCCCGGCCGGTGCCGGGGCTGAGGGCGCGACGGCCTGGGCGGGGGCGGCTTGGGGACGTGCAGCCTGATCGGCCGCAGCGGCGGCACGGCTAATCGCGGTGCGGGGGCGTGCGGGGGAAGGCGCAGGGCCAGCGTGACCAGCCTGATGCGCGTGAGGCGGACCGGCGGGGGGGCGACGGGGAGGGGCCGCCAGAACCAGGCCGCCAGGGGCAGCAGGAGGGCGTTGACCAGCAGCGAGGCGGCCAGGCTGAACCGGAAACGGCGGGTATCGGACATCACGGCGAACAGACCTCATCCGATCAGACGCCGTGCGCGCGCGGCGGGTTCCCGAAACGCCGTGGCCTTGCTTGACTCGCCCAGAGCAAGGGGCTATAATAGGGCGTCGCGGGCACCCGCCCGCCGGCCCTGTCTGGGAGAACCGTTTTATGCCCGAGTCACCGTCCGAAACTCACGCGGGGAGCGCCCGCGCGGGCAACGTCGCCGCGCTGATCCTGGCCGCCGGCAAGAGCACGCGCATGAAGTCCAAGCGGCCCAAGGCCCTGCACACGCTGCTGGGCAAGCCGCTGCTCGGCTGGGCCGTCGAGGCCGCATCCGGGGCCGGGGCGAGCCGCACGGTCGTGGTCGTCGGGCACGAGGCCGAGTCCGTCCGCGTGGCGATGGGGCCGGAACTCGAATACGTCTTGCAGGCCGAGCAGAAGGGCACCGGCCACGCCGTGCGGATGGCCGCCGACCTGCTGGGCGACTGGGACGGGCCGCTGCTGGTCCTGCCGGGCGACGCCCCGCTGCTGTCCGATTCGCTGCTGGAGGCGCTCGTCGCCCACCACGTCCGCTCGGGGGCGGCGGCGACGCTGCTGACGGCGACGCTGGACGACGCCGGGGCCTATGGCCGCGTCGTGCGGGACGGCGAGACGGGCCGCGTCCGTGCCATCGTCGAGGCGCGCGACGCCACGCCCGAACAGCTCCTTATCACCGAGATCAACACGTCCGTGTACGCCTTCGAGCCGCGCGCCCTGTTCGGCGCACTCGCCCAGATCACGCCGCAGAACGCCCAGGGCGAATACTATCTGACCGACGCCGTCGCCCTGCTCGCGGGCCAGGGCCGGATCATCGAGGCGCTGGTCTCGCCCGATGCCGACGCGGTGCGTGGCGTCAACACCCGCCCGGAGCTGACCGCCTTGCGCCAGACCATGCAGGCGCGAGTGCTGCGGGGTTTGGGCCTGGCGGGCGTGACCATCCTGGACCCGCTGAGTACGCACATCGACGCCACGGTGAAGATTGGCCCGGACACCACCATCCACCCCTTCACGCTCCTGAGCGGCGTGACCGACATCGGCGAGGACTGCGAGATCGGGCCGGGTGCGCGCATCTCCGATTCCCGCCTGGGCGGCGGCGTGTCGGTCCGCGATTCGCACGTCACCGCCAGCGAGGTGGGCGACGGCTGCAAGATCGGGCCGTTCGCCAACCTCCGGCCCGGCACCGTGCTGGGCAAGGACGTCAAGATCGGCGACTTCGTGGAAACCAAGAACGCGACACTGGGCGACGGCGTCTCAGCGGGGCACCTGTCTTACCTGGGCGACGCCGAGATCGGCCCGCGCACCAACATCGGGGCCGGCACCATCACCTGCAACTATGACGGCATGGACAAGCACCGTACTGTCATCGGTGCGGACTCTTTCATCGGCACCCACACAACCTTGGTCGCCCCCGTCACCTTGGGCGAAGGGGCGTGGACGGCGGCTGGCTCGGCCATCACCGAAGACGTGCCCGCCGGCGGCCTGGGCATAGGCCGCGCGCGACAGGTCAACAAAGACGGCTGGGCGCGGGCCAAGAAGCGCCACAAGGCGTGAACATCGTGTCAGGAGCGGCGGGGGCCGCCGCGCCATCAGCGGCGAAGCCTCCGGGCGCGGGATTGGGTTAGTTTCGACTCTGGGTGGACGCGCAGCCGCGTGATCTTCCGGCTTACGGGCCGGTGGGTGTCTTTGTCTCCGCAGGCAGCAGAAACAGACGACCGAGCCGCTGACGGAGCGGCGACCGCGCGCACAGGGGGATCACGCCGATGGGAGCCGACACGGATGCGCTTCGGATTTTCAGCGGGAACGCCAACCCGGCCCTGACGGCGGCTATCGCCGGGCACCTGGGGCAGGCCGTGGGGCGCATCCACTGCACACGCTTCGCCGACGGTGAGATACGGGTCAAAATCGAAGAAAGCGTGCGCGGCAAGGACGTGTTCATCGTCCAGCCGACCTGTGCGCCGGCAAACGACACGTTGATGGAATTGCTGATTCTCGTGGACGCCTTCCGGCGGGCGTCGGCCAGGCGCATCACGCTGGTCATCCCTTACTACGGCTACTCGCGACAGGACAAGAAGGTGAAGCCGCGTGAACCCGTGACCGCCCGGCTGGTCGCCGACCTGATCACCACGGCGGGGGCGTCGCGGGTGCTGGCCGTGGACCTGCACGCGGGTCAGATCCAGGGCTTTTTTCAGTTGCCGCTCGACCACCTGTACGCCGGGCCGTTGCTGGGAGCGTATTTCGCCGAGAAGGGATTGGTGGATGGTGACACTGTGGTGGTCTCGCCCGATGTCGGCGGCGTAGGCCGGGCGCGCGGCATGGCCGAGATGCTTCACGCGCCCCTCGTGATCATCGCCAAGCGCCGGCCCGAGCCGAACAAAGTGGACATCATGGAGATCATCGGCGACGTGCGCGGCAAGACGTGCGTGATGGTGGACGACATGATCGATACGGGCGGCAGCACGGTCTCTGGGGCCTGCGCCCTGATGGCGCGCGGCGCGCGGCGCGTCTTCGCCTGCTGCACCCACCCGGTCCTGTCCGGGCCGGCGGTGGACCGCATCGAGGAATCGCCGATCACCGAGCTTGTCATCACAGACACCATCCCCTTCGATGACGGCAAGCGCGCCCGCAGCACCAAGACGACCGTGATCTCGGTCGCCCCGCTGCTCGCCAGCGCCATCACCCGCATCCACCGCGACGAGAGCGTCAGCGCCCTGTTCGACACCTACTGGTGAACCCTGGTGATGCGCCGCACAGATGCCGATAATCCTACGGGGCCACGCCCGTGGACGGAGGAGTCAGTTATGTCTTTGCTGGGCCGGATGTTCGGGCTGAACCGTAACGAATTCTATGACCAGGGCCTGCGCCTGTTCGATCAGGGGCTGTACGCCGAGGCGATCCTGGACCTGGACCGGGCGCTGCGCGCCGAGCCGGACGAGCTGACCGAGCGGCTGTCGCGGTTCTACCTCGGCGAGGCACACGCGCGACTGGGCGAGATCGCCCTGGGGGCATTCCGCTACGACGAGGCGCGCGAGTCGCTGGGTCGCGCCGTCGCCATCAACCCGCACTTCGCGGACCTGCGCTTCCAGGCGGGACAGGCGGCGCGCGGGGCGGGGGAACACGCCGAGGCGCTTGCCTGCCTCGACGCCGCGACCGAATTGAACCCGCGCTACGCCCGCGCGCACTTCTGCCGCGGGCTGGCGCTCTACGCCCTGGGTCGGCCCGACGAGGCCTATGCGGCCATCGGGGAGGCCGTCGCGCTGGACGCGGCCTTCGAGACCGGGCACTCCGAGGCGGCCCGCGCGGCCCACGCGGGCGGGGACTTCGTTTCGGCGCAGACTCTGTTCGCCCGAATCGCCGAGACCGACGTGGACGACATCACGTTCCACACGCGGCTCGGGGCCGACCTCTACCGGCGCGGGATGCATGCCGAGGCGGCGGGCGAGTTCCGGGCGGCCCTGGCCCTGAACCCGCGCTACGCCGACCTGCACAACCACCTGGGCATCACGCTCCACGCCCAAGAACTCTATGCCGAGGCCGCCCGTGCGTTCGAGACCGCGCTGGAGATCAACCCGCGCTACGCGGAGGCCCGCACCAATCTGGGTCTGACGCGGGAGGCGATCGCCCGTCACGCGGAGATCGCCGCCTAGCCGGCGGGTATAATTCCGGGCATGACCGACACGACCGTCTTCTCCGTCACCCACCGCTCGTCCGGGACCGGCGCGCGGTGCGGTCTCCTGCATCTGCCCCACGCCCACCAGCCCATCCTAACTCCCGTCTTCATGCCCGTCGGTACGCGCGGGACGGTCAAGGCCATGACCCAGGAGGAAGTCTGGGGCCTGGGCTACCGGCTGATCCTGGGCAACACCTACCACCTGTACCTGCGACCGGGCCACGAACTCGTCGCGCGGGCGGGCGGTCTCCACAAGTTCATCGCGTGGGACGGGGCGATGCTGACCGACAGCGGCGGCTTCCAGGTCTTCTCGCTGGAAGAGCTGCGCCGGATCACCGACGACGGCGTCACGTTCAAGTCCCACTTAGACGGCTCGATGCACTTCTTCAGCCCGGAGCGGTCGCTCGAAGTGCAGCACGCGCTGGGTGCGGATGTGGTCATGGCCTTCGACGAATGCCCCCCGTATCCCTGTTCGGCGGACGACACGCGGGCGGCGACCGAGCGGACCCATCGGTGGCTGACGCGCTGCACAGCCTATCATCGCGAGCACAAGGACATAACGGGGACGGGGCAACTGCTGTTCGGCATCGCGCAGGGAGGCGTTTATGAACACCTGCGGGCCGAGAGCGCGCAGTTCGTGGCGGCCCAGGATACGCCGGGCATCGCTATCGGCGGCGTCTCGGTGGGCGAGCCGCCGGACGTGATGCAAGCCGCGGTTGGCTGGAGCGTACCGCACCTGCCCGCCCACAAGCCGCGCTATCTGATGGGGGTGGGGACGCCGCGCGACCTCTTGGACGCCGTGGCGCAGGGGATCGACATGTTCGACTGCGTCCTGCCGACGCGCCTGGGGCGCAACGGGACGCTGTACACGATGCGGGGCCGGATCAACATCAAGGGCAGCCGCTTCGCCGAAGACTTCGGCCCCGTGGACCCGAACTGCCCCTGCCGCGTCTGCCAGAAATACTCCGCCGCCTACATCCGCCACCTGTACAAGTGCGACGAGATCTTGGCCTCGCGCCTGGCGACGTATCACAACCTAGCCCATTACGCGCAATTGATGGCGGGCATCCGCGAGGCGATAGCCGCTGACCGCTATGAGCCGTTTCGGCGGGAGACGCTGGCGCGGTACGAGGAGCTGAAGGCGGAGGAGTGAGCGCCGGCCGGTACAGTCACTTCTACAGTCACTTCACCGGCGCTGCGTCAGTCCAAGGAGGGGTAGGCCGGATGTCGCGATGCTTTCTTTCACGGATAAGGGCGCGCAATCGGTCGAAGTTTAGGAATCCTGGCGCATCACGGACGTAGCCTGACCAAACGAGTTTCCCACCTCCGCCAGTCAGCCGGTAGAGGGAAAGCAACTGGTAGTAGCCGAAGCCGCCGTGCTCGTCGTAAATTAGGCTGTATCCGGCGGAGCTGGCGGCCAGGATCAGGCGGCGGAACGGCAGGCGCTCCGGCCCAACGACGTCCGTGACTTGGTAGCGTTTGCCGGGGTTTGCCATGCCGTCCAGCGGGTTGGTGTGCTCGGGGATCAACACATTCCGAACCGGCGCGGGAATTTCGTCCACGGTCTTGACGACGGTGAACGTGTCGTTCAGCAGGTGGTCCCGGTCTTCAGGCACCAAGGTCTGGTTAGAGGAGATGGTCGGCTGCGGCAGCTCTTTAGGGTGTTCCGCGTGGGCCGAAATCGGCAGGGAAAGTGCCAACGTAGCAAGTGTCAGCGCGAGGTATCGGCTGGTCATAGGGTGCTCCTGGGATGGGATTTGCCCGGTTAGACCCGCGACGTGGCCGATGCCTTCACGCATACGGGCCGACACGGGCCTTTTCGTAGATCATGTTGAGCAGGGCGACGGCGGGGCGGGCGCTTTGAGCCGAAACCAGGGGCGGGCGACCGTCGCGGACGGCGAGGACGAAGTCGCGGACGTTGCCTAAGTGCCCGTCCACGGAGAGGGCGCGCGGGTCGCTGGCCTTGTTTTCGCCCGAGTCCGCTGGGGCTGTCTGGGAGACATCCGTGTCACCCTCGAACGGCTCCTGGGTCTTGAAGTGGGCCAGGGTGTCGCCAACGAGCATGGCGCAGCCGCGAGTCCCGGACACGTCCACACGCTCGGGGAAGCCGTCAAAGGCCAGCGTGGTCATGGTCAGCGTCCCCAATGCACCGGAAGCGAAGCGCACGGTGACGACGCCCAAAGTCTCGCCCTCGACAGCCCGGTGTAGGCCTGGGCGGAGCGTCGCCGACAGGACTTCGGCGACGGGGCCGGCCAGCCACTGCACTTTGTCCAGGCTGTGGATGCCCTGGTTGGAGAACACGCCCGCGTCTAGGTCCCATGTCCCGCGCCAGTCGCCGCTGTCGTAGTAGCCCTGGATGCGATACCACTTGGTCTCCGCGCAGGCCAGAACGATCTCGCCGAACGCGCCCGCCTCGACAGCCCTCTTGACGCGGCGCACGGCGGGGGAGAACCGCTCCTGGAAGATGCCGCCGTAGACGACCCCGGCCTCGGTCGCGGCCGCAATCGCCTCGTCCACGGCCCCGATCCAGACGTCCAGCGGCTTTTCCGACAGGACATGCTTGCCCGCCCGCGCGGCCTGCACGGCCATGCGTCCGTGCAGGCCGGACGGGGTGCAGAGGGTGACGGCGTCCACGTCGGGCCGGGCCAGCAAGGCGTCCAGCGTCGGCACGGCCACGCCGCCGAAGCGGGCGGCGAACGCGGCGGCGCGCTCGGGCTGGACATCGGTGACGGCCACGAGGCGGGCGAGGTTGTCCGCTTTGAGCCTATTGAGGACGTCGCCGTGTGTCTCCGAAATGACGCCGCAGCCGACGATTCCAAAACGGAGTGGTGTCATGGCAAGGTCCTCTGAGAGGTGCGCTGTGCCGTGTCCACCCGCGTCGGCAGGGGGCGCAGGGCGAAGGTGTGTGTCTGCGGCTGGGCGGCATCGCGCGCCTGGTCGCGCCAGGTGTCCAGCCAGCGGTCCAGGGCGAGCAGCGCATCGTCCTCGGCCTCCGTGGGCGCGTCGCTGCGGTGTGCGACGGCGTTGGGGCCGCCGTTCCAGAGGTATCGCCAGGCGTCAAGCCGCTTCTGCACCAGGTCGCGTACCTGATCGGCCTGGCGGCTCTGCGGCATCGCGGCCAGGTGCGTCAGGTCCACGCCGGCCGCAAGCTGCTGGGCGGTGGCGGTCCCGACGCGCCGGTTATCCACCAGCAGGTCGTAGCGGTCGCCGGGCAGGTCCGGGGCGCGTGCCTGCACCGCGGTCAGCGCGCCGGGCAGGGGGGAAACGGCGAAAGCGGCTTTCGCCCGGTCCGGGAGCGGCCAGGGCAGCGGTGTGGTCTCCTGGGTGGGGTTGGTGGGGTCCAGGGTGATCTCGGTGCCTTCGAGCGAGGCGTGCCACGCTTTCAAGATAACCGCCGCCATCAGCAGGTGCCCGGCGTCGTCGGGGTGGACGCCATCCGGCACGATCGTGAAGCGGGGATCAGTCAGCCGTCCCCGGCGTGTGGCGTCCGCCATGGGTGAGTTGAGGTCTACGGCGGGGATGTCGCGCTGGCCGCCCAGCTTCTTGACGAAGTCTTTGTAGCGCGCCATGACGGAGTTGTAGCCGTGGATGTGGTGCGAGTAGAGGGCGTTCTCGTCATAAAGCGTCGGCGACAGCAGGGTCAGGCGGACGCCCGGTATCTGCTTGACGACCGAGTCTACCAGCCGCGTCATCCCCTCACAGTAGGCGTCGTAGTTCGCACGGTTGAAGCGCGTGTAGCCGCCGTCATTCATGCCCAGCAGGATCGTCACGACGGTAGGGTGGTAGGGCAGGATGTCGCGCTTGATGCGCGTCTCGATGGTCCCGCCCCGCCCGCCGCTGACCAGATCGCCGTTCCAGCCCGAGTTGATGAACTTGACGTGCCACGACGGGTAGCGGGTGAGCACGTAGGTCTCGATGTCGCGCGTGTACCCCTGCTGGAGCGTGATCGAGTCGCCATAGAAAACCACGGTATCGCCGTCGCGCAGGTAGAACGGGGCGTCCGTCGAGGCCGCCGCCCCGACCGGGTCCGCGGCGCGGACGGCAGGGGCGAAAACGGCCAGGAACAGCAGGACCAGTGCCGCCAGCCTTGCGGCGCAGCCGGTGACCGCCCCGCTACTCCGCCGGGCGCATCTCGTTGAACTTTGCCACAAAATTATCCGCCTCGTCTTGTAGAACTTCGTCGCTGTTCCAGCGCATCTGGATGACCTGGAGCCGATTGCCCCCGCGCAGCGTCAGGTGGAGGACGCCCCCCGCGTCGCGCGTCAGCCCGACCTCGTCGAGGGGGCGCGGCATGGCCAGCGTGTGCCCGATCTTGCCGAAGACGCGCCCCGCCAGCCAGCCCGCGCCCAGGGCGACGCCGCCCGCCAGAGCCAGGCCGATCCCGAGACGGGTCCCGAACGTGTGCGCCCGTTCCAGGGCGATGCCCTCCAGCCGGGCCATCTCGTCGCGCAGCTCCTCGCTCGGGTGGACCTGGAAGGTGCCGTCGTCCGAAAGCGACAGGATGCCGCGCTCGGTAGGCTTATTCAGGCGGACGAATCGCATCCGCGCGATCTCGGTCAAGTGCGGGTCTCCCGGTCGGGCTGCCATGCCAGGGCCGTAGAAAGCCCCGGCACGCGCCCTTAATCCTTGTCGGTCTTTTCTTTGGCCGCCTTGCGGACCTGGAGGCGCAGCGGCGTCCCCTCAAACGAGTACGCCTCGCGGATGCGGTTTTCCAAATAACGCAGATAGGAGAAATGCATCAGCTCGGGGTCGTTGACGAACAGCACGATGGTGGGAGGCTTAACCGTGGGCATCGTCGCGTACTTGACGCGCAGCGAGCGGCCCTTTTCGGCGTAGGGGTGGGCGTCCACGGCGTCGCGCACGATCCGGTTCAGCTCGCCGGTCGGGATCCGCATCGAGTGGGCCTCGGCGGCGTCCAGGGCGGCCTCGACGGCGGCGGAGACGCCCTTGCCCGTCACGGCGGACGTGAAGGCCAGCGGCGCGTAGGCCATGAAATGCATCTCGTCGCGCAGCTCGTCCGAAAAGATTTTCATCGGGTTCTCGCCGGGCCGGTCGCCGATCACGTCCTTGCGGCCCAGGTCCCACTTGTTGACCACGATCACCCCCGCCCGGCCCGCCTCGTGCGCGTAGCCGCCGACACGCTTGTCGCCGTCGGTCAGGCCGTCCACCGAATCGATGACGAGCATCACGACGTCGGCCCGCTCGATGGCCCGCTGCGCCCGGAGCACGGTGTAATACTCGACGCTGCCCTGAATTTTGCCCGCACGCCGGATGCCCGCCGTGTCGATGAGCACGATCTCGCGGTCCGCGCCGCCCGCCGTGGGCAGCGAGAACGACGTGTCGATGGCGTCGCGCGTCGTGCCCGCGACGGGCGAGACAATGACGCGCTCTTCGCCCAGGATGGCGTTTAGGATGGACGACTTGCCGACGTTGGGCCTGCCAATGATGGCGATCTTGATCCGGTCGTCTTCGACCGCCTCTGCGTCGTCTTCGGGGGGCGGCGGGAACAGAGCGACGATGGCATCCAGGGCGTCGCCGACGCCGCGCCCGGACAGAGCCGAGACGGCGTGGACGTTGGGCAGGCCCAGGGCGTAGACATCGGCGACATTGCGATTCTCCTGGTCGCCGTTGTCTACCTTGTTGGCGAGCACCAGTAGCGGCTTGGGCGAGCGGCGCAGGGCGTTGGCGAGTTCCTGGTCGTCCGACGTCAGCCCGGTCGTGGTGTCCACGACCAGCACGATGACATCGGCTTCCTCCATCGCGATCTCGGCCTGGGTCCGCACCTGCGCCTTGAGCGGGTCGGGGTCGAACATCTGGATGCCGCCCGTGTCCACCAGGGTGTATTCGCGCCCGCTCCAGTCGCCGTCGGCATACAGCCGGTCACGGGTGATGCCGGGCGTGTCCTCGACGATGGCGACGCGCCGCCCGACCAGCCGGTTGAAGAGCGTGGACTTGCCGACGTTGGGCCGCCCGACGATGGCAACAAGGGGCTTGGGGACGAAATGGTACTGGCTGGGCCGCTCCGACGCGTCTTCCTCCGCTTCATCGGGGGAGGCATCCAGGTCCGCCTGATCGGGATCGCCGGTCTGTTCCTCGGTCATGCCGTCTTGATTTTCGAGTTCGTCGGTGGTATGAGCCGGGGTGGCGTCAGTCATGATTGCTTTCCTCCGATACCGGGAGGATGCTCCAGGCCCTAAAACAGCCTCTAGGATAGCACATCGGCGGGCCGGCTGTCAATCCGCGCCCTCGCCGGGAGTGTCTAGTTTGGGTCGGTGTCTGCCGACAATGATTTTATGAGCCTTTCCCTGAACACCTGCCCGACCTGCGCCGAGACAACCCGCCAGCATAAAGCCGGCACAAACCACAGCGGCAGCCAG
>JAABUP010002264.1_pt1 | contig 37944 bp, 46 predicted proteins | sample 5559201 | NCBI WGS metagenome assembly JAABUP01 (sample SAMN10711887, study PRJNA513373) | rock metagenome | isolation source: Antarctica rocks | place: Antarctica | reverse complement strand
GCAAGGGCATCCCCCCGTCCGGCCAAAGGCCGGACTCCTAAATCGGCACAAATTCATTTTTTGAAGGGGGCTACGGCCCCTTTGAAAAACTGCGCCCATGCGGGCAACCCACGCAAAGTGGCCTGGCCAGAGTAGAGCACGCGGGCAAGACTGAAGTGTGATTTCATAGCAATCAATGATGAGGCAGATGTGCAGGATTTCTTAGAGAATGGATATGAAGTTGCTGGTCTAGAACAGCCAATAGATAACAATGATGCTGATGAGGCAGTAGCTGAAATTGTTGCTCAGTTTGTGATTCAAAACATGTACGGTACACTGAGGTTGTGAGTGGTGACGATGATGACAGTGTAGAGGCTGCATTGGGTCTGTAAACATCGCTGTACTTACATCTTTGCGACTGACTAAGCTTTGCTGCAATGCATTCAGCAGCTGCATGTGCGATCCAAAAAAGATTCACTTGCCCGCACAGAAATTTTGTGACAAGTGGGCTGCCCACGCAAAACTGCATCCAGCAGAATTTTGGGGTGGGCGAATTCACGACCCAGGTGGGCAACCTACGACCCCTGTCGAACCCTGCCCGATAGTGCCAGGGCCTGGGCCCGGGCACTGAAATCTGGCTGCAAATTCGCAAGTGACCAACGGGTACTTTGGACCGTGGCCACGTCTTTCCCTTGCTGAAATAGTTCCAATCATACTGCCGCAAGAGACGGCTGTACGAAATGAAGCTCATATGTTTGTCGCAATGCGATGAAGCTGAATTGACATTGTCAATTGAATTCGTTGCGCAGCTCTATGGTCCTGCTTTGCAATGCTGGCAACATGCGGCATATGCGCTCAACATGAGATTGGGATGCAAATTTGGAATGCTGTTCTCAGATATATCACATTTCAGCTGTGCCTGCATGTTTGCCAGGATCACTGCATACACTTTCATGCTCCACAGTGGTAAAAGCTAGATCTGTCACGTGACACAGATGCGATTTGTTCTTGCGTTGTAGTTTCTGAATGACCTGAAGTCAAGTCAGGCATTGTAAGTACTCCTACTCAATGGTGTTTCTACATACTGCATTGTGCAACAGTATGAATTGCCTCCTATTAAGCACATTTAAGCAACTGCCTTCATCTGTGTTCACAGTGCCATTACTGTTCAGCAGCTGTACTGTCATCACTAGCTACTGCAGCAACTGCTCTGCTGAGTTTACGCCCGTACTTGCTCATGACAGCCGAATTGGTTGTGATATCCCAAACAGCAACCGTGCCCATTGCTCCTCCTGCTGCCAATAGCCAAGGTGCTTCAGGGCAGAAGGCTGCACCAAACACAGCCCCAACTTGCAGATCTTGCGTTGCTATGAGCGCTGGCTGTTGTGTTGACACATCCCAGAGCTTCACCTGCACACAGACACACTGATACAGTGACACAGAGTAAGTCATGAGTCCTCCTGGTCTATCCAGCATCCTTGCACGTTGTGTCTGCACAATTATATATGCACGCAATACATCGCAAGTTCCATGCAAGGTCCCATGGTGGTTGTCGTCGCATGATGCACTTGGGTTTGCATAAACTGGCTGCTGGGCAACTGAGCAGCCACAGACAAGGTGAGTGCCTGACAATTAGCAACAGCTCATCAAGACCACTCTCTGTACTCACACAAAACATTGAGCAGCAGTGCTGAAACGCCGGTGCTTTCAAGCCATGTCTGATCAGTCACAATTGGCTCCACACCCCAGATTGTAAGGTGTGAAACGAAATGAAATGAAATGAGATGAGATGAAAAGAAAAGAAAGGAAAGGAAAGGAAAGGAAATGAAAGGAAAGGAAAGGAAACGAAACAAAATGCACCTGCTTGTCAGTGGAAGCAGTGGCCAAGAGGCCTGGGACAGCTGTGCAGAAGGTGAGTGCGCAGGCGGGCCTGTCGTGAGCTGAAAGCCTGTACAAGGGTGCAGACCCTGCTCCCTTTCTGGCATCATAGCACGCCACCAAGCCATCTTCTGATGACGCCTGAAAGCAGCACTCCCAATTTCATAGAATGCATGACTGGCTGCATGTTTGCAAAAAAGACCTTCATTTGGCACATCCCTTGAGGTTGTGAGAGCGGTGCAGAGTTTTGACAAGCATGCATGTGCATGGCACCATCACATATCAACGATGCAAGCTGGGCTTCTTGATCAGCAATAAAATATTGAATACGAATATATGGCTTGGCACATTGTGAGGCACTCTGTCAGCTTGTATAATGCAAGTCTTACCAGGAATGTAGTAGGCTCATGCGGAGCCCATGTGAGAGCTTCAGAGTCAGCGCTCAAGTCCCACTTGAGTGGCTCAGAGTTTGGTGTCCGGGCATCAGCCTGCATTGATGATAAGCCACGATGTTGCATGACAGGAGCAGATCCTGCCTTGACTCACCAGGTTGCAAGCTCAGCCAGTCACAAGCACATACATGCATACCGAGCAATTGTTGCCTCAGCATAGCAGGACAAATGATGAGCCACATACTGGCATTGGTGTATAGCAGAAACACATTTTCCCAGCGTGTGAGTTGCTGACAAGCAGCCTCGGCTATAGTGACAGCATAAAATCAAACATGCTTTCTTTGCTGTGCCCCCTTTGTTTTGCCCCCTGGCACACAACAGATGTCTCTTGACTGAAATCTATCAAAGTATAGGGGCTACAAGGCGTGAGACCCATGCTTTATTCATGCACTCATTCACGCATTCATTCAAGCATTCCATCATGCGTTCATTCATCGAGCACATGTCTCTGTAGGCAGGTAGGCAGATGCGCAGAGCCCTGTGTAGCTCTCTGTACAATCTGACACTCAGCATGCCTACAACAATGTGTGTTGGAGTATTACACGATCTAACAAGTTATTGTAATTATTTGTTGGATCATAATCACATACGACGCAGACATGGCATCCCAGCAAGGCGTAAGAGCTATGACATGAGGCTCACCAAGCACACTGCTTTGTCAAAACCACCAGACAGCAGCACTGAGGCCTGGGCCGGGTTCCAAGCCACTGCTTGCACCTTGTCCTGGTGAATATCCAGCGTTACACTGCACTGCTCTGTGGCAAGATCCCACACCTTGACTGTGGTATCTGCTGAACCACTTGCCAGGACGTTACGGTAATCCCTGTTCCACGACAGGGCCAGTACTGCATCTGCATGGCTGTCTGGCTTCAGCGCCTTTTTCTTCTTCTTTTTCTGCCAAACACAGAGACGCCAGTTCACTCATCCCGATCTATTCAATTCAAGGATGTTACAATACATGTATGAGTTTGTCACATTCTCACAGGATGCAGGTCTACAGCACGCAGACATGAACTTGACCCAGACAAGATCAAACACAGAATGTGATGAGCGCTGGCAAACATGTATCAGCCATACTTCAAGGAAGATGTATGCTATCTCAAGCAGGTTCGCGCTGACTGTAGCTGCTCTGAGAGCCAAACCTGCATGCTGCTGATTCCTGCCTCAGAAAAGAAAAGAAAAGATTACGCCTTTCGGCGTCAATTTAATGAGAAGCCAAGTATTATACCGGACTGCCCAGATGCCTCACCTTGTCAATGACTGCAACAAGACTTTCACAGCTGCTGCATTGCTGATACAGTGAGCTCCTGAATTCCGCAACAGACAAAGCACGTAACCTTGGTCACTGTCCCTCCCTATGGCTGATGTACAGGGCTATGGGTCAGTCGTGTTGAGGTGTGCACAATATGCATATACTGGGCTGTGCTTTGTACCTTCTGCTGCTTCTTCTTCTGTTTCTTCTTCTCTTCCTTAGTAAGGGCATCTTCAGGCAGCTCCCCTCCAAGTGTTGCTACAGGCTCAACAGCTCCCACATCATCCAGATCCCTGATCAACATTCAATCAATCGTTTAATCACTTACTCACGCACTCACTCACTCAGTTACTCAATCACTCACTCAATCACTCATTTACTCACCCACCCACCAACTCAATTTTGCATTCAGCATATACCTCCCCTGGGGGTCAGGCACATGCAGTCCTAGGAAGTTCCTGAAATCCCTGATTTACAGCAAAGGCTGAGAGAAGCAAAGGCGCGTCAGCATCACAAGTCCACAGACATGCCTTCAGTGCCCCAAAATTGAAGCTGCTGGATGTAGAGGAGTTGAAAGCTACAATGCGGCGCTGCTTGATTCGGTATGATTTTCGCTTGTGTACAGCACCCAATGTGCTGCCATATGTACAGCGTGGAAGACTTGTTATGAGCAAGCGCCTGACAGGTCAGACTGCTGATGTCAACAATGTCATGCAAGTGGTATGTATCGACGCGCATGCAAGACTCCTTCACATCACAGTTGTATTTCGAGAAAACAACAGCATGCACCTACTATGTCTACACACCCAATCTCAAACACATCAGCATTCATGAACAAGCTTTCACGATCTTGTTCAGCAAACCAAGAAAGCCTGCCTGCTGTCCTGAATTGCCACAAGCTATTGTCTTTTCTCTGATGTATTCCCTTCTGCCTTGGACAATGGCATATGATGTGATCACAGCCAGAGGCAAGTATCTGAGGTGTGAACCTAATATGTATCTGCAGGTCTCACCAGATCTCAATGCCGGGACTCATCGTGCCCACAGCTGCCAGATTCCCAGATTGCGCATCCCCGGCGGGCCGGCAGTCCATCCACGCCAGTGACAAAGGGAAGGCTGGCAGCATGATGTCATGATGCACATAGATGTTGGAATCTTCACTTGTTCCTGCCTCCTCATAGATCCAGACCTGTGCAAGGCAACGCACGCTGTGAGATGTGCCAAGTTTGGCACATGCACAGCTGTGCTGCAACTGACATGCTGCGTTGCTGCATGGGAATGACATGCTGTGGGGTCTGCCAAGCTTAGGGGAAACACAATCTGTCAAAAATGAAGGGCTTGATAGGTTCTGGCATATGTAACTTGGATCTTGCACCTTGCATGCTGAACTGATTGACAGGACTAGCATGCTGTGAGGTACACCAGGTCTATGAACACAAGCATATGTTGAGCCATGCTGCTGTGCTGGATGGGACTGGCATGCTTATTCTCATACACAACATGCCACAGATGTGCCAGATGCAACCAACATAGCAAAGCAACAGCATGACATGAGCCTAGCACCGCATCTGTTTCTGTGGAAGTACAGTCCCCTTGACAGCTTTTGTAGGTGTTACCTCTATGCGCCTGGGCAGCCCAGGTGGCTTCTCATGGCTTCTCATTGAATTGCCCTTGAAAGGTGTAGTCCTTTCTTTTCTTTTTCCTTACCTCTATGTGGCTGACTTCATCCTCGTTCCTTGCTGCCAGAATGACAAAGTCGCTGGCATGAACCTCGAAATCGTCAGCTTCGCTGTCATCTTCGCCACCATGCTTGCTGATGTTAGGGTCCTGCTGATTGCTCTGGTAATATGACAACCCTGTATACGCAAGCGTGCGTCTGTCAGAAGGGAGCAAAACAAGCTTGCATATGCAGTTATCAGCCACAGAGGCAGTAAGGCAAAAACATGACAAGGGGTTTTGCTGCCGTCCACTGCTGGTATTATGTTAGGGCAGATGTGCAGCCTGATGCTTGTAGTCGGGCAGTCTGGCTGAGCACTGCTGATTATGGTGGAGCAAATATGGAGCTCTACAAATCAATAGCAATGGAAGGCAGCTGTTTTGCAAGCACACCTTGCAGTGCACTCTCACATCTCCCACCAGGGTAATAGCAGGACATGTAGCATCACCTGCTCTTAGAACCTCCCAGAGGGTGTTTTGCAGTATTTTTCAGTGCAGGGCATGAAGTCAGCCTGTGCATGGAATTTGCAGGCTCATTGGTGAACATGTGTATGTCAGGTGCCATGCACAGAATATCACCTGGATTCCCACTACCAAACAGCCTAGATGCTGTTTCTGTCTTCATCTCCTCCCCTTCTTCGTCTGTGTCATAATCCTCCATGTGTAGCTCAGCCAGTGGATCAGCAAGATCGACATCAGCATCTGCATGACCACAGGATGCAGACCCTCAGTCCTCTGGCAGCATCCTTACAGGAGGGTCATTTCTGAGCATGTTAGAATGGTTTGACCTTTTAGTTCATAATTGGATAACGGAATCTAAGACTTGATCTTTGCACAAACAGAAAAATCAGCATTCCGTTTGTCTGCTTATGGTCAAGCTGCTGACCAAAGGTGTAAAATCAGCATGCAGTGAGGCTGTGCTTGCGCATTGATAGGCTATTGCAGTGCTTGCAGCCTCTGCTCGCTGTAACAGGTGACATGGTCCTGTGTCCTTGCAGAGGCAGATAGAAGCAGGCGGATTTCACTGTCTGCCGCTGTCAAGGCTTGTGTGAGCAGCTCTATGAGGAGTGAGAGCCGCAAACCTTTGTTGGCAGCAGGCTTGGCTTTGACAGCTGCCGCCATGGCCCTTGCTTGTGCTACTTGTGCAGCCTCGTCCATCTCGACATCATTGTCAGAGCCTGAGCCTTCGCTCTCTAGGCCGTCGGCTTCCTTAGGCTGAACCTCGCCTCCTTCCTGCCATACAGTAGTCTAGTGAAGCAGTAGGTGTAGGGCAGAAGGGGACTCAAGACAGCTCCCGGCGTGCTCCAAATCACCTTCAACGCTTCCAGCTCAGCTTCTGTTGGTGATTGCTCATCCTGTACAGGTTTGGCCGCCCCTCGGGGGACCCAGGCGAGAGCAGAGATCATTTACGGCCTCCCAGGTTGTCAGGTAAGCTTACAACTGAGCGTGGCGGGAACCGACCACACCGGGCCGGGATGCAAACCCTCCGACACCGACACTGACACCAGCCTCCTGCGGTCTCGGCCTTCTGAGTCACAACCAGCCGCGTGGGATTCGCTGCACTATCGCGACGCCTGGCGGGCTCCGAAACCAACGATGACTAACATTGCCTTCGTTCCGGACGAGATTGCGCATCGGCACTCATCTTCCCGAGCTCGCAATACCTGACGTCGGCATTGCACTTCGTCAGATGATTGTTTCCTGTCCGAAATCCACTTGGTCTGGCTGCGGATCTGAAAATGTGATCTCGCTATATGGAGCGCACTCTAGCAAACAATAGGATGCAGCCCTAAAGTGACCAGCCATCATGGTTGCTGTCAGTACAGTCGATGGTGCCACAGTCAACTTGCTGCACTTGGCAGGCAATAGCGGACCGCTTGTGCTGTTCTTGCACGCTAATGGTTTCCATATTAAGTGCTACACTCCGCTGGTACTGCCACATGCTTCGCAGGCTTCGTTGTGAGCTTGTTGTAATTGAAATAAATAAGTTCATCATTTTCCCGGTTGCAGGCCGAGCTCTTTGCCAAGCACAACTATCAGTGCTGGGGAGTTGAGTTTCGTGGCCAGGGTAGCCTGCCAGCTCCACCTGGCAACCTGGTGGACCTATACCTGAGCGATCTCTTTGCAGTGGTAGATTCACTGAGCCTAAGAGGTCCATTGCCTGACTGTCTACTAAAACCTGATACTTGCGACTGTAGCGAATAGGGATATAGTATCCCTTACTGACAAGGCCCATGCCATTTGCTACAACCTTGAAACCTACGTTCTGGCTCAGCACAGTAGAGACAGCAGTTATTTCAAAAGTCAGCTGGTCATACCATTGTCACCATTGCAGCTGAATTAGGACACAAGTCTTCAATTTGCAGCAAAGCATGAAAGTCACGGCCACTGTCGCCGTGCTATGAAACTTTTGAGTTGGCTGATCCAGTAGTGCTGGTTGTAGCTTGAGCAACTGTGCCTGCACATAAAAGATATATCCAGATCCCTATATGCTGCATCGACCCTCAGAGAGCACCAAGGATGCCAAGTTGCTGCTGTTGCTATGCTCCTGTGGCCTCCTTACAATGGCACGTCATATCACGTGCCTTGCTGAGAGCACTTACCAGAAACGGTACTGTACGCAGTCCAAATCACAGACCTTAAAGATGCACTGCATGCAGGGTGTTGGGCGTTCACGCACTCTGGCGGCGCTCAAGTTGCAATCAGAGCTGAAGCAACGCGGCCCGGTACCTTTGCAGCCATCTATGCATTTGAGCCAGTGCTATTCCCTGTAGAGGTCGACAACAGGCAAGTCTTGCATGCCACTAGCAATATGCCCAAACATGTTAACATGCAACGTGCCATGAAAACCGTTTCATTGATGCTATTCAGACATGCAGGGCAGGCAACCAGACTGATTGTGCTGCATCTGTTCAACAAGAGACAGCTAGGCAAGGCTTTTGCATCCCCACTGCTGGAATTTCTGGCGCCTTGCACTCACAGCAACCACCTTCCAGACCAAACTTGAAATCTCACTCATGTGCGCTTGCAGTTAAACCTGCAGGCATAGAAACTAAATGCGAACTCAAGCAGCTGTGGACTCTGCATTGTGCAGGACCGGTAAGCACTCAAGCGAAGGCTATGAGGCATTGGCAGCTCTGGCCCGGCGGCGCAAATCTCACTTCAAGAGCAAGCAAGAGGCCGCCAAGCGCTTCAGGTCGAGGCCGCCCTTCTCTGCATTCCACAAGGACTGTTTTGAAGAGTATGTGGCTCATGGTCTGTCAGAGCAAGCAGGTATGCCGCAGCTTGCTCTGCTGTACCTGTGTGAACTCAGATGCAATGCAAGAGTACCATACCAGATGCTGCTCATGACGCAAAGTATGTGAGCTGTCAGCTGATGTTGCAGTGGGTGAGTTGATCTGTTTTATCAGCAAGAGCTTTTGCCTGCCTGCCTTGTGCACGCGTTGCCTAGTGTGGCATTTTACGCCTTCTTGTGACTCTGTTTCTGCGTGATCTCTTCATAATAAGCAGCTGCGTCATGCCTGTATATTTGACATAGCATCAAAGTGTATGCTTGAATGTAGCGAGCTAGATTGTCCAAACTTTGCATCACTGAGCTGGGGACTTCTGAAATATGTGCTATGTCATGCACTTCCAGGCAGATGTAATGCCAAGATGCTCACGAGTGCTTGACTGTGACGTCACTACCATTGCAGATGGGACCTGCGTGCTAGCAATCAGCCCAGAAAGCGAAGCACGTTGGTATAATGATGCTGGATCAGCAGCAATGGGATCAGGCCATGATGATCCCCCAAATGTACAGTGCCCCATCACAATTGGGGTTGGGGCCAATGCTGAGGGGCCTGTTGATTACCTGAACACAGAAGGCATGAAGCAGGCACCACGCTTTCCCAAAGGGAGATCAGACTGGTTAGCTTTTGCCTGCACCACAGTGACTGACCTTCGTCACCACATGATACCATTCATCATTTACGCAACAGCACCATGCAGTGTGTTATGCATGTTTATTCAGGCCATACGTGTTGCCATGCCTGGCTGCTACATACCTGAGGTGAATATATGCATATACACGTATGTTATATATATTGATACAAATGTTGCAATCCCAGCTGCTAGCACTGCACTGCATTTGGGGTCTGCTGTTTTTATGTGTCACCTTTAGCAGCAGACCTGACGCAAACTTGTGTGTGTGGTTTGTAGCTTTGAAGGGCTAGCCCATCTTGGACCCCTGGAGGACCCCATCAGGGTAGCTTCAAGGGCGATGTCATGTTTCCAAGCCAGCAAGGAAGAAGCTGCGTGGCTGGCTCTACCATCTGCAGCAGTCATTTCTGCAGCACATGCAAGGCTGTAACTTGTCAGTCATAACATTGAATGGCTGTTGGCAGGGTTGACATGCAGCAACCATTCCTGCAGCATGTGCGACAGTGCAGCAACCATTCCTGCAGCATGTGCGACACTGCAGCAACCATTCCTGCAGCATGTGCGATACTGTGATTTGTCATGCACGAGTGTGGACTGCACTGGTTTATGAGCGTCAGCTTCATCTCCCCTGAATCAAACAGAGGGTTGCAAAGATGGGTTAGGGTTTAGGGTTTAGACCCCAAGCATGGTTTAGGGCTTAAACCCTAAGCATGGTGTGTAATAGCATTCTACGGCAGGCCATGTCCATTGTCGCGTCAAAGCTCAAGTCGAGCTAAATACTAGCTAGTATACCTAGTATAGTACTGTAGAGCGTTTCAAAAGTGATTAGCCTTTATCATGATGATGGAAGGTAGCAAACATGCTCTGAAGCCACTTTGGGCTCGAGCTTTGAGACCTTCAGTTTATTTGCAATTTACAGAGGGATGTCTGCATCGATGCTCACGCTGTGAAACATTGGCCATCAACAGACGAAAGACTAAATGCACGTGGCAATCTTCTTTACTTGTATTTGCAACATTTGACTGCAGACCTGCTGCTCAGTACAACAGGTTCAAGCCAACGCATTGACGTCTACAAGGTAAGACAGACACAAATAGTACATGGTGTAGTACAAAGACATCTCTGCAATTTTTGCACAAAAGTGCAAGGGCCTGCGGTCACACACACCTTACAATGTGTTAACTGTTAACCACTGGCGTTTGCAGTATGCTAATCAAGCATTCTCCAGACCTTGTAAGTTGGCTCTATAGTTGTGCCTTCACACTCAATTGAGTCCATCTGATCTCCTTTGAGGTCTCAGAGAGTAGCTGAACAAGATCTTCTAGACTGTACAAGCTTGATCCAAGACGCACATGTGCCTGGCCAGGTCATGGTCATACCAAAACGAGACGTGCGTTGAAGCAACAACACATGCTGCTGTGCTGCTCTTGCTGTCTATCCAGCAGTGCTGGTCTGGCTGGTGGAAGTGGTGTTCACAGCTGTAGACAGCAGAGTCAGTCCTGTGTCAGTAACTGTGGGGAAAGGCCAGGTCTGTGCAGAGACTGTGGGCAAGCTATAGCCGGCAGGGTCTGTAGTGCCACCAAGCGGCACAAAGATACCTCCTTGGATGTTTGGCTGCACCAAAAACCTGCAACAGCAACATGGGTTTTGCACAGCCCGACCAATGGCATGCAGGACAGTGACATGAGTCATCTGAGACAGGAACTTGGCAGGAACAACAACATGAATGCGCAACCTTGATCAACCAGATGAAGGAAGAGCTAGCAGATGCTGACATTGCAGACCATAAGCTTAATAGTCAGGACCTGATGTGCATTTGGTATCACACTACCTAGGACACGTACCAGCTAGGACATGTGGAGAAGATGATGTGCAGCCACATGCACTACACAAATTGGTGCAAGGAGGTGCTCAGATATACAAAAATTCATGGCCTGCCTCAGCAGACAAAGGATAGTGCAGACTCAGAAGAATCTGCGTACCTTCTTTGTGTGATGTTGTTTGGGGAGATGTCCCATACATTCAGGTCCTGAGCAATTGCCAAGGGTCCGACTGGATACGTTGATCTGATGGCTGAGATGATTGGAACAATGCTGTACTCATTCACGCTGAGGTGAGTTGCAATGGCGAGTCTGGGGGCAGGGTTGAGCGCAGCAAAGACTTGTCCGACTTGCGTCTGAGAGGTGTGGTTCTGCAGCATGACGTGTCACATGCTCAGGGAGCCAAACCCTGCCAATTAAAGAAGCCATACCCTGCCAATTGAGGGGGCCGGACCCTGCCAAATGAGAAAGCCAGACCCTGCCAAATGATAGAGCCAGACCCTGCCAAATGATAGAGCCAGACCCTGCCAAATGAGCAAGCCAGACCCTGCCTGTTGATACAGCCAGACCCTGCCAATTGAGGGAGCCAGACCCTGCCAATTGAGAAGCATCCCAAAAACCCCAACAAATAACCCTGATTATGTTGCAAGTTGCAGTACACCCTGTGCAACATCCATTCGTTGCAAACATGCCAGCTTGAGAGGTAGGGGGTCAGATTGTTTGTAGTCTGAGTGAGCATCCTGAAAAGGCTTGGTGCACTATGACAAGGACTGCACTATCAGACCTTTGACATAGTAAGTTGAGACAGACCCAGACAATCACTACTGTACTGGGGCAATTGCAGTGCATACGCATGGTAACTGCCGTGACTGTTGCTTACCAGCAGTATATTCTGGCCAGCCACACCCGCAGTGCTGAAGTTCCACACAGGGCCCACTGACTCATGGATGACTACATCGCTGCCTTGAGCAAAGTTGACAAATGTTGTCAATGGGACAGTATCACCTGCAGAGATCAAGACAAACTCCGTCATGGGCTCTGCTGGAAGAGCAGACTGCACATCTTGCTTTGCACTGTTGAGCAGGCAAAGACAGCTTTTGCGCATGCAAACAGCTTGTTATAGCAGTCAAATGGAAGTACAGGCAGGGTGAGAGGGGTGTGGGGTGGGGAGCTTGCCCACAGCGCTGAGAACAACGTCGTTGGCCAGTGGAAGACAAAAATCGCAGCTGCATGAGGTCATGCTGCATCAAATTCTGCGTTACCTGAGTAGGTAACAGTGATGTTATTCCACTTGAGCTTGAGAGAGACAGGCCCTGGAGTGTCGTAATGGAAAGCTGGGTTGGACCACACCTGTCAAGATAGAGTCACGTTGCAAGCTACAGTTGATCATGTTGCAAGCACTTCATGAAACAAAGCTCAAATTTGCACACTGGATGATTGTCCTGAACATGCAACACAACCAAGCAGGCATTTTTGGGAACAGCTGCTGGCACACTGACAAATATTCAAGTGTTGCATTCTGCATTTGATGCAGTGTTGCAAATTCAAAACCTGACTTTGGCAGAGACATCGCTGTGCCAGTGTTGAAAGCATACCATCTTCAGCAAGTGAAGCACCTTGCTGTCGGTGTCTCATAAATCAAAAGGAGTGAAAATTACCTGAACCCCGCTTTGGTTGTAGATGATCTGGTTTGTGACATTGTATAGAAACTCATTGGCAACGATCTGGTTTCCAGTGTAGTTGGCTGCAAATTGGCTGACATGGTTGCGAGAGACCTGGTCCCATCCCAAAAACTGCAGCACGATGTCATCAAGTGGGTCACGTGAAGTCTATAGTATTGCATGAACGTCTCTGTGCATGACTTGATGTCCACGACCATCTGCACTGTGTGGCTGCATCAGTCCAGCAAAGAGCCCTCCAAGCTGAGTTTTGAGCGGTAGAGTGACGCTTGTAAAGCAATCAAACACACAATGGCCGAAGCATACGCACATCGTAGTACAACAGCTCATATGCTAACACAAGCACACCTTCACAGATCAGACATGGTGAACGAAAAGTGTTCCTGTCAACTCACCGCTCGTAGACCGGCAACGGTTGCGTTGGTTCCGGTCGCAGCGGTGGCCCCTGAGGGTCCCCAAACTTGGAGTGGCGAGGTTCTTCCGTTTGCTATCGCGTACAACGGTGCCAAATCGGTGATGTGGTCGCTGTGCAGATGTGACAGGAACACCTAAACAGAGTACTAAATTCAGGTTCACACACGCAGTTGTTGTAGAAGTTGACCATGTCACAATGTCATAGTACTGGTTTGCGCTCTCTCTGCCTGGTAATTACGTTGCCTCGAGGGTGCTCTACCTTGTTGATCGTGGCAAGGTTGACATTTGTGGCGTACAGGTTGACGATCGACCCTGTTCCAACGTCAAAGATGAAGTTCTGGCCGTCCCCGGTTTGCAGAAGATAGCTTGTAGAAACCTGTAGTCAAGTGAAGGCTGTTTTGCTTCAAAACGCGCTATGTGGTTGAATTTCGGAATTGAGGTTCGAGGCATAGCTTTTCTCCTTGCAGTGCAATCAAGTTGTGGTGGATCTTGCGAGTGAGCAACCCTTAACTTGCCTGCTCTTTGTAGACGCTCGGTGTTCCTGTGCCCAGTGCTACCAAGCGGATAGAATCAGAGGGTACCGAGTCACCAGGAAGGACCCAAGCAGGATCTTGAGAGGCTGCAGCGAAGTGCAGAAGAACTATGGCGACACACCAAGAAAAGCTTTTGAGAGCCATATCGGAGAACATGACGCGAAACACGATAAGAATGCGATGCTAAAACTACGCTGGTGCGCCTTTTGCTGCGCCGGCTATGTCTGATCTTATTGCAGGTTTGCTATAACATAATGGCACGTTGGAGCACGAGGCTCATGACGGCACGTGCTCAATGCATGCTATCCAATGGATCTATATATATGGCATATAGATTGCAGCATACCAGGTAGCATAGCAATTGCCCTCTTCAAACTGTCTTCGAAAACAAGATCATTGGCTGCTCAAAATCCGCACGCTCATTCAACAATTTTCAAGGTTAAGGGCACATAATGATGGCATCCCAGCGCGCTGAGTGTTGATAGCAGCTCCACGTGTACATGATACATGCATACATATGTGTACTATCCATGCGCATGTACCTATGACGTATATGCCCTGGCCAGCTTGACGAGGAGCCACTCTGACGCTTGCAGACCACATCTTCGCACAGCAATGCGTGTACATGCAGGGTGCTTTGGTCCTGAATGGTATCTGTGTGGACTGATGCATTCCGGTGGCCTGCAAAGAGGACCACACGTGAATGCCAGTCTGTGCAGGCCGGTCACGCAAAAGGCGGCCAGGTGCATGTGCTCCAGGTCCAAACTCACCGACTCACAGACGCTAAAAACGTAAAGTAGTAAACTAGATTCCTTCGTTTTGACCAGTTTTGCACCCTTGCAAACGGCATGTCAACGCAACATAAGCACCGACTGTAAGCGGGCGCGTTCACGTCAGTCTTGTTTAAAGCCAATACGGGTACTGCAAGTCGAAGTAGCTAATTCGCTTGTGTCATTTGACTAGACTCGAACGTAGCTCCGATCACTGCATGTACACTTGTCAATAGTCTGGAAGGAAGTTACGCTGCTGACGGCATTCGTCATTACTCGAACATTCGCACTTGTTGACAGTCCACAGCCGTTCGCTGGGTGCTCCGCACCCGGCTATCGTACGGTCGTTCACCTGAGGGGCCTGCACCGGCAACTGCACCTCCCCTCACACAGCAAGTTGCGGCACCGCCACCGCTGTGTTTCTTTGTCAGCTCTCAGTGCGCCACCAACGCGTGCGGCTCTTGAACTCAACAGCAACAGCAGCAACAGCAGCAATAGCAGACCCATGCCAGACAGCTTCACCTTTTCCTCGCTGCATTCCTCATACAATTCTAACAGCCGGACTCCAAGCAATCTCATCAAAAAATTGTTTCCCAGCATCAATGCGCACGATGGGACTTTTGTGTCAATTGTTGCGCTAGAAGACCTGCTGTCAAGATGCAGGTGGGCAAACTGCCCAAGGCTTATACATTAGTACACAATGCTGTGACAGTATAATCAGCGCATACATTCACTGACAACACTAATGTGTGTAAAGCAGCAGTAATGTGCAGTCAACTAGCAGAGCTGCTGTGCTGGCTACATCTTCATGATCAGTCATGATCAGTCATCTTCATGATCAGTCAACGCATTTTGCATTTGAGGCTGATGCAGGACTCACTGTTAATTTGATTCTGTAATGTTTGTCCTTGCAGGGAGCTAGAGGCAGTGCACGCCGCTGACAGGACCCCTCTTTGGGGTATCCCCTTCGCAGTCAAAGACAACATTGATGTTGCGGGCTTCAAAACAACCGCGGCCTGTGAAGACTTTGCGTATGAACCTGAAGACAGCGCTCCAGCAGTTCAGGCCTTGCTCAATGCAGGTGCATCAGCAACCACTCATCTATGCAAACTGCAATGTTGCACATATATGCAACATTCCAGCTAGACATCAACATCATGACATGTTGAGCGCCTTAGCTCACCAGCATAATGGGAGTCATGGGAATCGCCTGCCTGCCAACCCCAACACCCTGTCCATCCCCTCTGTCTGGGTGTATTTTCCAGCTCATCACAGATTATGATAAACACCATGCGCACAGAACCATGTCTAACACCATAGCGAGTCAACCCATTGCACAGCACATGTGCATCAAATGCTGACTTCGCTTTTGCAGGAGCCATCTTTGTAGGCAAAACCAACATGGACCAGTTTGCTGCTGGGCTGGTGGGGACCAGGACGCCATTCGGGACTGCTCCCAATGCCTTTGATGCTAGGTACTGCCCTGCCTGTCTGCCCTGCCATTCTTTGCCCTGTCCTCCTGCCCTGCCAAGCATTGCCCTGCCCTGCCAAGCATTGCCCTGCCCTGCTTCATCTTGCCCTGCCCTGCTTCATCTTGCCCTGCCTTGTTGCACTGAAATCTCTCTGCTGTGTTTTTGGAAGCTCAAGCACCTATGAGCCTGCAGCATGGCTTATACACACCTTGCTCTCTGCATTGTCCTGCCTCCTGCCCTGACAAGCATTGCTGCCCTATTTGAAGCTGTCCCGGCCCCTCTCCCCCCTTTGCCCTGCCATGCCAGGGCGTTCTCAGCCATCTTGCTCTACACTCCGTTGATGACCACAGATGTGCTGTATTGTTGCTTATGCACTAATGGTGAAATATAGTGATGTCCAACGTAGCAATAACTGCAATACCGCATCCAAAATTTGGGGACCATTCTCTTGCTGGGAATTGCTTCAATTAAATTGCAATGTGCAATACGACCGTCAAAACTCAGGCCTGTGCTCATGCAATGTTGTTTTGATGAGCATTGGGACACCATCATTTTGCACTTCAGCATAATGTTACATGCCAGATATTGCGTTTTTGGCGTCCTTGATCACAGCATCAGTCAAGCTCGTGCTTCATGCAACAGAGCCACTCACTTTGGGTATGCACACTGCAGCTTCATTCCTGGGGGGTCCTCCTCAGGGTCAGGGGCCGCAGTGGGGGCCGGTCTTGTCAGCTTTGCCCTTGGTACAGATACAGCTGGCTCAGGTACTAAACATGACTCTAAATCCAGTCAAAGTTGTCATGTTACCCTGATTTGCATGCCACCTACAGAGGCTGCTGCATTCCCTGTAGCAAACCAACTTTGTTGAAAACTGACTCTCGGAATGGGATTGAGTCAATTGCAGCCCTCTTGAGGCGACCTTAGGGCCTCAAAAGGCTCCTCAAGATTTGTCAAGGTCTGGCTTGTCCAGTGTGCTGGCTGCATCGTTTCTAGCAATGATGAAAAGATCTTTGTTGTCCTGCACGCACCTAGCTCATTATGAGCTGGAAAGCTTTTTAAGTGTTATTATGTTTGGTCTCTAATTGTTATCATTAGTCTCTTGTCTATGAGCTGCCACTGTCACCAAAGAACAGGGCTGCCACTTTACTGAAGCAAGGGAACATGCAAGTGCAGGGCGCATTCCAGCAGGCTTCAATGGATGTGTGGGACTGAAAGGCACGGTGGGCAGAGTGAGCACGACAGGAGTGGTGCCGGCGTGTGCCTCTCTGGATTGCCTCACCTGCTTTGCCACCAATGTCAGAGATGCTGCAACTGTCATGCAGATCATGCAGGTACTAAACCTGTTCATGCAGATCATGCAGATACTAAACCTGATCACACAGATTATGCAGGTACTAAACCTGATCATGCAGATCATGCAGGTACTAAATTTGCGCGGAATCCTTTGTTTTGGCATGGATGGAGTGATGGTGGAGAGTCATGCTCATGTGCATCTTTGTGTCTGTTGGTCTCTTTCACTGTCATGTTCATGTGTGCATGTGTGCTTCTGCGTCTGCTTGCATGACCAAGTTCATGTCCATGTCTTAAGACAGGTTGGGGTGCATGAGTTGCCCCATGCAGAGGCCCAATAATAATAATAGTAATAATGGTAAATTTGGTTTCCAGCTCATGATGAGCTAGGTACGTGCGGGACAAGTCCTGAATGCGTTAGCAGACTGTAAATTACACCCATGCTTCCTGCATGTGAGACAACGAAAACATGCAGAGCAGTTGTTTACGCAATCATTCACGCATATTGCATAATGATGCAGACACACAACAAGACCTGTGGCTTACGTCTCTTACAACAGCTGGTCATTGCAAACTTGTTCTTTGTGCATGCCTCCACTGAGATGAGTATTGAAGACAGGAAACGTAAATTAATTGCTTGATTAACTGATTGACTGTGATAAATCTGCAAGCAATATGCTGCATCATGCAGGAAGCAGGAAACCTAGAAGACCCTAACTGGAGGGTGCCAGATCAGCATACCATGGACCAACAGTATATGGGAGGTGGTTTCACTTTTGCGATCCCAAATGCAGAATTTTTGGATTTCTCCGGACCAGGAGGCCCAGCCTTGGAAGCAAGTAAGCCCTGCCATTTTGGTGGTGAATATATGGCATTGCTCATACCCTAGACATGGACGTAGACGTAGACACGAATATTTTCCATTTAGTATACCCACCAAATGACTACACTAAATCACAATTGTACTTGCACCAATTTGTACCTGTCGGTACACCGGTGCAACATGACATGTCAAGTTGGATGTAACATGCTTTACTATTCACATGTGTCTTGCAACCAAGTTGAAGAAAAAGGATGGCTCAGCATCAATGGCTACAGAGCAGTTTTCTAGGTTGTCTAGATGACAAGGTTGATGCTGTGCAGAGTACAAAGAGATGTTCCAAGAAGCTATCAACTCCCTGAAAGCTCAAGGCGGTCAACAAGTTGACATTGACTTCAGCCCCTTTGCAACTACAGCTAAACTGCTTTATGAGAGCGCCTTTGTGGCTGAGAGGTACTCAGGAATCAGAGCCTTCTTGGACAGAGATAAGGTAACAGGACTGCCTTTGTGCGTGCTTTGATGTTTTGTTCTTTGATGTATTCGTTGATCTCTTCTTTGATTGTGCTTTGATGTGTTCTTTGATTGTTTTTTGATGTGTTCTCTGATTTGCTCTTAGCGCTTTTTAATGTTTTTTTTATAATGTGTAATGGAACGCAAACTATAATGTATATAGCATAATGAATAGCATAATGTGCAGCATGCTTTATTGTCTGATGTCTCCAGCCGTTCTTGTCATTTCTGTATATAGAAACACAACCTCATTGTAAGCTGGGAAGATGAGGAATGTCAGCGTTTGCGCTTCTTTGGCAATGCATGCCGCCAGGCAGCTTGCTATAGCATAGCAAAACTGCTGTGACTGTTTCATCAGCAATACAATAGCCAAAGCGGCAAAGGTTGCACAGGCAGCTGGGCTCTTGGGTGCATCGCAATTGGTATCGAATGAATGCAGGCAGAGCCACCATCAGCTGCGGAAACTGCTCATGATCCCCGGCTTGAGCGAGTCATTGGAGCTATTCTGTCTGGCGCAGGTGGACCCCCCCCCCCCTCCCCCCCTGGCCCCGCACCTTTAATACATGATCAAGTGCCTTCGACATCTGGTTTCTTTTCTTAAAACATGACATTGCTTTATCTTGTCTAGCGAATGGCTCACGCACTAAGGCTCTACTTGTTTTCATTTGTCAGACTGGTAAACTGTGCTGACTGTTTATTATGTGGATGTGCAGTGAAGTACTCAGCAACAGATGTGTATGATGGCAATGTCAAGCTGAAAGAGCTCAAGGTAGGATGTCCTGTCTGTTTATGCAGGCTTGTATGTACTGCTCACACTTGTGCCGTGAAGCCCTGCAAGCAATGTATCAGTCTGCCTCAGCATTGCGTGCAGTCCTCATACCAAGGGCGTGCTTGTGTCAAAACTGTCTGGTGAACACTGCGTCTTCTCAACTTTTTGGAGCTTCAAAGCTTTTGAGCTGTATCAGCTGTTTATCAAGCAAGGTATGTTTGTCAAGCTGCTGGATGCTAGTTGTACGGCCTGCAGTAAGCACAAGCAGCTGGTTGCCAAGGTGCATGCAGCCCTCAAGACCAGCATCAAATAAGCACACACAGATACTGCTCATGGCAGCACAGGGATCCCTTTGCTGCCATGCACAGTGTTTGTTTGGGCTTCCTTGCTAGCAGTCTTGAGGGCTGCGTGCACCTTGTGGACCAGCTCCTTGTGCTTTCTGCAGGGACAACTGCATATGTAGCAAGGAAACATCTTGCTGGTACAGATAAAAATCAAACCTAGCATGACAGCCTGGTCAGCCCGGCATAATACTTGGCTTCTCATCGAATCGACGCCAAAAGATGTAGTCTTTCCTTTTCTTTTCTTACATTGTGACAGCTGTCTTGGTTGTACAGGCAAGGGCAAGGAGTCAGATGGCCAAGGTGGACCTGCTTCTTGTCCCCACTGCTCTTCATCACTACACAGTCCAAGAAATTGAAGCTGAGGAAAAAACCAACGACACGGCAAGCACTCTCACTTTGATTCTTCACTCACAGTGTACAGCTGAGGCTTGCTGCCATGTGTTTTTGGTCAGAGAAGAATGGTCAGACACAAAAGTCAAAACTGGGCAGGATTGGGGCGTTGTGCATGCAGCTATGAATAAAGTTTGTCCTCAAGGCAAGATTGTTTATGTAAACCCATGTGGGCTGTGCAGCTGCTGAGAATGAGCAGATGGTCTTAAGCGGGCATACTAGTGATGGCTTGGACAGACAAGCCCTGTGTGTCACATGCAGGTCACATGGACTAGAAATGCAAAGCTTGGTCGCTTCACCAACTTTGTCAACTTGCTGGACATGTGCGCAGTGTCAGTCCCCAGCGCTGTCTACAGGCATCCCCAAATAGGTGAAGGGATCATGGGACAGCTGCGTCTATCAGGTAATGCACTGATTCGCTGAATGCCTGTGATTTAAATATCTCGCCTTTGACGAAATTGGTGACTGTCACAGTGAGTGACACTTCAAGCTGATAGGGTGTTGTGTTTGTACAAAAGCATGAGAGTACTCATGAGTTATGTAGAGACGCAAGCACCTCATCTCTGTGTTTTATGTCTTCTGAGACAACCTGCATCACTGCAGGCCTGTCTTCTGAGATAACCTGCATCATTGCAAGCCTGAAACAAACATACGTTTAAACACGGAGGGAAAGCAAATTGAAGCCGACAACTTGTTGCATTAGGCAACACACATGTGCATCAATACTGCACTTACACCTGTCTGAGGGCTCTCTAGCTCTGGCTCTGGCAGCTTGGCTATGATTGGTCTAAGCTGTACGACAATCGATTTCTGTTGCGATGACCTACCTGATTTGCTTTACTTTGACATGCAGAAGAGTCAGCAGAGAGGCGGGATCACCTGGAGCAGACAGGCAATCCACAGCCTGTGCTTCCGTTTGGAGTTACAATGATAGCAGCAGCATGGCGGGATGACTGGCTGTGTGAGATTGCTTCCAGGTTTCATGAAGCAAGTGGTCTTGGATGTGGTCCAACAGGACATGGAGTGGGTTTGCATCAGGGAAAACTCACAAATGGCCATGCAACAGTTGGTCCCGAGGAATGATTCTAAATGTACCCGGACAGCTGACTTCGCATGTTGGGATCATAGTTCCACGAGACACTTGCTGCGACATAGCAGCCTGTCTTGCGCACATATCAGGAATTTGAGCCGGCGCTGACTGCTCATCAACACCGCACAAGGACGTTGCATGACTGTACGTACACTGCAGCACTTACAGCAGTAAGAAAAGCTTATAGACACTGTGTGAGACACACAGCACTTGCTTGCCATGTTAGGGGCGTCTGCCGGCTGTTGGTAAATCTGGGTCGACAGGACGAAACATTGGTGCAGTTGGTATGTCGTATAAGTTAAACGTGCTTATCGTGCATATGAAGCCCAGCAGGTTGTCATGCAGCAGACAATGAACTACACATGTTCCTAACATGTACAAAAGTTGCATTTTCTTATGTACCAGCTTCACAGTTCGGAAAGGACAGACTTATCAAGGAGACTAATACAATGTAGATTTTGTCTTGCAACCTGGTGGGGTGCAGGTTATATCTCCATAAACACAGCTGAGACAGTCATGACGCATTGTCTACTCAAACAACGCTCAATACACAGCTCCTGCAAGGCGACCGGAGCATTGCTGGGCAAAATCCTCGTGTGATAGCAGATCTAGACCTGTTCAATCGATTTGGCCTAGTGCGTGCCCTACGCAATTCTTGGAACATGTCACGACACTGGTCAATCTCATCTGCTACCTCTTCTCTGCTCTTTGCATGACGGGCATTGCCAAAGTCAATCCATTTGGGTTGTGTTAAGGTGTGCAGCGAGCTGTACACAACATGACGGGGCTCTATGTCACCATGCAACACCCCCTGCTGATGGATACGGTTCAAGGCCTCCAAAACACACTCAAAGTCAGATGCACCTAAACGGGCTTCCACATCTGATAGGCTTATAGGTAGCAACTCTAAAGCAAACAAAGGCTGTCTATTACCAGTGGGCCCTGCCATTGTTCCAGACGCCATTAGTCTGGGTACAGAAACGCCCTGCAGCAGATGCAAGGGGCCCTGGTACAGATTCAGCTCATGTTGTAGTTTTTGGCAAGCACGATCAGGGTCATCAGCCTCCTCCAACAACTTTACAGCAACGTCCACATCCTCAACACGGCCGATACGCACTGAGCCTGTGCTCCCCTTGCCAAGTAAAGTGCCCATGCGGAGTTGGTGTTGCATTGACTCAGGTGGAGCTGTGTTCAAGGTCATCCGGTGAACACTGCCCCAAAAATCCAACTTGAGCGGCAGAGACTGCCGGCGTGTGAATGAGGGTGTTGAGCCAGCAGAGGCATGCTGTTGGGCCAGGTGTCCCACAGTCAACAACGTGAGGAAGACCGTCGGTTGCTTCTGTTCGACCACAATACCCTCTGACACATACAATACCCCTTGCGCTGCGTCTGATTCATACCGCAGGAACCAAAAGCACTCATCAGTATACAACACACCATACTTGAGGCCATTGTGGTGTAGCTGGCCACACACTTGCTGCAGCTGTGCAGTGACTTCGCAGGTTGGCATTTTGGGGTTGTACTCTGTCACCAACTGATGGCCAAGAAGGGTTGGTCGTGCACGAGGTTGTTTGCCCTCAGCCACGCCAATGACTTTGCCATTGCAGGTCCACACTCGATCTGGGCTGACTGCACACAATGCCAAGCCAGTTTCAGCTCCATTCACACACCTATCACAACAATTTGCCAAGACGGGTAGAGAGCAACAACACTTTGCAAATGCTACAGAAGTTGCTCACAACTTGGGAGTCAGACTCATCAGCAGACTACAGCTAGAAAGTGAATGAACAGGTTGCAAGACTGATTGCAGGATGAATGCAGGCTTGGCTGGCAGGTCAAGACCTTACCTGGCAGGTTAAAACCTTCAGGGTATTCGTTGTACTTGATGGCTGCAAGGCCTGGTGCGTTGCGCAGCTGGTTGACAACAGGGAAGAGGCTTATATCCAAAAGGAACAAGGTTGTTTCTTCTCCATCTGGCTGCATCGTTGTCGGTACATAGGCATCATACATGGCTGATGTATCAGCCAGGCTCTCTCTGAAAGCACAGGCTTCCTCTATAACCTCAGGCCAGGGCAGCACTTGGTCTGGCACATGCCTCAAGTTATTGCAGAGCATGTTGGTGCTCTTGTTAATACGCCTTGCAGGCTTCACAAGCTGCGCTGTGCTGTCCACAAGTTGCAGCAAGGTCAGCTTTCCTGGTCCTACACCACAAGCATTGCTTTAGTGCAAAAGCTGAAATCATAATTGAAGCTTATTGCAGTATGGCATTGGTGAAACAACAAGCAGCCTCGCATCCTCACAATGACTGCTCATGCTGCAGACAAGGTTGAGAGGTTGCATTGACAACGCTTTTGGCACACTAAAGAGAAGAGCATGACCACAACTGACTGAAACGAAAGCTTCACAGACACATTATAGTTGCAAAATGCCTGTGTGACAGAGAAAAATGAATATCTAAAATCCCTGCGGACTTACAGCAACAAACTGTGCTTGCTTGTAGCCATGACTAATGCACATTCTACCGTATGTGCTCAATGATGATGAAGAGGTTGACAGTCATAGCAAACTGCAGTGATAAACAAACAAGCTGGGCAGACATGTCTTATGAGGCCTGCAGCTGTGCTCAAAGCTGTGCTTCACGGTACAGACATCAGCCCTAGTTGTTGTCCTTCTCAAAGCTCACCTATGCAACTTTTCAGCTCCTCGATGAGACTGTCGAACTGCCGCTCATACACTGCTATTTTGTCGTAATATTTTGGCACCTGTTTCATCGCAAGGTCCATCTCGCCTCTACACACCGTTAACTGATCTCTCAGCTCGCGGGAGGACGCCATGAATCAAAACTCCTGTGCCAAGGTTGGAAGCCAGGTATAAGACAGAAGCGGAAATGGTGAATAATATCTGGTATGGGTAGTCTTCACGTATCTACCAGCATTCAACGGTGTCGCAACAACAAGCTCAGATGAGACGACACAATGGCAGGAAATCAAGCTCTGACCTGAGTAATTCAGCCTTACAGCTTGAGCATCCCCAAATAAACCCGCCTTGGCATGCCGGAGGGGCCCTTCAAAGCGCAAGTGGAGCAGCTGAGGACAGAGCTGAGGAGTCTTGTGAAGGCCTGTCACCTGGATGCGTTGTGCCGTGCTCTCGTTTGCCGTGCAGAAGCGTTACGCCACACGACGAATGCCGTCAAAAGCATGCGGAGCGCGTGTAAGACGCGCGAAGCGCAAGACAAACACAGTAAGGTAATCTTACTCAGATTAAGTCGAATAACAACTCGAATTCGTTTAATTAGTTACAGTTAGTTACAATACCTTACCAAACGTTCGTCAGACGATGTCATAATATGTCTAGCTGATCTGCTGCTGTGGATGCAATCAATTTCAATTTCAATTTCAATTCAACTTCAATTTACATTTCTTGTCTTTGGGACTCAACAGGGGAGTCAACAGACATTAACTGGGCGAATTCTAAGAATGACAAACTTGAATGAGACAATTCATTCGATGCTGTTCTGGAAAACCATAGATCTGGGCCTTGAAAGGTCCAGATTTTGTGATCAAAAAACCTAAATCTGTGATGTCTGGTGCGGTTCATAGCATGTATGTGTGCATGTACAATACGTAAGTGAAATCCTGCTTAGGCGTGTTGGAAGATATTGTACATCCTTGCACAACCAAACATGTCAAGAAAGGTCAGCATAAAACAGAGATAGGCCAAATTCAAATGCAGCAATGTATATGTGCTTGCAGCTGCTGAAAGGCCAATACAAAGACTCAAGTTGTACTAAACTTGGGCATCTGGGCTCTGGTTGCCCCATGCCTCTTGCATGTGCGTGTCTTGTCAGCATGGTGGAACTTCAATGAAGATCCTCTGTAGAAAGACTTGTGGCCCTTTGACTTCAGGGTCTCAAAGTCTACAGCCATGTCTTGCCTTTGTCTTTGTTGTAACCTTGTCATACCTCAGATTGACTTCTTTGAGGTGTTTGGCATGCTTGAGGAAAGTGTGCTTGTCACTGATTGACATGAAGTGCAATACAACATCTGAGGTGGCATGGCTTCTGTGTGATGACTAAGTGGGTGAAGTTGATTGCTAAGCTAGTAACAATGCTAGACATGTCAGTTCACCATACACAGCTCTCAATTTGCCAACCATGTTGCAGACTGTCCTTCTTTCAAAACGTTTGTCAAGTGGTGATTTGATTTGTAGCTGCAGCTGCTGCATTACAATAACTACACTTGCGCGTTGCAAATGCATCACATCAGGAAAGTCACGAGACGCGTCACAGCTAGCCGAGCACGCATGTGACACATAAATAGCCGACAGACGTTGAGTAATTGCGATGGCAAAGGCGAGAGATGTGTGCTGCATGGCACCTTCAAACTTGAGTGTTTCAAAGCTTTGAATCATTCAAATGCGCATGTCTGCATTACTATGCTGACATGCGCATGAAACACATCACAATGAACAATTTGCCCACAGCGCACTCACACCGTTCAAAGTGCAGTATAGAACGTTACACAAATTTGGCAAGGCAGGAAGGCACGTAGCGAGGAAGCATGGTTGTTGGCTTCAGAACCATGACATGCAAGTACCGCCGTAGTCTGCTAAACAGCATCAATTGCTTCAAAGGCTGTCTAGCTAGGTGACCAAGTGGCAGGCTAAATATAGCAGCTATGACAAAGACGCAAACTTTGAATTTGAAGGGAGTTTGTCAATATTGCAACACAAACTTCAGGCAATGGGAGGGTAATTGCTGTTTCTGTGACACAGGGCAGCAAGCAAAACAACATCTGAATCTATTTCTTGATACAAACAAGGCAAGTAACACCTTTTTTTGTCCTGCGGTATGTATACATGCTCAATGACCTGCTATTCAAACAGTTCTTGCAAAAAGGGCAAGCTAAAGTGCCAGCCTGATGTTACAACATCTTGTACACTAAAGGCTATTCTGTGAAGCAAAACCTGCACACTGACCAAATAGGCCAAGAGACAATCAATGACCAGATGAACACATTAGAATCCATGCCATTCAAGTGGCTTTATTCCCTGCCGTTGCTTTGCCAAGTGATCACACAAAGGCATGTTGGAGAGTTTGAGCAGCGCATGCGTCTGCATTTGATCCGCCGTGATCCCACTCATTTCTGATGGATTGGATTGGTAGCCACCCAACAACCCTGGGCCAAGCCAAACTAGCTTCTGGACATTCTAATGTAGTATGCAACATCCCCATGATCACCAGAGCCATGCTAGGCAGAGCAGCTGCCAGGTGATGTCAAAACAGGCTCTGCGATTTTCTCTGCAGCAGAGGACGACTCTCCCTGAGTGGTGGTGGCTGACTGGGCCTCCGTATCTGCAGGAACCATTCCAGCTGTGGCCACCGCATCTGCTTGTTGCTGCCTATGCGCTGCTGCACTGCGGGCCTCTTTTTGCTGTTCTGATGGCTGTGTTGAGCCACTGCCAGCAGCTCCTGAAGTCCTTGGTACAACCTCGTCTGTGCTAGATGTGGCAGCAGGCAACTGCGCAGCACCTGCACCACCAGTTACAGGCTCTGCAGCTGTGGGCTGTGCTTGAGAGGCAGCGGCCACAGCTGTGGTGGGCGTCTGTCTGACGGCCGTGCGCTGTAGCTTGACAAGCGGACTTGAGGCAGGAGGCGTCGCCCCAGCTGTGGACATTTCTTGAGGCAGGGTCAGTCCCTGTGCAGGAGCTTGGGGACTGCCTTGAGGGTCAGCGCCCTTTGAGCTTGCTTTGGGTTCAGAGCTTGCTGACAAAGATACTCTGTTTAGCAGGCTCTCCAAGTTTTGTATCCTGCAATCACAACACAGCTTGAGACATCATTTGCAGGGAGTCTTGGAAGTGAAGGCTCACGAGTGGCAGCTTGAGGGGTGGCTGTGTGTGCTCTAGACACACATCAGTTACTTACAGTGATTGCAGCATCACCAGTCTAACACAATATCTGTACCCCAGGGCTAGAGATGGTCTGCAGAGGAGATACACATCAGTTGTGCAAAAGAACTGCAGCCCAAAATTGCCTGACAGTGTAAGCCAAGACGGTAACAAACGCCTCGTCAAACTGGACGACAACTTGACGGACCATGTCATGATGTGACCTGTGCATTTCTTCACATAAGATGTGACAGAAGACAGCGTGTATCAACATGAGAGTAGGCGACGCTCACCTATTCTTGTAGCTACTGCTCTCTGCTTGCTGGGCCTGCTTGAGAGTCTTCAACTGCTCATCCAGCTCCCTTATTCTGTCATCCTTTGCCCCTACAGCCTGACCGTACTTCCTCCTCTCCTCAGCCATCTGCTGGCTCAGCTGCTGAGTCGACACCGCCTGACTCGCCCGAGTCTGACTCACACCTGGCTGCCCCAGCTGACTCATCATCTGACTCGCTCCCGAGGGAGCTCTGAAGAGTGTACTCTGAGCAAGGTTGGCAGAGGGGTTTCTGGCCAGCGCAGAAGAGGAGGTGCCGGGCGCTGAACCTGGGCCTGAGTCAGCTCGCAGAAAGTGACTCGCGCTGAGGGAGGGAGACAAGGGCTGCTGAGCGTCAGAGAGATTTTGGCGGGAAGGGTTCTCTGACAAGCACTGTTGAAAGACCAGGGTTGCTATCTGGTCTCGGAGCTTTGCGTTTTGTGCACGCAGAAGCATCAGTTCATCCTCTGCAGCAAAACAACAGCCTGACTGTTGAGACTGCCCGCAATATGTTGATGCAGTTTTCGACGAGCACTGTTGAGTTTTAGAGGTGACAATGAACACAGGTCACAGAACACAGCAGACAGGCATGCAATGTTCAAATCAGGATGCATGTCTGTAGGTGGTAGCTGTAGCAAGACGCATCTAGCAACAAGTCAACAAAACTGCATGCAAACAAAGTAGCCCATACTAAGCAGACCAGCAACTGTCAGACTAGCTTTCTGCAAAAAGCACCAGGAGTCCTGCATAGCACCTGTCCTCACAACTGACAGCATAGACAGTCTTGTTGCAATTCCATTTCCATAGTGTAGTCATTTTCACAAATCATGTCTCTCAGTCAATACCGGCATTGCTCACCTCTAGACAAAGGCTGATCCGAAGCATCATCGACATCCCCTTGATCTTCTTCAGCAGCAGCCTGCTGTGCCTGTCTAGGCAATCGCATGGAGGCAGCCAGAGTTCCAGTCAGGGCTTGGGATGCAGCTGTCGTCCCTGGGATTGGCTGCAGGGCCTGGGATGCTGACAAGTCTGGCGGGGGCCTGCGGGGATCTGGGAAGGGCAGGACAGCGTGGACTGGCCCCTGTCAAGCAGAAGAAGAAGATATATTGAAAGAGTCACGATAAGTATAGTGCGACGATCATGCAAACTGCTTGTGGGGAGGCGAAAATCAGTTACTGCTTGTATAGCAACGCCGTTGTCACAGCAAATGCATTGATTCATGACAGGCCCAAGGCAGTTTTCAGGCATTCCTCTGTTGCGGGGTGATCTGTCACAGCGTCACAGCAGGTCTGCCTGTCAGATGCTGTATGATATCTCATCAACCTTTGGTCACGCAAGCCAAAAAGTGTTGGCTCACAGAACTAGGGTCTAGGCACACCTAGTAAATACCTGGCAAGAAATATCAGCTGGAACGCCTGTAAATTATTGTTATTGTTTATCATTATCATCAATTGCAGTTTCTGCCAAGCGATGTTTGTCACAATACTGCATGCAAATCATGGCAGAGCAAACATGTATCTGACTTTCCAGACAAAGCAAGAAGAGGCTTTGCAAACCTGAGGGGTTTTGGGCAGCTGCATGAGGTCATCGCTGTCAACCTGCAGCAGGGCTGCATCCGGAGAGGACAGCTTGATGTTGCACAGCGGCACCTCTGACAGCAAACCCATGCTGGTCAACACCTGCATGCCACACACTAACAGTTTTAATAAAAAACAACAACAACAACAACAATAAGAATAAGACTAGTAACGATGATGATGATGATTCGCTTTCCAGCTCATGATGAGCTAGGTACGTGCGAACAAGTCTTGTCTCTTCAAAGCTGTCTGTATTGCGCATCTCTATAAGGTCTACCAATTCGACAGGTATGACAGTCACTTGATGCAAGGGCCGGAAGTGGGACAAGCCTTGTACAGCCTTCCTGAACAAGGAATAGAGTAATGAATATGAATGCGGAAGGGTGGGGGTGGGGGGGGGGGGAGGGGGTTGACCTGAAGGGGGATGAGGCGGGCGACAGCCTTCCTGAAGAGGTCCCTGACAGCTGCCTCCTTGTTGCGCCGCACTGCCAGGCTCTGCGCCGCATCATTGGCAGCCTTGCTGTAGCCCTCCCAGAAACTTTGCCTGCAACAGCAGTTTCCATACAGTCATTCATTTGCTGATGCTTGGACACAAAGACGAAGCCTCTGTCGCATTAGTAGACCTTACAGGGATGCACAAGACAGGCTGCTCAGGTGAGACAAGACTGGTCCTGCATGCACCTAGCTCACCATAAGCTGGAAAGCGTTATGACTTTCATTACTATTATTAAAGACAAAACACACACACACACACACACACACATGGACAGATGCAAACCCACCCGCCCCCCACCCCCGCTCCCCCCCCCACACAGAGGGAGACCCTCTACACACTGCTAGGCAATGTTGCTTAGGACCTAGGTGACAACCTCTGGTGCACTGGTGCACCCGAGTGCTGAAGGCATGTTCAGCAGCAACCAGTGTGAGCAAGAAGAGCGACAGACCTGCGCATGCACTCCGCCAGGCAGTGCCTATAGGCCACAGGCACGCGCTTCACCAGCTGCAGCTCAGCAAAGGTCTCAGCCTGCTTGTTGGCCACGTCCTGGTACACTGCCAGCTTGCCCTTCAGCGTGCGGATCTTGCTCTGCTGGGTGCTGATCTTCTGCAGCTGGGTGAACACGTCCTTGGTCATGCAGTTCTGCATCACACCAGGGGGTTGTCAGGGGATTTGGAATGGCAGGTGATTTGGAATGGTAGGGGATTTGGGACAGCAGGGGATTTGGAATTTCAGGGGATACCGAACTTCAGGGGACTTGGAATGGAGGGGGATTTGGAATGGCAGTGTGAGTTGCAGCTATGCGGTGCGTTGCATCTGCACATCACTGTTTGCGTCACATTGGTGAGTGAGACGGCATTCTGATTGTGCATGTCTTTGTTGCATTGAGCAAGCACAATGATCCAGCACCACATCAGCGAGTGAAGTGGCAGTCCAAGTGACAGCACGCAACCAGCAAAACTTGCAATTTTGTGCATGCTGTATGCAAAGCAAAGGCAGCATTCAAAAGTCACAGCAAAAGTCATTCAGAGTGAGACAAGCTTTGGTGCAATGCTACGCTTCCAAAGCTGCAATCTCTAAATACTTTGATTTAGCGAGCTCTGTGCTTTTCCTCCTCAGCACCCCATCTCTCAGGTGGGTCCACTTTCACAGACTTCACATGTTTCCCCAACTGAGCATACTCCTCACCACTCACACCTTGCTCAGTGGACGTATCAGGCACGACAGCACTATAATCAGCAGAGTAACTTCTAGCTCTAACTGCCACAACTTGGAGTACCTCTTTCACGATACTTCTGTAAGTCTCGTGAAGAGGCCACTCCAAGTTGTGGGAGTTGGTGGTAGAAGTTGCTCTGCTGATTATAGTGCTGTCATGCCTGACAGTTTCACTGAACAAGGTGTGAGTGGTGAGGAGTATGCTCAGTTGGGGAAACATGTGAAGTCTGTGAAAGTGGACCCACCTGAGAGATGGAGTGCTGAAGAGGAAGTGAAAAGCCAACAGCTATAAGCTATCTGTAATCATTATTGCCTTTGCCACTTGGTTCAGGGCAAAGGCAATATGATGACAGATAGCTTCCAGAGCTGCAACCTCTGCTAGACACTGACTGCAAATTGCTAAGCCAAGCAGCAGCTCTACATGGTGAAGTCTACCAGCAGCATATGTACAAGCAACAGGCATGTGATTGTACAAAGCTACTATACACAAAGAGGGCGCACTGGCTGGCACATCCTTGCAAGGAACCCTGTAAGGTTGTGCCAGCCAGTGAATCAAGCTGGTACATGCAACTGCAACACGGTGAGCGACTCCTGTCTGAAACAGAAACCCACGTTTCAGTCTACGCAGTGGCTATAAAGCTGCTCAAAGCAGCCCTGCCTCAAAACCCCACTTTGCATCCCATGCAGTTATTGCATAGCTGCTCAAAGCAGCCCTGCCTGAAAAGCCCCCCTTGCGTTTCATGCACTTGTTGCACAACTGCTCAAAGCTCAGAGCAATCCTCTCTCAGCAACCTGCTTTCCACTCCATGCAGTGATTGCACAGCTGCTCATAGCTCAAAGCAGTTCTGTCTCAGCAACCCACCTTGCATTCCATGCAGTGATTGCACAGGCAATCCTGCCTCAGCAACCAACTTAGCATTTTCATGCAGTGATTGCTCAGCCGCTCAAATCAGCCTTGCCTCAAGAACCCACCTTGCATTCCACGCAGTGATTGCACACCCGCTCAAGTTCAAGGACCCACCTTGCATTCCACGCAGTGATTGCACAGCTGCTCAAACTCAAGAACCCACCTTGCATTCCACACAGTGATTGCACAGCTGCTCAAAGGCTTTGTCAGCATCCTCAATCCTGGGCAGCAGGTCTCCCAGGTGGTTCCGGTTCATGGCCTCCATGACCTCACATGCATCCAGCGGACGCACGCTGGAGGAGGACGCAGCGCTGCTCAGCTGCCGCACAGCTTCCTCTACCAAAGACTCGATCTTGGCAAGATCGCTTTGCAGCACGTCCACAATGCTGGCCTGCAAGTGGCCAGGCAGTGTGTCAGGGCCAGGTCTCGACTTCCTCATCAGGACTGGTGCCTGATGCATCTCTTGTTGTGCTACATGGACTGGCTGTGTGTACAAGTCACAGTCCACAGCTTAGACAGCGCTTGCAGGTTGTGGCTGATTGAGGACAGCATTGGCGTTCAGGGGACTTGTGCCTGATGCATCTTTTGTTGTGCTACATGGCTGTGTGTACAAGGCACGGTTCACACAGCTCGAACAGCACTCGCAGGTCGTGGCTGGTTCAGAATTGCATCTGCATTTAGACTCAAGTCTGCAGTTCCTTTGCTTTTTCACCCTTTGACATGTGTTGGGCACTTGCAGTCACACAGCTTTGTGGGTCTTATCAGCTGAGAACAGCTCAGACAGCTGAGAACAGCTCAGAACAGCTCAGACAGCTAAGAACAGCTCAGACAGCTGTGCACTGGTGGCATTGATGACCTGTTCTGCCTGGTGATGCTGCATGGCTTCCAGCTGGCCTCCCAGCTCATCCAGATCTACCGAGGGCATCTGCATGAACATGGCCTCCACATCCAGCTTCAGCCCTCCAAAAGTGGCTTTCAACTCCCCCACCTGCATCATCAACAGATGTGCATAACCTGACTGCTGTTTCGCAATCTCACCACGAAGCACCATGCACACAGACAATCTAACTCAGGACAGAAAGCACACCAGTCCTCAGTTCTATCAAACATATCCACCTTGCAGAGAGACTTTAGTCATCCCAGAATCTGGTGATGCAACACCGCATGACAAATCTGATAATAAAGAACTACATGCATGTCACAAACAAGCAGAGCTATGAAATGCATATGCTTCAACAACAGATGGCAAGATCCGCCTGGACCCACCTTCTTTGCAAAGTGATCATGGTCATGCTTGCAGCGGGCAGCCCAGTCCCGCATCTTCTGTTCAGGAATGAGGTGTATGAGCCGGCTGTGCCGCTCTGTCCTGGCACCAGCATGCAGCTGCAGGGATGCTAGCTGCTCCATGTCCCGTTCAAAGCCTTGCAGGATCTCCTTTTGCGCTGCTGCCTCCGTTTGGTACCTGCATCACAAGACAGAGTGCGTTAGACTGGGATCTGGGCAGCCGGGTATGATACTTGCACTGTCAATGAATTGACGCCGAAAGGTGTGGTCTTGTCTGTTCTTTTCTGTCAGACTGGGACATACATGGTGCTGAAGGTGCCTGTAGCATAGCAATGTTGCAGCACAGTGAAGACACACGCCCAGTGGCTGTGCAACATCGTGAGCGCATCAAGCAAACCAGCAATGCTGATGTGTGCTGATGTGCCAATTGATGATGTCCTTTCTGACCAAGATTGCAGCAAGATTCGATAAACAGTGCCACACAGCCGATCCAGCTTCCATGCAGATCCCCACATTGCTTGATGCATGTGAACGGGAACTCCTCAAATGTCTGTCACAGAGCGTGTGCAGCACGTCTACCCGGTCGAGATGACACATGTTGCACAGTGCACTCACGTGACCATGAACTCCTCAAAAGCCCTGGCAATGTACTGGTAATGGTGCTCCACATTCATCCTGGCTGCATCAATGGACATGGCCTGAACCTCCTGCTCAGACAGCAGCTGCCGGCAGATAGCTTCCCTCTGTTGTGACACCTCCAAATGGGCCTGTGCCTTCTGGAGATGATACCGGAACTGGCGCTCGTAGTTGGGCAGGGTCTGAAGAAGAGGGCTGGGGGCGCTATCCAAGGCATGAGGCTCATATTGGATGCTGCCAGGCGGTGGTACTGCAGGCACACAGCTTGCTGATTCTAGTGCAGCAATAAGAACAGTAACAGCAATAATAATAACAACGCTTTCCAGCTCATGTTGAGCTAGGTACGTGCAGTAGCGCAACTAAGAATAACAAGTATCAATGGCCACAGTAAAGAAGGCTGTGGGTGTCAGATTTGGCAGGAAGATGTGGTGCAAAGGATAGTGGTGTGTGTGACGACAAACTAGTCACAACGACAAAGCACAGCACAAGCACACGCTCATTTCAGACGTCCTCGGCAAAGTTTTTGACAGTCACAGCATGGACATGCATCACAGCAGCAGACTTGCAGCAGTTGTCAAGTGAAGCATCAGCCACAGCTGTGCTGGCACTGCAGCAAACTTCATTGACAGAAAAGTAGACATCAAGGGCTCTGCTTTGATGGAAGGGAGGCATTCATAACAGCCCAACAGATTCTGAACATGGTTGAAAACACCCCAGACAATTATGTGGACAAGACTGGCAAGCGTACCATCTGCTCTTGGAAGGTGGGTAGCCTCAGGAACTGGTATTGCCACATTCTGGCGCAGATGCGCTTTGTTGTACAGGAACACATCCTTGTGGTTACCAATGTCATCCTGTGGATAGCATCAGGGCAGCTGAGTACATGGACATGACAGCAGTGCTGACATGCTGTGTGCAAATGATTCTGTGATGCCGACTTGACCGTAAAACCATGAACCCCAATGACTGCAGCATGACATCCCAGTACATCTCAGGTCTGCTCTATGGCAGAAAGATTGTGGTGAATCAGATCAAGCAGAAGGACCACAAGTTCGGTCGTTTGGTCAAGTGCAGATGCATACTGTACTGCAAGTGAAGGGACAGTCGGAGGTCTCAATCATGCTCATGCAAACACCTGGGCAGCCCGGTATATTACTTGGCTTCTCATTAAATTGACGCCAGAAGGCGTAGTGTTTCTTTTCTTTTCTTTTCTCATGCAAACTGCTTTGAGTGCGAAGGGTGAGTGCAATGCAGTATGTTTTCTGTCGTCCCAGTCGCAAGCCTTGACGCGCAGAGCGTGGACTCACGGCCGAGCTGAGAAGCCTGTTTGTTTGAATGTGAAGGGTGAGTGCAATGCAATATGCTTGCTCACCGTGGGCAGCTGATATGCCCCCAAGGGCTTGCCCGGATCTAAAGGGTTGCCATTCAACAGCAGAATCTGTTCTTGAGGAGGGATGCTGGTCAGAGATGACAGCGCCAATTGAACAGCATCAACCCTGCAGACGAAGCATAAGCTTTGAGCGTGCAGCAGCTGTGACGACAGTAGGCAGGAAGGAATATGCAAAGGATATGCAACGTAAGGAATATGCATCGCTGGGGTACGCTGAGCATATGGCGTGAGCAGACTGCAGGGCTTGCCATTGCAATCAGCAAGACAAACAGTCATCTGCACAAGAGCATATGCAGAGAGGTGCAGCAGCAAGATCACAACAGACATGGAAGCCAGCTAAACTTTGCTCTAAATACTTCTACATCAAACCTGATGTGATGCACAAAAGGACATGCTGAATTTCCATGCTTGCTGTGCATCATGGGTTCGCACCTGGTCGAAGACTGGACATCAAGCTCAAGAGTCTTCCCATTGTGTGCAAGGAAGATGAGCATGTGGCTGAATGAAAAGCAGCAAAACACTTCAGCTCGCAAGCTGCCCCGAAACGGTGAGCTGAAGATGCTCTCAAGATCTGAGGCTATTCAGTCCGTCAACAATCGTCAGCAGGTCAGCTGCAGGAGCTGGGTGAAGCTTGTGCGGTGTCACCACAGCGGCTCTGATACCGAAACTCAAGCGCGTGGGGGTGAAGCAGATACAATCGCCAGTGGTGTACAATGTCGGGTGCAGCGCAAGCCGTCCAAGCAGCAACTGTTCGTGTGGACTGCGCTGCTTGGTTCAAGACGTTGCAACGTGGGACTGATACGAAACTGGTCGGTAGACCAGATAGCTGCAACTTACATCGGTTTGCCAACCTCCATTTCAGGCTGGATACATTCGGAGTGAAATTCCACGTTGCGGCCTAGCTGGCGCTAAGGCCTTGAGATCTGCTGAAAAGAGGTTTCAGAAAGGTTCGTGCCGTGCTGCGATTCTTTGCCGGAGCGCGGTACTCAGCACGGAGCTCCCGCAATGTCTTGACACATTTTAATCAAGTCCGCACTGTATGCACGGCAGCACTGAAACGGCCTGGGAAAAGAGAGTGTAACAAAATCAACCGCAAGTCGCGCTTGCAGATTTGACGGGGTGGTCATGGCAAAAGCTGTTGATGAAGAGATGAAGGATGCTGAGCCAGCGAGTACAAGCACTGCCGGCACCGATGCTGCTGCACCAGAGCCCGAAAGCAGATTGTCGCCAACAGATCAGCTGGCAGCTAATCTCGCCGTGCTGGAAAAAGCCGTATCACTCAAGGAAACAAGAATGATCTCTGGCAGGTTGCTTAGGCAAACTGCCTTAATCAGGCACCAGTTGACGCCGCAGATACTCTCAGACTTTGTGACAAAAGCTTTGCCAGAGGATGCAACAATGGGACCGCTTCTGCTGAAACAGCTCAAGCAGGTAAAGACAGTGGAGCAGGCCCTGTTCACCACAACAGGCTCAAACCGCTTATAGACTAAGAGGCATTCTTGCTCCTTGCAGGCAGCTAGCAGTGCAATGGACACACAAGATGCACCTAAGGAGGCCACTAGCCAGACAGCAGCCTCGACCAGCAGTCTGCCAGAAGCTGAGGCGTATGCTACCTTGATAGTCACCCAGTATCTTGTTGACAACAAGCTGTGCTCAGAGGTGAAAAACAGCTTGAAAATCTGATGCTGACAATGCCTGCTTGAATGTGAGCAGTATGATGTATTTGATGGCTGTGAAAGCGAAGTGGGCTTGGCCTGATACAGGCTAAAGAGGTGACCACAGCTGCTGTACAGCGCCTGTCTGAGTTCAACAGACGCACGCTAGATACACTGGCAGCACGCATATACTTCTACTATTCATGGTCATATGAATGCTGCAACTCATTGTCGGAAATTCGCAGGTGATTACCTAAGTTCACCTGCAGTTTGTTGTGTGATATATAAACAGGCATTTGCTGTTTGCTCGGTCGATTGCTATGCACTTGCTATGAAGTTGCTAAGGCAGCTGTCAATTGTTGTTGCTGCTGCAGTCGGTTGCTTGCTCTTCACCGCACATCAGTCTTGCGGCATGATGAATATGGGCAAGAGACTCTTGTAAATCTGCTGCTCAGAAATTACTTGCACTACAATCTCTATGATCAGGTGTGAATGCCCTATCTCAACGCCTTCATTGGCCTTTATCACGTTTCAGCACTCTGCAGCTGGCTGCAAAACTCGCCATTGTCCAAGCGGTTGCATCAATTGCTTGTGCTTCTTGATAATCCTAGGCCAGCAGAACTTCACAGACTATCCAACCCGACTCTGAGCACAGGACTTTGGCATGACATGACCTGGTCAGTTTTATTGCTGGTTGTGCATGGTCCCGTCAATGGACTATCATTGCATGACAGCGCAAAAGTGACTTCTCACAATAGGCACAATGTTACAGGCAGAGAAGTTCCGGGCAGCCCAGTATAATACTTGGCTTCTCATTAAATTGACGCCAAAAGGCGCAGTCTTTTCTTTTTCTTTTGTTTACAGGCAGAGAAGTTCCGGGCCAAGGCTCAGCGACCTGAGCAAAGCCGCAGTCACACACAGTACTGCCGGTACCTCTTCTACCTGGGTAGAATCAAGGCAATCCAGCTGGAGTACACAGATGCCAGGGACTACCTGCAGCAAGCTGCCCGCAAGGTACTGCTGCTGCATCTGGTCATTGCATAATGTGGGACCTGGGTTGCTGTGCGATGCACTGCATTGACTAGGTCAGGCATACTCGCTGCTGTTGCTGCCACTAGCACTGAGTCCTACATCTGCTTCTGCACAGCCAAGACATCTGGGCTGCTGCCTTAGAAGACTCCTGTTACGATCGCTGAAAACCGTAAACTCTTTTCTTTTCACTGCCAAAACTGAAATGCACATCTGCTGCTAGTGGTCACATGCAGCTGAGCCTTTTCCTCTCGCCTGCAGGCACCCAACAGTGCTTTGGGCTTCAGAGTGACAGTCAGCAAGTGGCTCATCCTGGTGCGCTTGCTGCTGGGTTGGTGGACTTGCTAATGAAAGCTTGGTTGCAAATTTGCTATGTGAATATGCCTCAAAAGCATGGAGTTGTGCTGCTGCTTTGACAGTCTACACTCACCCCTGTGTTACATCACTGTTTGGTAACCTC
>JAABUP010002263.1_pt1 | contig 37951 bp, 51 predicted proteins | sample 5559201 | NCBI WGS metagenome assembly JAABUP01 (sample SAMN10711887, study PRJNA513373) | rock metagenome | isolation source: Antarctica rocks | place: Antarctica | reverse complement strand
AGTGAGCGTGCCTACTCTGAAGCACTTTGCAATGACAAGGGCAGCAAATGGTGAATGCGACTGACACCTGCAAGCATGCATACGCTTGAAAGCTGGACAGTTTGGGCTGATGTCGACCTCGACAGTTTGCTTTCCAAACTTGCACTAGTTCCTGTCATGTGCTCTCATGTGAATTGCAAACATAGACAGCTTGTCCAACTTGCACAACCAGGAAGGGTATATCTGCTTTCGTCTTGTTGTCAATACAGATTGGGTGTCTGCAGACAACATGTGATGATGGTGATGGTAGGGATGCAGCTGTCCCGCTGGTACCCTTTACTGCCCCGGCAGGCGTGAACTTTATTGCTGGAAGCACATATCATGGTGGCCAGATGCCTCACTTTACACTTCCTCCACCTCCCTGCCAACGAAGACCAGAAGCCAGCAGTAGCCCAGTAGAGTCTGTCAGCAGGTCCCACTTGCACAATGACACATTGCCTGGTCGCTTGTACACATACTTCAAACATTGAAGCGTGATGAGATCATGGCATGGCACTATTCCTGCAGGTTCTTGACAGAGCCATTCAGCAAGAACTGGACAAAGTCACCTTGAAGGCAAACTAGTCCGACATGTTCAGCTGATCAAAACATGGTCACAGCCTTCATGTTCAGAGGCAGTGCTCTTTGGTTATGTGTTCATTAGCGTCCACACAAAGCTTAAGCACGAACTGTTACACGTGCATATAACGGGCAGCTACATACGTTTTCGAACGCTCATGCTGTATCAAGGCATCGCAAGCCCATATGCTATACGATCAAGATGTCAGTTAGCAGGCAGTTCTGTGTTGCACCACTCACCTAGATTTTGTGACGTGTATCACATAGACTAACTTTCCTCTGGCATGTGTACATGTGTGCTCATACCAGATGTTGGCATGACTGAGCCGTCCATCAAATTGTCCACTCTCTAACTGACAACATATAGCCTGGTGACCTTACAATCAACATATGCACAAAGTACCAGTTCATCCTACCATGTCAAGCGCGAACCGTCTGCAGCACACCTTACGTTGAGTCAATGCATATGCCTGCATGCATATGATGCATCAATTTACAGAAGCATTCAATGTCTGCTCTCGTTGCACAATAGAATACGGCATGCAGACCACTCTTGGCATGTGGTGGAAAATTGGCCAACTGCTGTCATGGTTCATGAGCTGCATTGTACATATGTACACATCAAAAGCTGGGGGCTGACAACAGCCTATCTTGGGGACATGGCAATCTTCTATAGAAACCTGTCATTGTAAAATGAATTGCGGCAAACCAGGGACCAAAAGGCTGTGCACAGCACAAAGTGTACCTGAGAGTGTCAATCAGTCTTTCAGAGCAGGGTCAGCCTGCGGGCAGCGCGTACCAGGGGCACAGGGCCGGCTGAGAGGCAGGGAAGGGAGCAGTAAAGGTCATATGTTGATGCCTTCAACTCAGTGCTATGAGGACTTGTCATCAAAAGATCTCTGCCTGCACACGGGAGACAGGTTGACATCTGATGTGATGATCAAGAGCAAGGTCATTTACTCAGCAATAGACTATGCAGAGCTGTGCAAGGGCTGCATGGCGTTGGAACGCACAAATTGCACATGCAGCATATACATGGATTCAAGAGCATGTGGTTTGCTGGACAGTGCCTGAACACAGCTAGGCATTGCAAGGACACTGCAAAGTCTGCAGATGCTCATGGCTGAGTTCTGACTCTTCACTGCCTCTGGGCAGTTATACACAGCAAGGCAGCATATGCATAGTATGAAGAGCACAAGGTTTGCGTCCACACCAGGGCAAGCTCATGTTTGAGGTCCAAATTCAGAGGTCAGGAGGGTGATGTAGCTGGTGGTGCTGAATGAGAGGGGCCAACAGGCTGTGCATCACACGCAGAACCCACCATGATGTAGTCTGCAACCACATCCAGGTTTGTGCAGCCAATTGTCAGCCTGCTTGAGACATTTGCGCTGTTGCATAGAGGTGAAGGACGAAGAGACAGACGCTGCCTTGACATCAGCATTTGGCAGAGGCTGTGGCCAAAACGAACCCAGGGCATGGCAAGCTTGTATGAAGGCTTTATCATAAGAGTCAAGCAGTCTGAGCTGTTGCTAGCCATCATGGTATGGGTCCTTGTATGCATCATTGTCATCATTTGTGCCACTACTAGAATAAGGTTGGCAGGAATTCTTTGACCATGCTATCACTGCTTGAAAGCTAAAAATCTGCTTTGAAATTGGAATTAGAATTGTATTGCTACTTGGTGTATTTGCTTGCTGCTCTGCACGGGCAGCTAGTGATGAATTTTAGCACCTTATTCACACCAGAAGTAAGCTTGTCTAAGAATGTGGGACGGTGGCTTCGAAGGATGCCTTCCCTTGATCAGGCTTGCAAATGTGCACACTTACCAATGTGTGCTGACTGCGCTGGTCCGGCACCTGGTGAGGCTATTCAAAGCCAGTCCAGCTGAGCACATCAGGTGGCAGTATTGATCTGTCCTGATGCTGACCCAACAATGGCAAACATGATGTCTGTTGTGCTGATGCATCAACAGCATCTGCACTCGCACGCTCAGCATCTGACCATTACAATGCCAGCTGACGCTGTGGGTGCGCTGTGCATTGGGGCCCCTTGTGCACAACAGGCACACTTTTGATGGCTGCTGTTGTAGACCTTGGGATCACACCTGGATGCTTTGCACACAAGCACTGCTCACATGAACAGGAGCACCCTGGAGAAAGGTGTTGGATCTTGGGCAGAGCCTGCAAGGCTTCAGGGCAGAGGGTGAGGTGTGACCACATACCACAGGCAGGCTCTGTGCTTCTACCTCAGCTTGTGTGCACCACACAGCACCAGCTGAGGTATTGAGGCAGAGACAGCTTCAGGCATCAGGTTGACTGAGTCAACGACAGCCAATCCAATTGCGCAGCGCATACAAGGATAACTACCTGCATCAAGCAAGATGCCATTGCTGGCACATGTAGGTATGCTTCTGTATATAATGCAATCCAGAAGCATGCACACCTGCTGTGCATGTAATTGTCAGAAGTCAGGCACTTCAGGTAGGCAGCACCATGACTAGAATTGGGGTTAAGCTGTGTTCCCCCTGCTCACCCCGGCCAGTGCATGTCCCAGGCCTGTGGTCACCCCAGCAACCCTGCTGCCCTGTTTTGTTGAGCACCTGAGCTAGGTTGCCAGCTGAGGCATGTCATAGTGTGATTGCATACATGGATGCCTGCCCTTGCAGGCCTTCATTATGTGTCCTTGCTGCTGCAGCTCAACTGCGCCCCATGTTGTGAAGTACAGGCGCCAGATGTACAGCATATGTTATATTTGCTGTTCAGAAAATTCTGTGTATGTCTGCAGTGGCACGTGCAACACTGATGTGCAACCAGCAGAATGTTGATGTTATGCAATACTGCGTTCAAGCTATACAGACGTTTCAGTGCTGTGTAAGCTTCAAGCTATGTTTCTGCTGCCAGACCAATGGCATTCCCTGTATGTGTGCAAGCTCAGCATGAGGACACAGGACTGGCAACATAGAGGGCCTGCAGTGCAAAGATGAACATGACACAGACCGCCGTCAAAGCGTTCCAGGCGCGAAGACACGGAAGATAGTTAATCTTGCTGTTATCTGGGAAGCGCAAGCACCTAATGGAACGATTCTTGGTATGAGGGGAAAGTGGTATGAGGGGAGTGACAAGCCTGCCACACAGCACAGTATGTGAAGATGAGTATGCAAGACTATGCTGCTGATTAGCCCCGGAAAGCTGATCAGCCCAAAAGGGGTTTTCTTCAAGGGGGGAATCACGTGGCTTATTTCTGCTACAGATTAAGAGCCCTGAATTAGACACAGGCCGCTTTGGCAAAGATAATCAACATTGCAACAGAGAGGACAGGGTCTGTCTTGTGTGCACGTCTGGCTCAGTTGAACACGAACACCATTTCCTGCTTGACTGTTCAGCATACAGTCACATATGTCAGCAATACAGCCGGATTTTCCACCAGTCTTCATCTTCAGTAGCAGCTTTTCTGGCTACTGACCAAATTCAATGTGGTGGGCAGATGTATCTCAAGACTCGTTTTGCACAAATGTATCTCAAGACTCGGGTTGCACAAAGACAATCTTACTTGGCCAGTCCACTGTTAGCTTGGCGTCTGAACTTTGTAGAGCCAGATGAGTGTGGAGCATGTGGTGTCGTAGTAGTAGCGCCCTCCTTCATTACAGCACTACTTCAGCAATTTAGTGAACATTTAGTGCTTAGTGTAAGCTGTCTTCCCAGCTATGGTCTGTTGACTCGTCCTGAAAACAAGAAAGGTAAATTGATTGATTGATGGAATGGATGACCAAGAGCCCTAGATTAGGGTGCAGACCCAATTTTGCATCCAAAATAAGCAAATTAGCATCCCTAAGCTCATCAGCGTGCAGAACCCCCACCGAACCCCAGTGCAGAACCTCATGCAAAGTCAACATGCCGTGCCGCCTGGCTTGGCCGTTTCTCATGAATCGCTGCGATCTGACACGAACTTGCCAGGCACACAATTTGCAGTACTAAAGCATACATCATCGTTCAGTTTGCCCCACGGCACCGCAAACGCCAAGGAGCCATGGAGGCTGCGACCCCAGAGAGGGTGTCAGAGCTCGACGGCTCTGCTCCCGAGGGTACCGACTATGCAAATTACTTTTGCACTTACGCTTATCTATATCACCAGGTATGCGCAGGCTCCATCGCCACCCTATTGGGTTTCCCAAACCACGTCTTGATCAATTAGCAACTGCTCTTGTCCGTTTGCCTTCTCAAACAACGTCTTGATCAGTCAGCAACTGCTCTTGTCCATGGCGTGAATATGGGAGGCACAACATTGTCAGCGTCTGCGGCTTTGCAGAAAGACATGCTGGAAGACCACAAACGTACCGGAGCTTATTACGCAGCAATACGGCAGAACAGGAGACAGTTTGAAGGCAAGGTAGTTCTGGATGTTGGCACCGGGTCTGGCATTCTTGCTATCTTTGCAGCTCAAGCAGGAGCAAAGACAGTATATGCTGTAGAAGCCACTTCTATGGCCAAGCATGCCAGAAAACTTGTGGAAGCGCATCAGGTGCTGCCACATAGTCGGCTTGTGCTGTTCATTGTGAAATTTGACACTGTTGTGATGTACATGAGTAAGCATGACGCAGGTTGCCTGCCAGCACACTACCGTAATGATATGCTGCTTACCTCTACTTTGATGTGCAGCTAGGCCATGTCATCAAGGTCATTCAGGGTGTCGTTGAATCTGTAGAAATACCCGAGAAGGTGGACATCATCATCAGTGAATGGATGGGATACTTTTTGCTGCGGGAGTCCATGCTGGACTCAGTGCTGGTAGCTAGAAACAAGTTCCTGAAGCCAGGAGGAGCGCTCTACCCCAGTCATGCTCGCCTCTATTTTGCCCCAATTCGCTCTGGTCAAACACAACAGAGGCTTGCTGACTTTCAGGTGACACTGTTGGCTGTTTGCTCCCCACACACATGTTGCACAAGCAGGTGCGGTGTCAAGATGGTTGCTGCATAGCTGCATGTTGTGGACGACCTTGACACGCTTAGCACCTGCATCTGACAAGTTGCTCATCATGTGCCTAACAGTCCTGACTGTTACCCCTACCAGGTCACAATGGTGACTCACCTGTGAATCTCATCAGCTTGCAATTCCTGCAGAACTCAATGGGTGGCTGGGGCGACTTTCTAGGTGACATGCAACGCTTTTATGGGGTCAAGCTAGACTGCCTGAATGATGAGTTCAGGCAGGAGCAGCAGGAGTACTTCATGAGCACTAGTGCATGGGCAGACATACACCCCAGTCAGCTGCTTGGGCCTCCAGCCTGCTTCAAGCATTATGACCTACTTACAGTGACCCTGGAAGAGATAGCTGCACCTCTGCAGGTATGGTGCGGTCTCCCCTCCACACTTTGCAGACATTCAGCAGAGCGTTTGTGTGGCATGTACCCATACTGCACTGCCAGATTGGTTTTTTGACACCTGGACATGTGATGTCATTTCCTGCCTTTGAAAAATGAAAGGTCCAAGCCGTGTGCATGATTTGGCTCGCAAGTGTGCACCATGTATGATACTTGTAGATGGTGCATCACTGTAGCAAACTGCATTGGTGTTGTGCAGGAGTGTTTCCAACTGGAAAAGTATGACCCGGGTACAGTTGATGGCTTTGTCGGCTACTTTGATGTACTGTTCAAAGGTTCCAAACAGAACCCAGCCGATGTGGAAATCCTGCTCAGCACAGCTCCAGACCCAACAGGGGCCACCCATTGGGGTCAGCAGAGCTTCACTGTCTGGCCTGCAGTTGAATGTGCCCCTGGGGACAGGATAGAATGCCAAATTGATGTTTCACGAAGAAAAGACAACCATAGACTGATGGATGTGCAATTGAAGCATCAAGTGAAAGGACCCAGTGCTCTTGCACAGAATGCCCCTGCCAGGGTCAGCAACTACAGGATTGAGTGATGAGTTGTGTGCTTTGTGTTCAGTCGTCTGTGGCCTCTGTTGGCATGTATTGTCAGCAGAAGCATGCACATTTGCAACACTGACAATAGATCAGGATCAGTTGTCAGTTATGGACACACAGATCATCATGTCATTTATGGACACACAGATCAGAATCAGTGTGTCCATAAAGTTGCAAAGTCTTTGGTCAGCGCGAGCTGTCTTCTTCCCATATTGGCAATGTGATATTGCTTTGTGGCTGGCTCAATTTGCAGCAGGGTACACCAGCTAGATCTTCTGGTATAAATTGTGGAATGCATTTGCCTCAAGCTCGAAATATGCGATTAAATATTGTGTCATGCTGCAAGTGCAAGTTGTGTATTTGTTCTGCTCAAAGTTGTACGATGGCTGTTTGCTCGAATCCTCTGTGTCTGGTTGAGTATTTGAAACAATCATTGTACGCAGACTTCATTCCTGTTCTGATTGCACGTTTGCCTGAGGTAGGTTTTGATGCAACATGCCTGTCAACCAAGTACACTGCGTGGTAGACTGTTCCAACATGTGCTGCGCATCGGTCCGTTGCACATTTGCTGCGGCTGAGACTCGAGACGCCTGGACGCATTGTCTGAAGTCTGTAACGTGTGGCTGCGCACAGTCGGTCTAGTCGAATTGCATTTAAACACATTTGTTCATTGCTTAGGTTTTACCTCTGCTATGGATGTGGAGTGGTTTGACTTTGCTGGGAGCATGCTGCCTCGACAAGCTAAAGGTAGGGGTCGGCAAATGTGTCACGAAGGATGGAGCCTGGGATAGCGAGTGGTTGGTCGTAGAGTCACTTATGTCAGCGTCCTGCAATATTCTCCGTGTCAGGTGTGCGGATGCTGGCAACCCACTCAGTGCCCGCTTCCGCACCAGTTCATGTCTGCATTCGGCTAACAAGCTGCATTACGTGTATGTTATGTGAGTCGCTGGCCGCCACAGAGAAGTGAAAGCTGGCCTACAGCACAATTCGAGCAGGCTTGCTCTGTGCAGGAAACCAGTCAGGCCTGCAGTCAAGAGCGGTCGAGCTGTAGTGTCTCGAGGTGACAAACTCTTCTGCATTTGGACTGCACTGCAAATGGCCAGTGAGAATAGCAATTCTTAAGCTTGCATCAACAGGTGCTTGCCGCGTCTGCGCCCAAGCAAGAAATGTCAAAGCCAGAAAGCCAGCAGCTGGCAGCAAACATGGCGATTCAGGCAGCAAAAGTGGGCTAGGTATTGCTTAGGCCCATAAACGGCTGTTTGTGGCTATGGTGAACTCTGCAGCATCAGCCACCGCACATCCCCAAGTCATTGTTTTGGCATGCAATCTATTTCCATGTGTCTTAGGTCATGACACAGAGCATGTATCAGTGCAAAAGACAGTGCCTCTTGTCAGCACACCTGCAGATGCTGACCTTGAGCAACATGAGGTCAGTCATGACTGTCAATAATGTCTGCAGACTTCTGCCTGTCACCAGCTGCCATGTCTCTGTGTGATGCTGCAATTGTGAAATAGAGAAGAATACGTCCTCAACCTGAGTAGTTTGACTACAGAAGGCTACACTTGTTTATCGTGTGCTGCTATTGCCTTCAGGCTGACATGAAGCAATTTGACAGAATGCACACATTTCAGTATGACCATGCTTGTTGCATGTTGCCCAAGGGCCTGCGTTATGCATCTGAGCGTGGCAATTGTCTGACAACAGGGCAAGTTTTTTGATGCGGTGGTCAAAGTGTACTGCATCCATACAGAACCAAACTATTCACTACCCTGGCAGCGGAAACGGCAGTACAGCTCAACCAGCAGTGGCTTCATGGTCAAGAATGAGGAAGGCCAGCGGTGTCTGTTGACCAATGCCCATTCTGTAGAATACCATACACAGGTCTATTGTACCTGGCTCAGAAAAACGTCAACGGCCGTGAAGAGCATTCACTTTGCAGATTGTGTTATTCCGGCGTGCATGCTAGCTGCTGTTTCACCATCGCCCTCTCACACAGGCCTCATTTGATCGAGCCAATCTGTACGGATTGCTCAAATTTTAGCATGCTGTGAAACAAACACATACATGACAGGGCAAGGTCATGGTAGTGCATGCAACTGTGCAGCCTCTGATTGCTCACTATGGTTTGCTGCATCGCTCTCTGGTGCTTGAACCATCTGTCCGCCACACAGGTGAAGGTGAAGAGAAGAGGGGATGATCAGAAGTTCATTGCTGAGGTGCTGGCCATTGGCATTGAGTGCGACATTGCCTTGTTGACGGTGAAGGACGAGACCTTCTGGGAAGGCGTCAAGCCACTCTCTTTTGGACCCCTTCCTCGCTTGCAGGTGCTCTGCTAGGTTTGCCACTGCGTAAGCATATCAAATGACTGTGCACACTTGAGTAAATGCAGAGCCTTCAGCCAAGCCAGATGTGCAGTGTACTCGCATGGAGCAGGGGTGACGGGTGATGGGTGACGCGTGGCAGACAGTGGGCCTGCAGATTGGGCAATCCATGCTTGCTGTCATGCACCATCTGCATGGTTGACAGCATTTGGAATCCTTGACCAACACTGTCATTGTTGCAGGATGCAGTGGCTGTTGTGGGCTACCCAATTGGAGGTGATACCATCTCAGTCACATCTGGTGTGGTGTCACGTATAGAGGTCACCTCCTACGTGCACGGCAGCACAGAGCTACTGGGTGTCCAGATTGATGCCGCCATCAACAGTGGCAACTCTGGTACCACTTGTCTATGTCACCTCCTGCAGCAGCCCACCCTTGCTGCCTAGTGACTGTTGCTAGTGTATGGCTCAGGGACTTTGGCGATTTCACAGTCCACTGTACACTGGGGGACTTATCAACATGACACGTGTGATTGATCTTGTGACAGGTGGGCCTGTGTTTAATGAAGTTGGGGAGTGTGTAGGGATCGCTTTCCAGTCTCTCTCTGGCAGTGATGCAGAGAATATTGGCTATGTCATTCCCACACCAGTCATCCAGCACTTCCTGACAGACTTTAGGTATGCTCATCTCATAATTTGCAGGTGTCAGGTGACTGTGGCGTGGCTGCCAAACATCAGAAAGCCCTGAAAAGGCTGCAGTCATGTGCACAAGCAAAGCATATCCCAGTAGCAAGCTTATCAGCTGTGACTCAACACATGCATTGCATTGTATGCAGTCGCATGTGCATCAACAATCACATTCATCAATGAAAGCTTGAGCCACTTGTTTTGCTATTGTTGTACTTATATGATCACATGTACATATGGTGCATTTGCCACGTCAATATTTCTCTCTCATCTTTGGCAGAACTCTGCAAGTGCAGCTGGGCCAGCTATGCACAGTCATACTAAGTATGCATTGAGCTGCTTTGATGGTGGATGAAAATTGCAGGCGGAATGGCCAGTTCACAGGCTTCCCAGTGATGGGCATGAAATGGCAGCGAATGGAGTCCCATGCCTTGCGCTCTGCTTACAAAATGAAGAAAGAGCAGAAGGGCATCCTGGTGCGGCATGTGCAGCCGACCTATGAGACAGCTAAGCACCTGAAGCCTGATGACATCATCATGCGCTTTGATGGCATCCAGGTGGCCTCTGACGGCACTGTACCCTTCAGGTCTGCCCTTACTGCCCTGTCATGACCCGCCCGTTATCCCTACCCATGCCCCTCCCCCTTCACCAGGTGGCACTGGCAGCTTGGCAAGGTCTGCTTCTGACAAAGCATGGGAGTATGCCGCTTCTGGAGCTCTGCCTCATGTCAGCCTTGTTGCAGCAGCAGTTGCAGCACATCGCAGTGTGCTCATTGGTTCAATGTTTTAGGGCCTTTGGGACAGACATGTGTTGACACATATGCAACTATGCTTGGAATGATACTACACGCCGTCAGAACAGCAGCAAAACGTTTTGTTGCAGCGTTAGCCTCAATCAAGTTGAGCTTACCTGGTAGCAGGGTTGGGCTTGAGAGTTGTGCCACCCTCCCTCTCCTGTTTGCTTCCAGTGGCCCTGGGCGGCGTGGATGAGATCTGTTAGGGCCAAATGTTGGTGTGGTGACCCATTGTTCATGGCCAGGCCTGCTTATCTGGTTGTGTGATCTAAACAGTATATGCAGTGACCTAAACAAGCGTCGGTGTTTCAACTGCACACACGTGTAGTTTAACGGCAGCAGAAGTAGTGGTGCTAACTGCAGGGAAAAGGAGCGAATAGCGTTCAACTATTTGACATCACAAAAATATTCTGGGGAGCAGGCAGTCTTGGATGTGTGGCGGGATGGGGAAGAGGTGCAACTGACCATCCAGCTGATGCGGCCCCGCCTGCTGGTCCCCCTGCACCTGGCCAACACAGACCCCTCCTTCTTTGTAGTAGCAGGTCAGCATTGTCACTTGTTCTGTCTGCACAGTGATCTGGATCATACCTGACCACACATGACAGCCACTGAGCCTGCTTGTGCTGGTCCACATGTGATGATGTGCTCATAGCTTCATGGAGGAGGCAGACTGCAACTATGCATGGTGCTGTGGCAGCGACTGCAGCATTGCTCAAGCATTCTTTACATGCTTGCTTCAGTCACAAGTGGCTCTGCATACAATGAGCAGGGTGCTAAGCAATTGTGCAGGCATCATTTTCACAGTGTGCTCAGAGCCTTACTTGCTGAGCGAGTATGGAGCTGAGTACATGAGCGAGGCCCCAGTCAAGCTATTAGAACGACTGATGCATGGTGAAAGACTGGAACCAGATGAACAGGTATCTCCTACATGCTGTTGATGCATGAGCCACTCCTGCTATTCCACTCCTGTGATGTGCATATTGGCACTGCCACCTTACACCTGTGACAAAGTGTGCCTTGAACTCAGCAGCTAAATATACAAGCTGAGCTGCAATGACTGCCACAAAAGTGCTTGTTTGCTGCCACTTCACACTATTTTGCACAGCTGTAGCATGAGGAGTGGCAATGCTGTGCAGGTGGTTGTCCTGTCTCAGGTGCTGGCCTGCGATGCAACTCTGGGGTATGAAGATTACTGCAATGTGCAAGTGCTCAAGTTCAATAGCACACCAGTGAGGAATCTGAGACACCTCATTCAGCTTGTGGGTGACTGCACTGCACATTATATGCGCTTTGATTTGGCCTACAAGGTATGGGACTTTCGCTAAGCACATTAGCTTTAGCAATGGCAATGCAGCAAGAAAATACACATATATAATGGTGCACCGTTCATGACCAGGCACATTTGCAGGGCTTCCTAAGCATGCCTCAAGCATACAGCTACTGTACTTGCAATGAAGCCAATGCCACTTGATAAGGGTGTGGGCTACAAACTCAGCATGTGCCTGAACGGAAACATCCATTTCCATTTCAGGCCTCTGCCTGAACATGTGATCATGAATGCAGGAGGTCGTGATATTGAAAGCAGCTACGGTAAAAGAGGCCACTGCAAGCATCCTAGAGCTGCACTCAATCCCAGCTTCAGTATCAAAAGACCTGTCAACCCTTTCACCAGAAATGCAACATGGTCTGCCACCTGCAGCAGCTATAACGCATGTTGGGGACAGCTGAAGGAGACATGCAGCATTCACATCACCGTATAGGAGCGGGTCACAGTACATGGCTCCAGCACGGCACTGTTTTCAACTCGGTCGATTCTGTGGGTCCCTTGAGCCCTCTTTTGAGGATGCTTTTTGGAAAAGACATCTGAGACATACACAGACAGCTGCGTTTCGAACAACACCATGCTTAGAAAACAAGTATTGTGTCCATTTCGAGTTCAAACTAAACTTTGTGTCAGCTGCTGTCGGACAACACTTGTATTGATCAAGTCAGTCAATGTAGGGTATGGGTCCTGCTGCCTGCAGGAGTTGGAGTAGTGTCAGGCCCTGTGACGTCGATGCTTTTTCTGCAAGATGCCAAAATTCACGCATGGGTGTCAATGCTGTTCACAGCAGTGTCTTAATGCTGTGAGCCATCACAGTCGTACGACATTCGCTAAATGCATCTCCTGCGCATTGGTTCTCACTAAGCACAGCGCATCTGGCGCCACAGACTCCACCTGCGTGGCTGAGCAAATGCAAGTGCCACAAACTCTTTACAGTCGTGCAAAAAAATCATAAAGTTTGACACCATTTTGCTTGACAGGGTTGCAGCCTATGCATTGATTGTACTGGAACATGATTGCTTATTGTAGCTGTCAAGAAATGCCAGAATTGAAGCCTCACCGGCTCCTGTAACCGACCGTCTGTTACAGGTCAATCGCGATCCAAGTGCCTGATATATACTGCCTGGTTACGTAACCAGGCGCTATCAAGTCGGCTCAAAGGTTACTCTTGAATGTGCATGTATACATAAGGCAACAAAAGCAACTTGACATTGTGAGATCCAAGCCAGCATCAGGCTGTTAGTTGCAGCAACACATTTGGACAGTTCGATTTGTTCTTGAGACATCAATGAAATCGTCATTGGGTCATCGTAGACTATATTGGCAGTTTTGATTCCATGGAATGAAAGGGGGAAACGCAGTTCAGCGAGACAATATTGATTTTTGTACATATGTCAAGCCTCTAAGAGTTAACTACTAATGGCAATGGCGCAAAGCACATTTGTCTTCCACAACACTAGGACCCAGTCATTTTATCAAGCTCTGCAAATCAGTGTATCCTTGGGAAAGTGTATGTGGATCCAGTCTATCAAGGAAAGCACATTTGTCTTTATAGCAACTTAGTCCACATGTCAAACCAACACCGGGCACTGCTGTCCATCCCAGCACTGGCCATAGTCATACTTGATCAGCAAGAGTACTTGCTGCAGTACTCACAGGGGTACGCGAAACTACGTGATTGCAGAAGACAGCTGCAAGTACTGACGCATGCGCTCGGATTGCCTGATGTACCTACACTGAATAAGCGGTTCTCAGAGGGCTCATAGCAGTCAGGGTGATAGCAGTCGGGCGATAGAAGTCAGCATGTTCAGCTCACATGTGCTGCATGCTGCATGCAAGATATGATGGCTTGGGCTGCTTCTGAGGTGCATCTGCAAGTTCCTGAATGCATACGCGCCGCTGTGTGGCAAAAGGCTGTTGCTGCACCAATTCAGCAGCACTGTCTTTGCCAGAAAGACACACATGCATGCAAGACACATTTCGGTGGTTGCTCAAGGCTACTCACTGGACAGCAGAGGAGGCACAATTTCTAGCAGTTATATCGTGTCAGATTGTGTATTTACTCTGCTCAGACTAGTATGATGACTGTTAGCTCAAATGCTCTGTGTCTGATTCGGTATACGGAGCAAACCTTGCTTCCTCTGCAGTCATTTACACGAGCGCGGCCTTGCAGCCATCTGCTCGTATGGGGTAGGCAAACGCGACACGTGTTGAAGCTGAATTTGCATACTGACATTGTTGTCTTTGTCTGCCTGCCTTGGCACAAATACATGTGTGTTTCCCACAGGACTATATTCTGGTAATTCTTGGCAAGAACTGTAGATCTGCATGTTATGTCCAGCAATGCCAGTGTCACTGCCCGCTCGTGAAGGTGTTTTGTCCCATCTACATTGTGGCATGAATTGATTCACCAACCTGGACAGGCGAAAAGGAAAGGCACCTGTTCTTGGGAGTAGCACAGGCTGGGAATCTGGTCATAGGCACGCAGCCATCTTGGCTGGCATTCTGCATAATGAGTCTGTATACAGTGGGTACACCAAAAGTGTTGATCTTCTGGTCGAAGACACCATGGAAAAGGATCATGTGGCATGAGACCAAGCCAAAGATGAGCTTAGCAGACCAGGTCAAGGGATATAAGTACATCATCAATGCAGATGTGCACTGTGCAGCTTTGCGCATGCGCCAGCTCATTCTCTTGTCCTTTGGGTAGAATCAAACCAGATTGAATGGTTGTATCCACTGCTGCAACCCGTTGCGCACTATGTACCAGAAAACAAAAGTCCGATTTGTTACACAGGAAGCAGCCCATAACCCTTTGCCTGACCTCATAGAAAAGATACCATGAGCTGAAACAAATATCCAAACCATGGCAAGCATTGTGCATAATGCAAACAAGTTTGCAGCGACCCATTTGGCTGAACACGCCTTATTGTGTTATTCATTGCAGCTGCTGGCTGATTATGCTGTGATGCACATAAATTGAAAAACATAGTCAAAACCGGTGGGTTCAAACACATACATGAACATACATAAGATGTTGTGCACTTGTTGCAGGGACCGTCAGTAATCGTTTGGAAGTGCGATGCGAAGCGGAAGTCTGTGTTCAAGAGGCGGTCATTCCGATCACAGCAAGTCAACAGCACACCTTTTTTGTGCACCGCATCACTGGCTCAGCACAGCCCTAGGCAGGTTGAAGAGCACGAAGGCAGATTTGAATTTTGAGCCTATTTAGAGAGCTTCCTGTTCATCCTGGATGTGTTGGCCCACCCCAATAGGGGCAAACTCCGATGACTTTCGTTAACCTATCCGGAAACTCTGTCGCAGTCGATTCCATGTTACACAGGTCCGGCGCATTCGCTTCTCCAAAAGTACATTCGAGATATTGACATCAATGGAAAGCTGTGGTCGAGAAAAACTGTTCCTGTGAAAATCTAGAATATATTTTTGGAGAAGCGCGTGTGAGCATCCCTCGAACATGCACGATCGATAGCAGTACAGAGGCCATTTCTGGCCGTCGCGCTCACTCAAACGCAGCGGATGAGCTAGAAGTTACCAATGCACAATGTTGCTGGCTGCACAACACACCCGTCCGCTGGTTGGACAGTTCACGCGGCGTGCATCAGTGCTCAACAGCAAGTGCACAACCGGTCAGAATGCCTCGTCGCATAAGCTGACTTTGGTCTCAAATTGTTTGTTATACAATTGACAACAGTTGTTGTACGTTTTGGTGCAACCTAGGCAATACAGAAGGTGGCGACAGCCAGTTCAGCACACTAGACTGCAGAGTCTGTGTCAGAGTCTGTGTTGACACACTGTAACCTCATTTGCGGCACCAATAAACCAATTTTGTGTCAAACTGTACTTAAAACAGAAAGTTTGAATGAAAGATAAGAAAGTAGTGCAGGACAGCAGCTGTTATATCACCAAAAAATAAACTGTATGTCACACCATGATTTTATACAGACAGTAAACCCAGCACAACAGTCACACACAACCTGGTCAACAGAATCACAGCTCCAAATGTGTGGGCCCACCCTGCAGGAACGTCGTTACAGGTCTTTGAGTTCACCACTTTACCGTACTGGCCCGAAATCATTCCGCAACCCTTTAATTTAGACGTTCCCGCAGCTTTCCCGCACGACCCTAGCTAATTTCCACTGTCCCGCAGAGCGTTGTGTAATGCAATTTTGATAGGCGAAACGAAAGCCTTCAACGTAGCCATTGCAGCGAAATCTCGTGCAATTGCAGCCTAGTCACCTGCACCGCTTTCACGAGCTCATTTGTTGCAAAGACAGCCATTTTGACGACTTTTGAGACTGTTCAGGGCTTTGGGAATTTATTTTTATTCCCGCAGAAAGACTTTCCCGCACCCCCGGAGTGCCCCGGACAGCCCCGGAGGAATTACTTTGCAGACGTATTTTGGATGATGTCGGGCCATTTCGGGTATGGCGCAATCACTATCCATCAAATGGCCTTTAGGGGCCGCAAACGAATGTTCCCTAAGATGCTGAACGAGCGACTCAGCCGGGGCCGAGCTGGGTGGATAGTCTCGTTGAGCCTTCTGCTAGCAGGCAGCGTCCTGTGTCTGAACAGGGTGACTGTTGTGTCGCTTCCCTCCCGAAACTTTGCAAAGCGGTTGACCGGCAATGCCAATTTTCAGGTGGTCACGGGACCCAACAAGACATCCCACCTATTCTACATCAGGTCTATCTCGACGACCTTCTGCAAAAAGAATGCGAAGCAAGTCCTAGTGCTTTCCTGGGTACAACGGCACCTGGCGTGCATTGTGTCGTTCTGTGCATCCTGGTTGGAGGCATAAGTTTTGGAACAATAGCGCGGCAGAAAAGCTCATTCACTCGAGATACCCCTGGTTTTTTGCCACTTTCCGTTCGTACTCCAGCACCGTGCAAAAGGGTAATATGTATTCGACGCAATAGCAGTACCTGGGCCCTGACCTCGGCCGTAGGCCCCTGAGCTTCATCGCATCATTTGTGTCGTGACGCAGGACATGAAGTGGTGCGAAGCTTGAGTCATTGAATAATGCTGTCATGGCCAGCGTACCATCCTTTCGGGACTCAAGTAATTGAGCTGATCGATCACTGCAGCAAACATGCAGGAGATCACTTCATTGGCTTCAGAGATCTTGGTACTGTTTTGCAAAAAACAGGTGATGAGTTACATAATTCAAGCCCTTGTCAGGCTTCGTGATTTGTCTATGGCTTGAGTCAACACCACCTGTAGTCCTCAACTGCTTTGCGTCTTGCAAAGTCAATGATGAAAGCAACAGTCAGCTCAACAATTGTAAGTACTGTGGAGATACTCCTGTCACGCAGTCCCTAATGCTCTACGTGATGCCTTCAAGACCTTCAACTACGAACAAGGACAGCTGCAACATGATTGGGACCTTCAACTATGAACAAGGACAGCTGCAACATGATTGGGCGGGATGTTGGAACATTCGTAACACCACATTTTGTGTCTACCCAATGGGTGAATTGTATGAGCCATGCAAATGGGATGACTACAACTGTCATGCCAAGATGCAAGATACCACAGAAATTCCCTCTCAATTGGTTTTGCACCACATAACCTCAGGTGTTTGGCTCAAAAATCTCAGGCAGCACAACAGGAGGTTAGGCATGGCCTATTTGTTGACAGCAGGGCATGCTGCTGTTTATTGTGCTGTTGCTTACAAAAATATTGTCCCTTTCAAGCAATCAGTAAAAGATCACTAGCATCCTGCTGATGACATGCAATCAACACATGGTTTGCAGCTTATTTTTGCTTGCTTAGTTTTTGGTATGTACAGTGGTGTTTAGAACTTCGTGATGTACTTAGCAGAGCAACAGTGAAGGTTCGAAAACAAGCTCAAGCATATTTGCAAGACACGTGAAAGGAGTGTCTGCTTTGAAAATCATGCACACTGAACAGTTAGCTGCATCACCCTGGCAACCAGTGTACGTGTGGCAACCAGTGTACGTGAACACTAACAATCAACACAACTCTGCCAGTGCTGCAAAACCTGACCTGACAACATTCTGAAACTTTGCTTGTGAGTGGAAGTCATCAAGCCTTGACAAAGCACATGAGATGCATGTTGTAACCAACTCCTTGCACAGAATCTAACTTGAGTTTAGCTTCAGTGAATAGGACCTCCCACTCGCTCAAGGGCTTCCATGACCCACCTGGGCACATGGCCATGATCTCGATGGAAAAGAGACCTGCAACAGATTGGGTCATACTCACATATATGCTTGGCCAATCCAACAAATGTTTGTCAGGCTCTGGACAAACGAATTCAAGTTGCACAGCAGAAAGCCTTGCATGTTTCTCTGCAGTATACCTGGTGAGACACCATCTGAGCACGTGTTGTTCTTCCTATCTCCAGCTTCTGGGACCAGAGTCTGCAGACAATGAACCCATAATTTAACACCCATACAAGAATGCCAGCTCATCACTTCTGCAAGCCAGAATGTTGATTCAACGCCGCCTGGCCTATGTTATGCTGCATGCACTGATCTGTACATTGTTTTATTCCTCCGCAAATGTGACTCAAGCACTGCCGTGAAAGCAGCAACCCTGCAGCGCCATATTCCGACACCAAGGTGCAAAAATCAAGCAACACGATTTTGCAGAAGAACGTTGTGCTAAGCAACCATGTATCAGCTGATGCATATGTGCACTTGTTAAGAACCGCCCCTGTGCATTGTTGTGGTACATACCTGCAATAGCAAGAGCCTCCCCTGGGGTGCAAGGACTTGTGAACAATGCTTGAGGATCAAGATGGCATCCTTGTCGTTGAAGGCTGACAGGAAATGCTTCATGACCAGGGTGTCTACGCCAGCTTTCTGTACTGTATCTGGGAAAGGCTGCATGACATCCCCAACGACTAGCTCCACACGCTCTTTGGCATCCTCTACGCCCTTGGCTCCAAACATGCCTGGCAGATCAACCCTGTGATGAAATAACAAAGACATGAGCACAAGCATAAACGCCACATGCTTTTACTTCCACCAAGACATAGAAATGCACCCCTGCCTGTCCACACTCTGTGGCGCAGCATTGTTCAAGAAGCATGCACTTGTGTCTGCATAAAATAGAGATGCAGCAAGGTGAGAACATAGACAGGTTGTGGGAGATTGCTAATTTGCAATTGTGTCTGTATTCTTACCTTGACGCATCTGTGTTTTACTGACATGCACGCAAATCAGCAAGCATTTTACATGCAAAGCATGTTTGTACCTGGTATCAATCCTGATCCTCATGGGATTTGATCAGAAATGAAAATGGCACAGATGGACATGCAGAAGAGCACAAAGCTCACCCTTCAATGACAAAGGGTCTGTCAAACAATACACCCTTTGTGCTTGGGCTTGCCCAGGCCATGCAGTTGGAGAGAAGCTCTCCCCTGCCTCCACCCACATCCATAATACACTTGGCTCCTTTCCAGTTGTATGCATCCTTCAGACTCAGGTTGCCACCTTGCAAACTGTGCCGCGTGAAGTATGTCATGGCATGTGAGAACTCTTCTCCAAAAGCTGCGTTGTCATGCTTCTCTCCATACTGCAGAATGTGGCAAGCAAGCAAGTCAGCTCAAGCCACACCATGCAAGGGTGAGTGTCAATGATACATTAGAGGCAATGTGTTATCCACGCAAACTTGGTGTACTCGCTGCAAACTTGGTGCAAGAAAAACGACATTGGTAAAAGCAGAGCAAAGGAGTGACTAAGGTGCATGACTGATGTGAAAGAGCACCTTACCTGGTACATGGTGTCTCCACCATGTGCTAGCATGAAAGCCGTCTGGCCAGTCCTGACTGCCTCAGGTAAGACCTTCCATGCCTCTGTCTTCGGGGTGTTAATCTGATGGGCTGCCATATGCCCAAGGGAGGGTTCTTTGCCTCTGACCAAAAGACTAGTTGCTGCATTGCTGCTGAACTTTTTTCCTGGGTGCTCATCTAGCATGTCATACTGTGCCATAACACGTAGAACCTTGTAAAACCCGTCCAGGCCAGCCTCTATCACACCAGCCTTTTCTGCAAGCTGCAGCACTTGCAAGTGTCATTTTTACATAATCTACATGCACAAATCAAGCAAATTCGCATTCTAAAAAGCAAAATAAATGCCAATGAGCGAAGGTGACAACCCAGAAGCATACATCTTGGAGGGCTATTGGTTTGTCTTCCTTAGCCAATAGGTCAGGGATCTTGAGCTCCAGCAACACACCCAGGCAGGAGCTCATCCATTGACCTTGGATGGCTTGCCACACGAGCGCTGCACGAGCATTCAACTCTAAGATGAACAACGCACGCCTGGAACGCAGCGTGCAGCAGCCGTATGGTGAGCAACATAACGCTCACGGCCAGACAAGCGCAGACGAACAACAGCACGAGAGATGCCATAACCACCTGTGGCTTTCTGCTTGCTCATTTCATCGACGTTTTGTGCGGATACGACCATCGTTATTTCTTCTACAGACTTAGATCCGTTGCCTTGACCGCAGATACGGCTGTAGACAATAAGCGAAAACAAACAGTGACAAATCTATCTATATACTACTTGAGGTGCCACTAACGACTTCAAGTTGAATTCAATGCACTGCGTGGACTAAGTGTCGGTGTATCGCCGCTGCACTGTAAGCTTAGGCTTGCAGGCACGACACGTCAAGCTATGGATTCTGAAGTGCGACGGGCGCAGCGCGTGCGAGGGCGCTGGAAAAAGATGCCCTGCGCAATCGCCCTGTTGATCGCCCTGCACTGCTCTGTACTCTGCTTCCGAGTTGAAAGTTTCGACCACGGGACCTAGTCAAATGCAATCCCACTCACTGTCTTGCCTGTCTTGGAAAGTCGTGCATTCCTCAAAAGTCTGTAAACGTCGTTAGCTTTGTCTTTCTGACACCAGGCAACAGTCTTGCTGCGTTGCCTCAGTTGAAGTTGCGTTGTGTGCTTTTCACAGATAAGCTGCGGCTGAAAGCTGTAATCGATAAGACATGCCATCAGGTACCTCCAGCTTTCTGATTGTTTCTGTCTTCTATGTTTGTAACGCACAGTGTCGAGGCACTACTGCAGGGTTGCGCAGTGACACTGACAAGTGGCTGGGCACCTATGAGGACGCGACGAATACGGCCAATGAGACATTAAGCAGCATTCAGGTCAGCTGCGAATTCCTTGCTCCACTTGAGTCCTTAGCCTTGTCGAGCAACTGTGGGTGATCTCCTGGTATTGACTGTGCAGGAACGCAACATCAAACATCCAAATGGTGGCCCCGAGGCGTCCAGGATCTCTGCTGCTGCTAGGCGCAAGCTTGCAAATCTCATGACCTTGCTGGATAAATTGGCAGACATGCTTGAGTCTCCCGAGTGTATGTCAGTGTGAGGTTGGCAGCTGCATACCCCAAAAATGGTCGGCCTGCTTGTTGTCCCACTGATGCTGTTGTCACCATGCAGCTCAGAACATGAGAAGAACCGCAGACGAGACTTGGTGACAGCTTTGCGCAATCGCCGAGAGCAAATGCAAATGTCTCTAAAAAGGGACCATAGCCAGCAGAACAGGTATCGGCAAGCAACAATCGTCAGGATGCTGTTTATGTTGGCCGTACGTGCAGACATTGTGACGTGTCATGCTGCTGTAGAGCTGCTCTCATGCAACAAGCAGGTCAGCATAGTGGCCCGGCGCAAGAGACTGACAGGACAGCAGAGCTAGACAACCTGGGCATCCTGGACATGCAGCAGGACGTGATGCAGGAGCAAGACTTGAATCTTGCACAAATGGAGCAGTCTGTTGCCAGCACCAGAGTAAGTCTTTTTGCTGCTTGCCCTGCGCTTTGCAGACCCTGTAAAAGGTGATTCATGCATCTGACTGTCTTTCTAATTGGTGTTGGGTCTCATGATGCTGCAGACGCTTTGTAGTTATGGCTTTTATGCACAGGAGGCTGTTGAACACAATCATGTAACTGCTGTGTAATGTCACAATTGTGTTGCATGTTGCAGCACCTTGCTCTGACTATCAATGAGGAGCTACATGTACAAGAGAGACTGCTTGAGGATTTTGAAGAGGAAGTCGATGTGTCCCATAACAAAATGCGGGCTGCCCAGAAGAGGATCAAAAGTGTTTTGAAAGGCAGCAGCGGGGATTGGAGAGGCATGCTGCTTGCTGCAGGCCTTATCATCCTGCTAATACTCATTCTGCTGCTTGCATTCAAGGTCATTTCGTAGCTGCAGCTTATTCACCAGCTAAACGCCATGTAGCTGCTGCACCTATGCAAAACACCGCACCCAGGCAGAAAGCTTGTGTGGCAGTGCGCACCCGCACGAGTGCAACTATGATGCTTTCTCCCTGATGAAGCTGCAACACCGGTTTCAGGTGCAATTGTTGTGCAGTACAACGACCTTGAGGAATTCCTGTGTGTCACCATGCCATGCAGTTCTACTATTGTAATAGTCACGATTGTTGGTGCAAGTGTATTAATCTCTTGTCACCGCATGCAATGGACATCAGTTTTGTTATTTCTCAAACACACTGAAGGGTGCAACACTAGATGCATAGCATGCAAAGCAGATGCACAAACCAAAGAAAGGCATTTTAATAGTGTAGACCTTTTCACTTCACATGTGAAAGTGTGTCCCGGTCATGAGTGTTACAGACCTTCCCATAGAAAGTCAAATTCACATGTGAAATGTCCTTAAGATGAAGCCTGATGCACAGACATAGGCTAACCAGAATTTCAAGAGCACTGAAGTGCTGTGTGCAATCATGCACGACTGATGCAGAACGTGCGCAACTCGGATGATTGTCAACCACATAAACAGTGCATCAAAATTTCGTGTGGCTGCCCCTGCATGCACAGCTGCATACTGTGAGCTGTGCTACCACCATCAAAACAGGTAAACTGTCATAGAAAAGAATACATGCACAAACATGCTAAGCCAGTACAGCCAATTGTTTACTCTCCAACTGCAACAGCGAATGCAGATGCAGCCTCTGGTAGCCTGGACACCAGGTGCTTGTCTCCATATACATTGTCCACCCGAGATGTGGTGGGCCAGAACTTGGCTTGGCGACACCATGCAGCAGGATAGGCTGCCAGCTCTCTGCTGTAAGGCTTATCCCACTTGTCTGCCAGCACCTCATCGGCTGGGTGAGGAGAGCCAGCCACCACATTGTTGCCCCTGCACACAGCATGACATGGTCAGAACAGCAAACACTTGTGCCTCAGCACACCAACGTTCTGTGAGCTGTCTGAGGATCTAAAGTTGCCATGCAACTCTAGCCTGGTCAAAGCATCTGGAGACGCAAACTAGTCATACATGCAGCTTCCAAGCAAAATGAGTGGCTGCAGACTCTGGCTCCTGCACATGCGAGCAGGATTTCAAGCAATATAAAGCAATGCAGAGTGTCAAAAAGTGCCAGGGCAAGCATTGGCCCCTGTCTGGCTGAGCATTGCTGCTGGAGGCAGCTTGACTGAGAAGTGGACATACTTTTCTGCCCTGCCTTCTTCAATGTCTTTGATCTCTTCTCTGATGGCAATCATGGCATTGCAGAACCGGTCAAGCTCAGCCTGCATGTTCAGTGCCAAGATCAGACAAATGATGACCAGTAGATATCTGGATCATGCAGGAACAGGCAAAATCAGTCCTGGCACCAAATTGACAGGACCTGACCAGGACAGGCTGCACAGCTGTACTGCCACACTCCTGCCCTCCAGTCAATGGCAGAATTTTACTACACAGCATGACCATTTGAGTGAGCAGAGCTAGGCAAGCTTGCAGCAGTACATCAACATCAGGGCAAACTTTTGAGTACAAACCTGGTGCTGGGTTTTGTGAGATGGAGCAGGGGAAAGAATGTGTGCACTACAGATTCTAAGCAAGACGTACCTTGCTCTCAGACTCAGTAGGCTCAACCATGAGCGTGCCAGGTACTGGCCATGACATGGTGGGTGCGTGAAAGCCGTAGTCTATCAGACGTTTGGCAATATCCTCTGGCTCGATGCCTGCAGCAGCATATCTGTGTTCACATGAGGCATTAACATGCTATTGAGAGTGCAAACACCACTGTCCAAACAGTCTCTCAAAAACACCAACAAGCGCACGCTGATGCACATGTTTTGTACGCAACATTGTGCAATCTGCAGAGTGATTAAATAAACCTGAACCTACCTAAAAACAGGGTCCTGACTCACCACAGCACATGGTGGTCACATTCAGCTTAGAACAAGTTCTCAACACTATGCCATGCAGGTTATACCTGCAGACTCCTTCAAGGACCTGATGTCCAGAATGAACTCATGTGCGCATGTGCCATTCTTTCCTTTGTACAACACTGGGTATGATTGCTCCAACCTCTTAGCCATGTAGTTGGCATTCAAAATAGCACGCATGGATGCCTGCAGGTAAGCATGATATAAGTTTGCTTTGGCACTGCTGCTGTTGCTGCTGCTGCAGCTTTGCACATTCATGCCAACTGATTGCATCAAGGTAATTGTGAACAGGTGGCCAGTGAGAGCAGACAGCAAACTCACGACCAACAACCAGATGAAAACTCCATTGCGCACAGCAATGACAGCTGCACTCACAGCATCAACATCAGCTTGAGCGTGCATACATGCCATGTGCAATCAGGCATGCTGTCCTGAACACAGCTGGGCTGAAGGCAGGGGCTGTGGGGAGCAGACCTGTGTGAGCCCCTTGGATCCCATCATGGAGATGTAGGCGTATGAGATGGGCAGAATGAGAGCTGATCCGTAAGGCGCAGAGGCAAGAGTTCCACAGCTCTGCTCGTCAGACTTGAAGTTGGGGTAGGCCCCGGTGGGTATGACAGGGTGGGTGGGCAGGAAAGGAGCCAAGTGGGATTTGACCCCAATTGGTCCCATGCCGGGGCCTCCTCCACCATGGGGGATGCAGAAGGTCTTGTGCAAGTTGAGATGGCAGACATCGGCACCAATGATACCTGGGGCTGTCAGCCCCACCTGTTGTCATGACAACATCTACAGCGTCAGCAGCTGTACCAAGCAGAGTTGACGAGCTCAGCATCATTGGCAACACTGTGCTAAGCTTATGACTCGACGATCTGTGCAAACTAACCTACTACATACATTCCAACTGCAATCTGGGTGTTTAGAGCAGTGAGCAATAGTGGCAGCCATGCGGACAGGCACAACATACCTGTGCATTCATGTTGGCACCATCCATGTACACCTGGCCACCGTTCTCATGGATGACATTGCAGATATCGTCAATGCCCTCCTCATACACTCCATGTGTGGAGGGGTATGTCACCATCAATGCTGCCAGCCTGCACCAATCAACTTGGCTGCATTGCTGTATGCTCTGCTACCACATGCAGAGCTTGAGTCCTTACTCTGCTGTTGTTTGCAGAAGCTTGTGTCACTGCTTCATGCACACAAGCTTCTGCAAACAACAGCAGAGTGACACCCTGAGGGGACAGCAGGGACTGCAACATGCATGCATGCATGATACTGCACTGCAGAGTGCCAGCTGACATGCTGTCACGCGCTCTGACAGAACAGAAATGCGAGGAACAAAGGAGCGCAGAGCACTAGCTCAAATGGAGACTGTTATGTAGAGCAGATCATGACCAGCAGCTGCAGCTACGTCTCACTTGTCCTTGTGCTCTTCAGCCTTTCTCTTGAGCTGAGCCATGTCAATGTTGCCCTTGGAGTCCACGCCTGTGGTGACCACCTTCATTCCTGCCATGACAGCTGACGCAGGGTTGGTGCCATGGGCTGATGTGGGAATGATGCAAATATTCCTGCTGCCCTCGCCATTGGACTTGTGGAAGCCTCTGATGGCCATCAATCCGGCATACTCGCCTGCAGCTCCAGAGTTGGGCTGCAGGGAGACTGAGTCAAAGCCTGTGATGACTGCCAGCTGCTGTGCCAGATCCTACACATCAAACACTTGCACCTTGAAGAGGCTCTTCCACACAGTGACAGAAGAATAGAAGTGCATCACGACTGGATTGAGATGTTAAAAGCAACACGTTCAAATTGGCCACAGTCAGGCAGCTACAGCACACAAGGCTCAGCAGGGCAGTGTAGGAGGAGGTGAGACAGGGCATGCTGCTGACAACATCCACAAAGAAAACACCAAAAGTGAAAGGCATGCACCTCAAACATCTCCTGGTAACCGGCAGCCTGATCCAGAGGTACAAAAGGATGCAGGTTAGCCAGCTCTGGCCAGCTGATGGGGATCATCTCACTGGTGGCATTCAGCTTCATGGTGCAGCTGCCCAGAGCAATCATGGAGTGCGCCAACGATAAGTCCTTGTTCTCCAGCCTCTTCAGGTACCGCAGCATCTCATGCTCGCTGTGGTACAGGTTGAAAATTTCATGCTCCAGAAAAGGTGTGGTACGCTTGAAGTTGCCCACACCTGCCTCCACCTGTACACGCACCCACAAGCTGCTTGTCTCCTTAATGCATTTGTAGTCCCGTTGCATGCAAGTCACTTGTAAATACAAGCCAGGCTGATGGTGCAACAGACCAAGCACAACATAACATTCTGAGTAGAACAGAAGGCTTCACAGATGCAGTAACGCTGCTTAGCCTGGCAGGTCCATGCAAGCAAGGTGCAACTGTGTGCTCTGTGATCAGCACATTGAAATTACTTGCTAACATACATTTACAGGGATTGCAATGTCACACCTGGTCAGCTAGGGACAAGGCATCAAAGTCTGGCTTGCTTCCACCATTCAGCACGCTGAAAAGGGTATCAATGTCCTCAACCATGGTGGTCTCATCCAGGGCAATACTGACACTGGAACTGTCAAGCTGACGCAGGTTCACAGATGCCTTCAGCGCTGCCTGCATCACCTTGTCAGCATCGCCCACATCAATCCTGACTGTGTCAAAGAATGGCTCAGAAGACACCTTGTGCCCCAACTTGCGTGAACCTGCAAGTGCAAGGTGCATTTGTGAATAACGCCTCACGCAAAACTTGTTGCAATTGGCAAAGCAGGTGTGTCCTGCATACATGTCCCAAGCTCTCAAGTTGCATTCTGCCAAAAGCCATCAGCCTCAAAGGTTTTGCATTTGCGCATCCCACACAAACACTCTTGCCCCCAATGCCTCGCATTATGGCAACGAAGACTGAGCATGACACAAGGCTGTCCAGAAGGGTGTGAAACTGGCTGACACACCTTCTGCAAGAATGCAGGCCAAACCATTGACCCTCTCAGCAATGGTGGCCAGGCCTTTGGGTCCATGATAGACTGCATACATGGCAGAGATATTGGCCAGCAGAGCCTGGGCTGTGCAGATGTTGGAGGTGGCCTTGTCACGCCTGATGTGCTGCTCCCGCGTTTGCATGGCCATCCGCAGCGCCTCCTTGCCGTTCACATCCCTGCTCACACCTGTTTCACCAGCCTGCTGTCAACACGTCTACAGTGCAAACAGACCAAGCCGCATCTGGCGGGGGGGCCTGCACTTAGGGATGCTCATACACGTACACATATATGGAGTGCATATTGTGGAGCGCAGCGCTGTGCACCCCAGTCCACACGCCCTTCATCATATTCTGTGAAGCCAGCATGGAGCTTGTGCCCAACAAATCAGGCAGTTTGAAAAAAATTGAGGTGGCACTGATGGCTGAACACCGGCTCCTCACGTGCTGGTATATGTGTGACATGTGCCCTAGGGGTGTGCGTGAGTTGTTCAGGTACAGCAGGGACAGGACTGACCAATGATACGGCCAGGCATAAGCCTCTTGTTCTCATTGGCACAGGCCAGGAAGGCAGCATGGGGACCTCCGTAGCCCATGGGCACCCCAAACCTCTGGGCTGAGCCAATCACGATGTCTGCACCCCACTCTCCTGGAGGTGTGAGCATGGTGCAGGCCAGCAGGTCTGTGGACACCACCATCTTGGCTTTGGCTTCATGTGTCTTCTCCACCAAGTCCTGCACAAGCACCATGTATGCTGCCTCATACCTGCTGCAGCAAAACATCTGATGAGGTACCACTGCACAGCCTACAGGCGCAGAAGTGCCTGGTTTTACGCAGATTTTACGCACAGAACCGTGGTCGCCAGTACACTATCCTTTTCTTGGACACCAACATGTTGAAATGGCTCAATTCCAATGTGGGCTTGTTATGTGCAAGATGAGCACATCAACAAATCTGATTGCTGAGCAAAGACGGCCTTGTGGTTCCCACCTTGTAATCATGAACGGAGCCATCTGTTGCTGGGTATTGCACAAGCACTCCAGACACATCCTTGTCCACCTCAAACTTGCTCTCGTCACCAACCTCCACTGTCAGTCCCAAGCCGTCAGCCCTTGACTTCAGCACAGCAATGGTCTGTGGGTGCACCTTGTCCTGCAACAACCCAACATCATCGTAACTCACTCCTCGTAAGCTGTCAATGCTGTTTTGCACCTTGCCCTGTAAGGAATCAAAACACATACACTGCTGATCTGGGAGCAGTGACAAGACAAGACCAGTAAGGCCAGGCAGGTCTGTGCATGATGCAGATCAGCATTTGAATGACACAGAGGGCGCACTGCAAACAGCCCTTCTGTGCACCTGGTCAGCTGGCCTCATGCTGTAGCCATGCTGTAGTCAGACCAGCCACCATACACACACATGTATGCACACAAGGCTTGAGTGATCATACTGAGACAAGGAACTTCAGCTTCTTTTGCCTAGAGAGGGCAGTGCACATGGTCATGGCCTCAGCTGCTGCTGTGGCCTCATCCAGCAAGGAGGAGTTAGACATGGGCATGCCTGTCAGGTCGCACACCATGGTCTGGAAGTTCAACAATGACTCCAACCTGCAGGAAATTGTGTGATTCCAGGAATGCCTTACCTAATATGGAGAATGCACTCAGCGATGAAATTCACTAACCATAAATCCCTGGTTGGTGCATCTTCTGACACGAGGTGCCTTACCTGCCCTGAGCAATCTCTGCCTGGTATGGGGTGTATTGGGTGTACCACCCAGGGTTCTCCAGCAGATTGCGGGCAATGACTGCTGGCATCATGGTGTTGTAATAGCCCATGCCAATGTATGATTTGTTGACCTTGTTCTTAGATGCCATTTGCCTGCACACTTGCAACGTGTCAGCAACATACATCTGTTACTTCAGCTTGCCTGTGCGCTCAGTCTGTGAGTTAAATGAGAAGGTAAAAAGATGAATAAAGTCATACATTAAGACACTCATCAGGTTGATATCTGGCCAGTTAGACGTGCTTGTGCCATCATGTCATCATTTGGACATGGTTGTGACGTCACATCAAACTGTCGCTTCAAGCCCTCACTTGAACATGGACAAAAAGCCACTCTCAGTAAAGCCCTCTGTGTATTTGCCCATGTCCATTAGTTCCTTTCGCTTGATTGACTTTGGCACAGTGGCATCAATCAACTCCTCCATTGAACCAAAGCCAGTCACCTTCACCATCTCTGCCACATCTTCCTCCGAAGCGCTGTTGTGCCGAAAAGCAAAACTGCACAACAAGCTAGGATATAGTTGTATGCTTGTGCCTGCAGCCGTTGAGACATCTTGAGCCCTTGTGTGTGTCTTTACACGGCAACTAAATCATGACAGACGCAGCACCAAGAGCACGTTGCAGCTGTCGCTGCGTTAAGCTCTTGGTAAACGTGTGGCCACCAAACAGCAAACCTACGTGTCACTGGGCTGTAGGGCCTGAGTTGCAATGTGGCGACCCCAGACAGCATTGCTGGCTGAGACGTTTTTCAGAAGCTCTCTAATGGGCGAGCCTGCAAACACGTGACGCCAGTCAGTAGCTGTAGCTGCACTGCTGATCTGTTGTACGGCCTTACAAGCAACCTTCCGCAACCTACCTGCGGCGATGGGGGCCTGGCACGCGTGCAGACTGCCCGTCGCGCTGCTGGAAAGAGCTCGTCTGGCGAAAGTTGCGTCGCTGGCGCTTGCACGTTGAACTACACTACTTTCTGACACGCTTGAAAGCAGGTTCGCTACCCGATACAGACCGCGGCATCGGCCCATATTTGAGTCTTTCTGCGCGGCGTATCTGCGGCACTTGCAGGTACCAACTGCAGGAACGGAGTTGTTGTACCGTGGAGAGCTCAGATGGTGTTGCCGAGGACAAATTCTCTTCCAAGAAGAGTAGGGTTCCCATAATTTCTTATCTTAAACCCTACACTCCTGACTGAGATCAATTCATCTAGCTGTCCGTGAGAACGCACTCAAGTGTGACACTTCCAATTACACATCAGCTTTTTTGCGCTCGAGGTCAGCTCATTTGTTGCTTGAGTGCAATGTCCGGACACTTGCGCCTTGGTCGAAAGCCGCAGGAAAAAGAGAGAGTCAGGTCTCACCAGGTGTGTTGATCATACGCCGCGTGCGACGCGTCCTGAGGCCGAGCTGACAGTGCACCGACTCCTGGTCCTTGCTGGTCGGGCAATAGCAAGGAACATCGACAACACCGCTGGCCGCCAGACTCCGCTGCTGAAAAGTGTTGTGCATTGTCAAGGGAACTTGCGAACAGCACAAGTAAATGCGATACATATTGCAGCAAAATGCCTCTGACGGCTGACTGCTGAAGTGTGGGTGTCAGCTGCGTTGAAGCAACACTTTTGCTTCATTGTGTGCTTGACTTTTGTGAAAGGCCTCACGAATAGAGTTGTAACTGGCACCTGCTGCCTGCACTAGGAACTGCTGCTGCGCACGCTGCAGTGCTGCCTGGAGGATGTATGGCTTGCACGTGAAAGTCGAGTGGAATTCGTTCAACTCCATATTGCAAGACCCATGGTGGTGTTGCACTGATACTTGGCTGCAGTGACTGACATAAAGCGGTGGCGTTCCGATCACCAATCACGGCAATGGAGCAGCATGCAGTAGTTTTGTCCCCCAATAGAGGCTGTTACTGTCAGGATATTTGATGGCCATTGCCACGTGCAGCTACTGTGTGAGCATCGAAATCTATGTACTATGAGTTCAAGGTGCAGATTTGGCTTTAGCAGAATGTCTTTAGCAGGACTGGCCTCTGAAGGATTGGCTTTAGTCTCTGGCCTTGCTGCAGCCAAAACATGCATGTGTAGGCATGCGGATGCTGCAATGACATGTAGGTGGCATATGCTGCAGGGTGGGCTTCCCTTGATGGCCCTGCAAAGACATCAAGCAGATCATTTGCCACACTCAGAATATATGTGAAGTTTTGTTGGCTTCAGCCTGTTCTGTATGTCCTGTGTCACATCTCAGGTCTGCTGTGTGATCAGCAACTGCTGTGTGATCAGCAAAGTAAGACTGTCAATGCAGTCACAGCCGCGATTGTACTGATAGCACTTACTTGTTTTTCCTCTGCTAAAGGTCACACTCTGAATAGCTCAGGCACGTTGTGGGGTTGCTCAATGCTGCATTCAGCCATCGTTTGGCAGGCTTCAGGACTTCAAAAATTCCTAACGTTGAACACGACCTGCTGCTTGTCTTGGAAAGTCGGAACAAGTGAGTGACTGCACAATATGCTTTAGTACTCTGATACCTTGTGTCTGATACATTACTCCTCATCGAACAAGTTTGTTCAATTGAACTCATGCATCAAGACCTCTTATCAACTTTCATTTCATATGTTGCAAAAACTCATTGGTCTGAAGGTCAGCTTTCTGCACATGGTAGCAATGATTCTATACCCATGGAGATAGCTGCAGCTGACATTGCATTTCATTTAGCGCTGGCTGATGGCATGCCTTGCCATCAGCACAGCACTGGTGAAGGAGATACATATATGGACATGGTTCCTCTGAGTGGGGAACTGAGGAACACAGGACTGCGCATTGCTGATGTACACTGGTGACTGCAGGTGGCAAATGACAATCAGCTGTCGACTCCATAACCAAGCTATCATCACATCGTTCAATTGCTTTCACAGTTACAGCACAGCCTGTTTGCAGCACTGAGCTGCAGGGTTGACGTTGGCAATGTCATGAAACCTCTGCTTTGAGCTTCTCAGCTACAATGGTGTCTGCTGAGGAATGAGCTCAAGTGAACTCAGCAAGCGTAGCTGTGAAAATGGCTGTGACACCAGTCAGATGGTGCTGGAGTTTTTGAGCGCATGACAACCAACTACAACTGACCAGGTTGAGATGTCACCGTTCTCACCTCTTCTGCTGAGTGCTGCAGTGCTGTCCCCTCTGTCCGCAGCATTGTAAGAAGTGGCGGGTTACACCGGTTCCTGTACGGTTTCCAGCAGTAGTGCTGGAAGAACAGTTTGGAGCTGCTAGGTGCTGCAGCAGCCCAAGCAATGTGAGCATGTTGTTTGTGTCTGCTACAACAATGAGGATCTGATGCTACAGCTTAGTGATACCAATCATTGATGGCAGACTGATTGTGTCTCTGTCTTGCCAGGGGCAGGCTCAGGCACACATGGGCCACCAAGATGAGTGAAAATATGTAGTTCTGTGCTGCCAGACATTGCACAAGCAAAGACTCTGCAAGATACGTTTGTAGAGTTCACTTGACAGCAAAAAGCACATCAAGGAATTCCATGAAGGTTGGTTTACCAAGTTGTCATGACGACGCGTGCTCTAGCAGCATGCTCTAGTAGCAGATGTACTTTTGCGGAATTTGAAATTTGCACGTACAGGCTGCCAAGCTGACATTGGATTCAAAATGATTTTTAGACATGCTGCCTAGCCTACTGATGCTTGCAGTGCAACCTCGGTCTCAAGCATCTATCAAATTGCCACCCATGCATTTTTCTCCATCCTGCTGCCCAAGCCCCAATTGACCTTTTCAAAAGTTGATGCCCTACAAGGTCTCCCAAAAAGCAACCTGAGGTCTGATTGTGATGAACTGCGCTGAACCAACTTGTAGAGAGTTCTTTATGTGTGCATACGTATAATGCGCTGGGAGGCATTGAGGCTGCCACATCAAGTGTGCCTGCACCCAGAAGCTCTGATGATGAGTGTATGTTTGCCGGCATCAATGCAGACAGCATGTTTGGACATACAACTGGATGGCGTCATCGCACTTATGGTTGTCAATGACCTGATCCTGCTACAGCTGTATGCTTGCCAGTCATACCCTCAATTTCCCTCTGTTGCCATGATAAGAGCAGTCTGGCATGAGCATCTGCAGGAGCATTACAGTAGGACCAGCATTTGCTAAGCTGTTTGGAGCGGTTATACACTGCCATGATGCAGGCATGCTCCATGATTTGAGGTGCATAGCATAGAAGCTAGAGCTGAAGAAGTCTTTGGAAGAAGTACTGCACAACTGATAACAGCTGCATTGATGAATGTTCTTACGTCACTCATAGACAATCAAAAACGGAAGGACACAATTGACAAGCTGTACACTTTGTAAATTTGAGACATTCAACGCTGTAGTACATGCGGATTTTTTGGCAATTGCTGGACAACCCAGAATTCAATGCAGCTGCCATCCTGACCTGTTACACCGGGTGCGAGCTGTTTGTCCACATTCTTTTGTCTAATCAATGTCATGTGCAGTGGCCAATCAAATCGTTTTCTTAAAGGAAGATCAGTTCTGCAGCCTAGATGCACATTTTGAAGCTCGCAGGCGGCTAAGTCCTCAGTTGAGTTGGTCAAGGAAGCAAACTTCCATGGCCTGCTATGCACAGGCACTTGCAAAGCAACCATCAAGAATGAACACTGCTTGGCAGGAGCAGGCATACCTGGCGGCACAGCTCACAAAGTCTCTGGTCTACTCATAGAAGCCAAACCCCAAGTCTTGACTTGTCGGGTGCTTCTTGAAACTTGGGAAAACTGTTTTCAAGACATGTTGGCTCAGCCAAAGATGACTTGTTGTAAGCCAAATGGTAAAACGGTATTGACATGTCAGTATGCCTGCTCAGGGGCAGCACCTCTGCCACCAAGGTCAATCTACTATACATCTCTAGCTCCATAAGACCCCATGCAATGTAGCGTTTGTCATATCCTCGAATGGCACGCCATAGCCAGGCAGGCAGACCCATCTGGTGTTTTCAGAGTCTGAGCCCGCCCAAGAGGACACTGTGTCATTTTCTGTCTGAAGAAACGCGACTGGAGCTTCTATGGTTTGCGACTGCGAGGTTTGCTCATTACATTCCCTCCTCCCGCCAAATCATGGCTGATGAACATGCGGCCAAAATGCAAACATTTCGGCGCGTAAAAAGCGCATGAAGCTCGGCCCCACAAGAATATCCGGATGGAGAAGCAAGAAAAACGAGCCAAGCACGTTGGGCAGCTGCTTTCAGCGCGTGGACTTCGAAAATTTCGCGTGAAAGGTGGATGTACATGATGCATCGTCTGTTCCTGAGTCACTCCCACCCCTTAACAAGACATGAACTACGCTGGAAGACGCTTCAGAGTTGGACACTTCCCCACATCCTTTACTAACTGAACGGCACACAACGTCCATTTCAGGAGAGTCACAGATGCATTATGTTACTGACACTGAGATCCACTCGACTATTATTATTTCTCTCAGATCTTTCCTAATTTGTATTCACAAAGGCCCCAGAGTAAAGCCTCCAAGCTTGCACCAAAGCGCGTCATTGGCTGACCACCATAGTCATCGTTGCTGCCCGGGGCACATCCAAGATAAGATCTTGTCCTCCAGCGGCGGGGCAGGCGGCGTCGAGGCCAGGCTGACATTTGCAGGTGCGGCCAGCGAGGGGACTTTGGAATCCGTTACCAGCGTCTGCACAACATGTCAATCTCATATTTGCTGTTACGACTGCTGCATACCGTACTGGCACGAAACCTTCCGGCAAAATTGAGCCGACAGTGCAAATTATTTTATCAGGGGATGCAGGAAAGTCCTCGATCGAGTAGAAATAAATTCCCTATAAAAGTCTTTAAAGTCGTCAAAATGGCAACAAATGAACCCGCGCAAGCGGTGCAAGTGACCGGGCTGCAATTGCATGAGCTTTCGCTGCAATGGCCAGAGTTAAAAGCCTTCGTTTCGCCTGTCAAAACTGTATTGCACCACGCTCTCCGGGACAGTGGAAAGTAAATAGGGTCGCGCGGGAAAGCTGCGGGAACGTCCAGCTTCATTCATTTTTTTAGGACATGCGGGATAATTTTGTGCCAGTACGGTAAGCACTATTACTAGCAGGGCTCGACCGCCCGCAAAAAACCCGGCGGGCTGGGTGCCAACACCCCGGCCTCCGGCCGGTCGGGGGCCGCCTCCCCAAAACGGCTTAATGCCAATTTTGGAAGGGGCCCAAGCCCGCTTCAAAATTTGGTGCCCAAGCGGGAAGCCCCCTTGACTGACAGAGTCGGCTGCTGACTTTGCGGGCACACCGTGTAAGCGCTTTTGACCGCTATTAATATTGCAAACCAAGTGCAAAGCTACTTGTGCATGACAAGCACGCCAAAAAAGCACGAACAACGTGCTCACAAACTACTTTACTTTCACTAAGTACTTAATTTGAGAGTGAGGATGACGACGCACTAGAGATTGAGCCAGTAACATTGCAGCTTCAACAACATCATTTCAGCAACTTGCTTGAAGCCAACCCCCATCAACATGCGCATAGCATGCGGGAAACACCCGCAAAATGCGAATACAGATAGCATGCGTAGCCCCCACAAAAATTTCCGTCCGATGGGGGCGGCCCCGCGAAATCCAGAGGCCCTGTCGTGCCCTGATTACTAGTTACAGTACTGTTACAACTATTCGTACTCACCAGTTTGCATCGACCGCTAAATTTTAGTGCCAAGGCCAAACTGATTGACTTTACAATGCAATTCACGAGCAATTTAGATGGCACAGAGTGTTGCATGCCTCAAGCGAACGAGCCTTATATCTGGAGAGGCGGAAGAAGTGGAACTTAAAGCAATGTGGCCGGCTCGTGTTCTGCTTACTATGGACGAGCACTGTCAACCATCGAACTGCCGTGGCATACAGGAGACACAGTCTACAGCATTGACACGAAATGGTCCGCACCCTGGCAAACCAGAAGCTAGGGTTTGCAGGAACCTGAACAGCTGGGTTGCAAAGTTGGGCCTGATGGAATGTTGACTGATCTTCATTTGTCAGTTTGGGTTGCTCAACAACGTTCAAGCTCACAGAAATGCAACTGTGCGTAAGCAGACTTATGATGCCAGCTGTATATGTTAAATATGTATTGCCGTCACACCGCCAGGCCTGTACCCACCCAAGCACAACTCAAAGGCCACAAACACTGCAGCCACGGCATGGTCACATGAGCAGCCAACAAGTGAAGAATTCATAACGATTTCTCACAAAATCGGACTCAAGTTTCGCCCAGACGAGGATCTCGTCACGAAAGCATATGTATGGACGGAAGCACAGTGCTTCCGAAGCAGAAAGGAAATCCCTGATAATGGGCCTGCCTCTGGCTCAGGAGTAGAGAACACAAGCATGCACACCTGAGTCTCAAGGTGCATCCATATGAGCAGGGCATGCTCAACACCATCGATTGTTGTTTTCGTCGCACTGAAACATTGCAGACCGGGAGTAAAGGAGAGCATATCAACAGACTTCAAGTGCTCGACGCAGGCACCTAAGGTCACCGTCATCGACAGTCGACGATTGCCACAGGCCGTTGCTCCAAGCGATCGGGCATGAGATCATGCCACGAGCACCAGCCGGGTATGAGGCAATCCTGCTCACAGTCAAATCGCATATAAGCATACACGGCAATGAGTTGGCTGATAAGCTTGCAATTGAAGCAGAAGATGAATTCTACATGAGAAGGCACTTTGACTATGACCTATCTAATGTCTACACCCAACAATTCAGGGACAAGTTCTGGTTGCAATAAAATATTCAAGTCAGACAGCAGAAGGGCCAGCAGAAAGCAACGCGCACATAAAAGATTTGGATGACTCATTGAGAAAAGCTTTGCATGATCAACCCAAAATAGGCCAGTGAAAGCAAGACTCACTGTATTTCAGCTATAAGACAAGGTTAGGGTGTGCAGTGTTGGCTTATTAAGGGTTTAAAACATGTGGGGTGGGTTATTAAGTTATTAAGGTTATTAAGGGTACCCTTAAAAAGCCTTAATAACTCTGCTGAAGTGCTAATCGACGTCTCTTGATGCCGGTAAGTTCAATGGCACCCTTAAAAACATTTGAAACTGAGAACTTGGCATAGTAAGCAAGGGCTGAAAACAGTGCATTTTACATGCAAAACACATGCATGTACCGTAACGTGTGCCGCATTTGTGCCCGCAAAGTGAACAATGGCTTTTTCAGACGTTGCAGACAGGCCGTACACTTACGGCCCACCAGAAAGCTGTGAGTTGCAGGTCATGAACTGAATTTCTTTTTCAACATGGACATATCTGCATTCAAGAGCATTATTTTAAAACGTGATTATATTGAATATATTAGGAATTGGGTGTTTTGACGGCCCCCAAGGACCTAAACAGCTTGGAAATGGCTTCAGCGGGGCACTTAGAGGTCAAGCAACATGTCACAAACGTAAAATGCGTGATTTTGTGAGGTTTTGGAGGGGTTTTGCCTGCTTAAGGGTTTTTAAGGGTGAAATCGGCGACGAGTTATTAAGGTTAAGTTAAAAAGGTTTTTAACCCTTATTAAACCCCCCCTACTTTTTAACCTGCCAACACTGAGGGTGTGCAAATTACCTTTCTTCAATCCTGACTGAATGGCTACGGTACTGGAATTACTGCTTATTTACTGTTGGGGTCATGAAACAAGGTATTTCAGGCATTTAGCGTTTCAGTTCATTGCATTGCCCTTGATTGAGTTGTACTCTGCTAGGTCAGCATAGCAGTTTACAGCTGCACACTTGACCAGACTTTTTTTAGAGCACAGTACAGCTCAGCAAGCACCAGCCCATTTAAACCCCCCGCATAGCGGAAACCAACTTCAGTAACACCAAAGCGTTGCGCGCTAAGTCACTCTAAGTCACACTTCATTGGCCTCGAAGCAACAGTACCGGGGCCCTCACCGGTGCTGAAAGGCTTCGGGGCCAGACAACTTCAACGTCACTGTTGGTCAGGGTTTGCCATCGGAGCTAGCCACTCCTTTCCGGCAGCAGAACAGCGGGTCCAATCGGGTCAGCAGTTCGAAACGGCAGAGGCTTTCAGAGCGGGTACAGTCTTGTCCTCCAAAGCAGGAGCAAGGCAGCATGAGTCCAAAGTCAGTCAAAGCAAAGCTTGTTTTGGGTCCACTGTCGTCAAGGTCGGCAACGTCAACGTTCGCACACTTGCTGGAAAGGAAGCTCATGCTGGCAAGGCTGAGTTCTTGGCCGAGGAGCTGTCCAGGCTGTCAATAGCCCTCTGTGGCTTGTGTGAAGTCAGATGGCCTGGACAAGGTCAAAAGCAAGTAGGCGCATACTCTGTGCACTACTCTGGTGGCACCACCAGGCATCATGGTGT
>JAABUP010002262.1_pt1 | contig 37960 bp, 12 predicted proteins | sample 5559201 | NCBI WGS metagenome assembly JAABUP01 (sample SAMN10711887, study PRJNA513373) | rock metagenome | isolation source: Antarctica rocks | place: Antarctica | reverse complement strand
TATAAATAAAATAGGAGCCCTTATAAGATTAATAGACTCTTATATCTAACTCTTTAACTTAGTATTATCTAGGTAGATATATAGAGTTTCTAACTCCCTTTATAATAAATTATAGATAGGCTTATAAAGAGGCTTATAACTATCTATATTAATAGCGTAGTTCTTAGGCTTAAATAAAGGTAGTCGTCCTACCTCCTTATTTAAAAAGATATCTAAAAAGTTATAAAGACTTTTAGGTAGCTTTAATACTTTATTATTAAAGCTCTAGGTTTCTACTTAAGATAACTTAGTATAAATAATAGTATAAATTACTAATTTACCTTTAAGGGTATCTATAAACGCTTATAACTTTAGGATATATATATTAGTAGAGTCTAATAGAAATTACTACTTTTAACTCCCTAGATCTACCTATATCCTAGCTTCTAATAAGATAGGTATATTAAGAATAATTAATAACTCCTTCTTCTTAATTATATAAAATATATTAATATATTAACCTAGCTACCCCTAACTATTAATAAGATAGTACTCTACCTAGTATATATTATAATAATAGATTAATTAACTATTTATCTATTTAGGAATTAATAGCTAATAGCCCTCTAGGGGTTTTAGGTTATATTATTTAATAAAGCTTTAAGAGATAATATTAATATCTACTCTTATATCTATTAAAAAGTCTATATAGTCCTATATACCTTATATATTAATAGAACTATTAATATTAATATTATAAATTAATAATAAACCCCTTTTAATAAGTAAGCGCCCTAATATTAAGGTCTTAATAGAGGCGCGCTTCCTTTTTTTAATTTAGTAGTCCCTTTTCTTATTATATTAATAGGTATTATATTTAGGTTCCTAGGTATCTTAGGCCTATAATAGTCCTTATTATAATACCCCTTCTTCCTATAATTAAAATATATTAACTCTTCCTTAGTATCTAGTAACTTATTATAGCTACTAGTAGGTTAAATACTTCCTACTTCTATAGAAGGATTAATACCTTTATCTTAACTTCCTTTTCTCTTCTAGCCTTTATTCTACCTATTAGAATAATCCCCTTTTTTAGTAATATAACTATTACCTACTATTATTTTAATATAATACTACTAGTTATTCTCTAATTAAGTAGTAAGGGTAATTAGACTTTCTTTAATTATAAGGAGGTCTTAATAGTTTATAAGAGCCTTTTAAAGGTCTAGGCGTAACTTTATAAAGAAGTTAATCTATTAATATTCCTTTAAAAATAGAGGGATTTATAATTTAATTCTACTTAAATATATATTAAAGCTCTATACTAACTAGTTAGGGTTTTATTATATACTAGAAAATGCCTGTAAAAATTCAAGATTTTTACTTAGGAAAAGTATACTTAAAAGTATAATTCTCTTATTTATTAGTAAGTAATAATAGTTATAAGGTAAGTTTAAGTCTAAATATAATAGATATTCGTACGAACTTTTATAGATACTAAGACCCCCCTTAAGAATTATAGGAGATATAGGGTAAATATTACTAAAAATATTAATTTTATATCTAAAGGAGTATTTACAATAGTTACCTAGTACTAGAGTATTAACGAATAGTTATTAGGCCTACTTATATTATAACTCTACTATAACGTTACTATTTAGGACTAATAGGGTATAACTAAGTATACTATTATTAGATAACTTATCGTATTAGTTATTATTAGAAAAAGACGTCGTTATTATTAAGATAGAAGCGTTAAAAGACTAACGCTATCTACTAAGTACCTAACTAACTATAAGATATCTAGTATAGTAATATTCTATTCTACTAATAACTTCTATACTACTAGACTATTTAACGTGATTCTTAAATCATCGTACCCCTTATATTATAATATATCTTTTATACTCTTATAATAACTATTAATAGTTATACTAGATTTATCGCGTTAATATAGAGGAATCTATTAGACGTAGGAGTTTATACGGCCTAATATTTATCTAGCCCTCTAAAGTTTAACCGGTAGTATTTAATAAAATAAATAGTAGAATAGCTTATTTTTATTATTAGAAAGTCTAATATTATAGTCTAATATAAAGATATAACTATATAACTAAGTATAGTATTAGGCTATTTTCCTACTTCTAATATTATAATTAGTATTCTTATAGGCTATTAAGTAGCTATTAATAGGATCTAGGCGTTAACGGTAAGTTATAATTAATATATTAGGGGTAGTCTACCTATTATCTAATAGTACCTACTTATATATAACGTTTCTTATTATTTAGCTAGATATATATTTAGGAGTTTTAGGCCTAATAATATAGAGGTTTCCCTATCTTATTACTTATAATAGAGTAACGTATAGCTAATTATAGCTAAAAGTAGGCCTAGTCTATAAGTTAATACCTATATACTTTATTAATTAGCCTTATAATTTATTAATAGTTATAGTAAATACCAGTTAGATAGGGTACTACTTATAGATAAAGGGGGTAGGAATCCGCCTATTATTTTCTTTAGACTATAAAAGCGTCTTAAATAGTATTACCTTCTCGCCGTTATAAGTACCGCTTATAATCTCCCCCTTAAAGATACACTTACTATATCTCGTTACCTATAGTTAGGTCCTATTATATAGACGTAGCGGATCGAGGTTCCTTAGTAGTATAACTAGTACGCCCGGCTTGACATATAGCTTATAAGATAGTAGGGAGGGTTTATAGAACCTATAAAAGTACTTAGGGGGGAAGAGTTTATTATCTTCTTCTAATATAGTATAATTAATACTCTAGTATATTATTATATTACTAGGGATATATAATATTATCTTAGTATTAATACTAGTAACGTCTTTATTAGTAATAGCGAGAATAGCCTATTCTAATAGATAAACCCTCTAAGAGATATTTATCCTAATATTAGTATAGATATTCTTAACTAAATTATTAATAGTATCTCCTAGGGTATAACTATATTTCTAATATAATACATCTTTATTAGTAGTAGGGCTTTTCCGGATATTAATACTATTATTAATAGCGAGGAGATTACTTATAAATAGTCCTATTTTACAATAGGTAGCGTCTATTAGGTCGGGATTATTAAGTCGCTTATTAATAGTAAGATTTAAACGTATAACCTTATTCTAGAAATAGGCCTTCTAAAGATATACTTTAATAACCTAGCTACTAGATCCTCCTAGAATAACTAGGAGTATTTATTAGAAGTCCCTATAAAAGTAGACTACCTTACCCCTAAAATAAGCCTAATTATTACTATAGATATTCTAAAGGCTACGACTAATAGCTTCTATATTATATTAACTCTATATAAGAGACTTATCCTAAAAGATAATATAAGCTCGCTTAATTAGCTTAGCGAGATTAGTCCCCTTCTTAATCCTATATAAGGAGGTAGTATTAGAGTCTAGGGGTATCTTAAACTATAAGTAAGTAGTCTAACCTCCCTATAATAGCGTTAATATAATACTAGAAGACGCTACTATTAGAGTAACCTTTTACTAGGAATATAGCCTTTCTATAATAGTATTTTAAACTATTATCTTACTAGTCCCCCTAGTACTATTAAGGAAGAATAGTATACCTAGAGTACTAAATTCATTATTAGTATTAGCGTTAATAGCGGCGATAATCTAATTAGTAGCGTGGCGTTAGTTAGTATTTAGCCTATTCTATAAGACCTCAGCTTCGTTAGGGGTAATTTAGTAAGATATTTCTTCCCGTAAAAGTCTATTTAAAATGTCGTTAAAATTACTAAATAGGATAGTTAGAATAGGTAGGCTATATTAGGTTAGATCCTTAGTATATTTAGGGGTTAATTAATATTCTAATTAGCCGTTAATTAGGTAAAGGGCGTACTATTCTATAAATAACTATTACTTATAGTAATTATCTAGTATCTAAAGTATTAAAAAATCTCGTTGTAGGAGGTATAAGTAGTTATTTAAGATATACTCCTTATACTTATTCTATAACGTGAGGGCGTTAGTAGGTTAGAGTTTAACTAATACTAATATAAAAAGACTGCGTAGCTTATAACCTCCCTAAAAATCCTTTCCCTTATTAAGGATTTTATTAGTATATCTATTATTTTTAGTTAACCTAAGCTCTATATAGGCCTCCTTCTATCCTATTAGCTAGCCGTCTACTATCTAGAGGTTATTAAATAATATAGCCTCCTTAACGTAATAGAGGAGTAGTTAGTAATAGTAGAGATTCTTAGTTTTAGGACTAATAAAATTAATACGCCTAAGAGTCTCCCCCCTTTTATATATTTTCTAACGTTTATTTCTTTTATTCTACGTAAAGACTTTAGGAAAATCCGCGTATAGATAGTTGAGTAGATCCCTTATAATAGTAGGACGTTTCCCGTTCTATTATAAAAGGTAATAGCTAACTATTATTATAAGCTTCCTTAGCGAGATAGTTTATATTAAAAAACTCTATTAATATAGTCCTACGGAGCTTATTACTATCTATTAGCTTTTATTTAGTAGCCTCGTTAGTAGCGTAGTTATTAACCGGCTTAAAAAGGGTATACTATTAGTTAGGGAGGTAGATCTATAGACGCTCTATATAAGGCTTTATAATACCTATATTAAATAAGAGTATCTTCTAAATAGCCTTAATAGACCTAATCTAATAGGCTAATTAGAACTCTATAATCTTATCTACTAACTCCCCTTACTATTATAGCTAGCCGTTAGGAGCGGGGTTATTATCGTTACGCGTATAATTCCTAGTAAGGGAGATATCAGCCTAATTAGGTCCCTTATAAACGTATTTATATAGATAGAAAATAGACTTAATAGAGCCGTAGATCTTAATATTAATATAGGCACTATATTTCTTTAATAGGTACGGGTTATAAGGGATAACCTATCTATTATTAATAGAGGAATTAGGTTTAGGGGGCTAACTAGACATTTATAGAAAGGATAACTCCTATTAAGTATAAAAGACGTCTCTTAGCGAAAATCCTTTAGAAAAGCCTTATTATAATAATTCTTCTCCTAACTAAAATATCTATTACTAGGGACGCTAGTATAGTAATTATAAACTATATATTATAGGACTAACTCACGTAGCGTATTATCCTACTATAGAGGGGGGATAAATACTTAAATAATATTATTAATATTACTAACTATCTAGATCTAATCCTCTTCCCGTATAATAAGGAGAATATAAGTATATAGGAGACCTCGCTTCTAAAACTTAATAATATAATAGTAGGCTATATAAATATTAAGGATATATTACTTAAGGAGGTCTTTTATTAGCTCCTAGAGCTTCTAATTAAAGATACGGGTAATTAGATTATAATAGTACTCTAATATCTAACTAGATACTAGTAAGCTCTAAATATTAGGCTACTTAGGATTATATATAAAGGTAATAAAAAATTTAGGTTTACCCCTTTTTAGACTATTACTATAGCGTCTTATATTCTCGCTTTTATAGTACGTAGGCTTCCTAGTATTATTAATAGGAGGATAGTTACCTTACTACTAATATCTTTAAGCGAGATATCTAGATTAGTACTAAGCCTATCTATTAGGCTAGAGTAGTAGTCTACCCGAATAGTCTATTAATTCTAATAATACTAATTTAGGTTATTAAGCTCTATTAATATCTAGATATTAGTAGCCTAATAGCTAAATAGACGTCTACTATTAATAGTATAATTAAAGAAATCGGGCTAGATCTAGATATTAATTAGCTAATTATTTAAATTATATTAACTATCCCCTAATTAATATCTAAATAATTTAGAACTATTTATAACTAAGCGGATTAGGGTCTAGAAAATAACTAGGGAAATATATTAAATAGTCTTACCTATATTTATTTTATATTAAATTATTATCTTATTACTCGCTAAGACCTACTATAACCCTAAGGTATATACTTACTAGTAACGTACTAGTCTAGTTCCTACTTAGGGTTATTACTATCTTCCTACTCTAGTTTATTATTACTATTAATTAAGGTATACTAGGCGAGCGTACTAGCGATATAGTTCCGTTATAATATATATAGTAGATAGTCGCCTAGAAGCTAATAGCTAGCTAATAAGAGGTAGTTATACTACGACTATTTACTAAATAGAAATAGGAGCGGATATTAGAGGACTATATAAGAAGGATACTAATTAGGGATTAATATAAGGCCCCCCTTAATAGTTTTAATATAGATATCCCGCTTAATCCGGCCTCTTATAATATTATTAGAAGTTATTATAATACGGGTAACTTCTATAAAGGTAGGCTAATTATAGGTACCCTTATCCTATTATTTAGGATTTAGCTATTAGATATAGACACTTATAATATTAATAGGATATTATAGTTTATCCTCCTTAAGGTAGTTATAATAGGATTTAAACCCCTAGATATATAGGTTAATAGACTAGAGGATATACTAAGTAGATATAAGGGTATCTTAATTTAAATTATTAAAATATTAATAGTAAACGTCTAGTTACTCCTATATACTATCTAGTATATAGATCTAGGCGAATTTTAGCCTAAGGCTATTATTAGGAATAAGAGGACCTATAAGATAATAAATAAACCCCTAGATCTAGAAGGTAGTTTAACTAACGTAGGTATTAATATTAGTCGTACCCTTACTAGTAAAGGAGAGATAATTATTATAGCTAATAATATTATCTAAAAATTCTTTACTATATATAGTCCTCCTTCTTATAGATTATCTATTAATAATAATATTATCTACGTCGCTAAGTAATTTATTAATAAATTATACCCTAAGCTCTACCTCCTTTTAAGGTCCCTTAGGTAATAAGTTAATATTAGCTAGCTTATATAACTAGTTAGGGGATAGCTAATTATTCTTCCTACTATTATAGTATAGCTATTAACTATCCTCTAAGTTACTACGTTAATTTTTCTATAATAGTACGTTATAGTATAGATATCTATTCGTAGAGAGGTTAAATAATTTATTAACTAGGTAGGGTATTATATCTCCCGCTATATAGAGATCCCTATATACTTAATATCCCTAACCTAGCGTCCGCCCCTAATATATATTATTCTAACGCCGGTATAAGCCTTATTAAATAGAGGGCTAGTACTTAGTATTATTATCTTAATTAGCCTACTAGGAGGCGTACTAGCGACGCGTATCTAGATAATATTTAGGAGCTAGCGGAGGAGTAATTTCTTAGGGGGTCTCTTTAAAGATAGGGGGAGTAGGTTATTAAAGGTTCCTAGGCGGAATAACTACTTTAAATAGTTATATTAGCGAGGGCTATACGCTACTAAGGGGTAATACCCTTATTAGGGTCGTTATAAGAGCGAGTACCTAATAGTATTTCTCTAGGGCTAGGTTCTATTAACGTAATATCTCTAGGGTTTATTAGTAGGTTCCTAGATCTAACCTAGGTTCCTAAATTAGTCTTCTTTAAGCGTCTAATACGCCTTATACTATAACTCTTATAAGATTTAACCCTCTTATTAATAGTATTAAGGTATAGCTTAGAAAGAGCTACGCGCTTAGAAGGTATTAATAGGGAGCTAGAGGAGCTATATTTAGTATAGGAAGGGCGATAATATATACTTTAAAGGAGAAATAGCGGAAAACGGCTTGGACGTACAGGTACTAAGCGGCGAAGCGTTTGAGAAACGCGTATAAGAGACGAGTAGAGGAGTAATAGGATAGCCTGATCCTAATCGGGGGCCTAATAGAGGCGGAGGTAGTAGAACTAGGGAGGAAGGGGAGAGTAGAGGACCACGCGTTAGGGTAGAGGTTACGGGGGCCTTTACCCTACCTACGGACTTAGCGAATACGATAATACTTAAATCACGACGTATAAACGATATTAGAGTTATAAATAGGCTAAGTAGCTAGGCTACTATAATAATAACAGCCTTTAAGGCTATTAAAAATACGCGATTTAAGGACCTAAACGCGTCTAGATAGAAGATTTTAATAGCGGGTATTAGCCTAGTATAGGTATATATCGAGGAACTCTAACTAAAGGAGAGGAAAAATAAGGAAAGGGACTAGGAATATAATAAGCCTGGGACTACTAGTTAGGCTAGTACCCTAATAAGATAGGGCTCTCTACAGGGCTAATAGAGCTAGGGGAACCCCTTTACGAGGAATATACTACCGCCCCCCCTACGGGGCCTACACGTGCCGACGCTAAAGGCGGTCGAGGCTAGGAGGGTACGACAGATACTCGTAGTACTAAAGGACGAGAAAGAGAGGGAAGCGGTAGCGGGGATAGTAGGTAAGAGGCTAGTTATAGTATTCTAGGCTACTAGTAATAAATATACGTCAGAGATTATAGCGGCGAATAGATTAAAGAGTAGGGATATACTACTACAGGTCACCTTAATAGAGGTAAGAGAAGTACTAGAAAGGGAGTAGTTATAGGTAAATACGATATACTACTCCGTAGTAGTAGTAAGGAAATTATTCGGCGTGGTAGTATACGGAGTATAAATATCTATCTTTAATATAAAGGATTAATAGGCGATTAAGGAGAAAATCTAACGGGAGAATAGGGCCCTCTACCCTAACCTAGATATAGTAGAAGGGAGATAGCTAATAAGTACGTATATACTCGGGAAGGTATACTCCTTACTTATAATAAGCGTCGCGTCGCTAGTAATAGTAGACGACCTAATTAGGAAGGGGATAGTAGAGGCGGGCGAGATAAAACTCGCGGAGCGGTATAAATAGAGGGTAAGGCTATTATAGTACTTTAAATATTAGTTATACGGGTATATATACCGTAACTACCCTAATAATACTTAATACGCCGACTATAACTAGGGCTATAATACGGCGGAATATAGGGCGAAGGTTATAGACGCCCTGCGAGGGTGTACTACATATAAATAATAGGGCTACTCCTCCTAGTCTAACGAATACCTAGTAAGGGCTAGGGAGAGGTAACGCGCCAGATAGCTAGTCGCGAATAAGACCCTATTCTATAAGATAAGGCGAGAGCGAGTAATAGCGGTAATAGACGCCGAAGGATTTATAACTATAGGGATAAAGAAGAAGAGAAAGGCTATAACCGACTAGGTAACGTACGACACGCCTAGTAGCGGAGAGTAGCTAGGACTTTAGAGACCTAGGTATAAGCTAGGGAGGCCGCCTACCTTTAGAAGGCTTATAGTTAAGGAGCTAGGCCAGAAAATATTAGAGGTAAGGACGAGTAGCGGAAAGGAGCTGGCGGATAGCGTTAACGAGCTACTTATAGAAATAGTAGCGAATAGCGCTATTAACCTTACTAGGGAGGGCGAATAAGTCGACTAAGGAGAGATAGATATACGAGAAGTAAATAGCGGTACCTTAGATCTAGATATCTAGTATATTAACTCTAAAGATATTATAATATAATATTAGAAGTAAAATAGGTATAATAATAACCCTACTAGAAGATAGGGTTATCTAGGAAATAGATATCTTAGTAATATAAGAACCCTATTATAACGCTAGGAACCGATCGTCTTATAACCCTAGCTCTAAGGCGTTCTTCCTAGTATATAAAGCTAGGCGGGATATATAAACGTGCTTCTATATTAATAAGAGGCTTTAAGTAGATAGCTAGGAGGTAGAGTTCCTTATAAGGGATATTAGTACCTTAAAGCTCTAGCTCCCTACCTAAGAGGGTAAGGAATACCTAGCCCGCTTCCAGTTATATAATATATATAACCTGAGCCTATTACTAGTAATAAACGAGAACCCGTCAAGCCTACTAACTAGAGGAGAGGAGGTTAGGCGACCTAGTAAGTATATCGTAGTAGGGGATTTTAACCTCTACTACCCTAACTAGAATAACCTGGGGCGGTTCTTATACTACCTAGAAGTAGACTAGCTAGCAGGAATTATAGCTGATAATAATATAAACCTAGCCTTACCGGATAGGATAGTTACTTAGAGGGCGAGGGGGTTTAAGAGCGCGATCGACCTAGTCTTTACTACGCCTAGACTTCTTAACGTAGTATAAGTCTACTAGGTACGCCCTAAGCTATAGTTCGGCTCCGACCACCTTCCTATATATATAGAGCTCGACCTAAGAGTAGAGGAGTAGTAGAGCGTACTAAAGAGGTCGTGGAAGACGGTAGACCCTAAGGAAGTTAGGAAAGGGGCTTAGGCGCTAAGCCGGAAACTAGGTCTCTAACTACTAGAAACTATAAACTAAATAGATAACTACCTCTCGCGGTTATAATAGGGCCTAAAGGAGGTCGTAGACGAGACGGTCCCCTAGGCGAAGCCTAGGGGTAGGAGAAAGACCTTCTAGAACTCGAAATACCGATATACTACCGAGGATACTATAAGAAGTATAAAAGTATTCTAGAGGTATAGAGATACTACTACGGAGGGAGCTAAGAACGCAGCTATTAAGGAAAGGAATAGGGTACTAAGAACGGAGAAGGTGATCGACTTTAGAAGAAAGATTTATAATGCTACTAAGTCTTAAAAGGGTATATAAGGCTTCGCTAAGTAGGTAAGAAACGATAGCTCGTCGCTATAACCCCTCCTTAAGTTCCCCCCTCTAAAGAGGGGTGATAGGGAAGGGGTAGCCGAGACCTTTAAGGAGAAAGTAGAAGTCCTATAAACAATATTCTTCCTACCCCCCTTATAAGCCGACCTAACAGATATTAATAGTATAGAATACCTACTACTAGTAGGTAATAGTAGTAATATTATAAGCGAGGAAGTCTTATAAGCTATTTATAAGCTAAAATAAGATAAGGCCCTAGTAATTAATAGGATCCTAAATTAGTTCTTTAAGCTAATAGCGGACGGGCTCTTTAAGGAGCTTACTTATTTATTTAACGCGTGCTTCTACCTTAGCTACTACCTAAGGGAATTTAAAAAGGCTAATACGGTCGTCTTAAAGAAACCGAAGAAGGAGGACTATATAGTACCTAAGGCGTACCGTCCGATAGCGCTACTAAGTACCCTTAGAAAGGCCCTAGAATTAATAGTTATAAGGCGACTTAGTAATTATACTAAAAGTCGAGGCCTCCTCCCGTAATAATAAATAGGGGCGCGAAGGAATAGATTAATAGAGATAGTACTAGAGATAATTATAGACGCGGTATATATAGTATAAGACTACGGTAGAGGTAATATAACTAGCCTCCTCTTACTAGATATTATAGGAGCCTTTAATAACGTCTCCTACCGGAGGCTTATTTATAACCTCCGGTATAAGGAGATCCCTCGCTATATTATAGGCTAGACGGAAAGTTTCCTAGCGGAAAGGTCCTCGTCTATTATAATTAGGGGGATAACGAGTAGGATAGAGCCGGTAGAGATAGAGATTCCCTAGGGGTCGCTAATCTCCCCTATCCTCTTCCTATTCTTTAACGCGCTACTTATTAAGGAGTATATAACGGCTAAATTATAGTTATAAGTTAGAGGGTTTATAGATAATATCTACCTACTAGTATATAAGAAAACTACGGAAGGTAATTATAAGACCTTAGAACTAGTATATAAGATCTACCTTAAATAGGCTTCGACGTATAAGGCGAGTTTCGCCCCCTAGAAATATAAATTAGTCTACCTTACCCGTTACCCCCGTCGCTTTAATATAGGTGCGGTTATTAACCTAGGGCATGCGATAATAAAGTTATAAACGGAGATCTAAGTCCTAGGACTATATATCGACGGTAAATTACGGTAGGGCCCGTACTTAAAGAGGGTATAGGTGAAACTCGCTACCTAGAGCCTCGCCCTATCTATAACGACGGTATTAACCTAGGGAGCTACCCTTAGTAGGGTAAGGAAAGTATATAACGCGATAGTACGGCTAGTTATAACCTACGCGTCCGCCTTATAGTATATATTATAAAGACTAAAGGATATAAAGAAGACGTATATAAGGAAGCTTAAAGTTATCTAAAATAACTATTTAAGACGTATACTAGGGGTATATAAGGCTACTTTAACGCGAGTACTAGAGGTAGAGTTAGGGATAGCCCTTATATAACTAATACTAGATTACTTAGTTCTCCGCCGGTATATATTAAAGGGGATCTACCTAGTAACGGTAATAGGGAATATACGTATCCGAAGGAAGCTAAACGCTAAGAGGGGGAGGAGGAGAGAGGTAGCGAAATCCCCCGCGGAAGAGAAGAACGAGTAGGCTCTACGCTCCCTACGCCTAGACGACGGGGGCGCGATCGTAACTAAGGAGGTAGCCCGCCCCCCCTAAAGGATCGAGAAGATAATACACTATTAGTAGAGGTCCTCCTAGGATACTATATAGGATAAATACTAGTCGGGACTAGGAGCTAGGGATCGCCCCCCCGCCCAGCTTAGGGGCTTATAGACCGGTAGGAGGACCCTCTATAAGGGCCTTTAGAAGGCTGAGAGCTCTGTCTTTACGTAGATAAGGACGGGAAAGATCGGGCTAGCCGCCTTCTTATACTAGTATAAAGTCCCCGGCTATATATCCGTAAGCTGCGGGTACGGCTAGCGTAGGCAGGATATAAAGTATATCCTTATCTATTACCCTAGGCTCTAGGACCGCCGCTAGGAGCTAAAGGATACCTTAGGCGCGGTAGACGCCTATAAGATACTCGCGAAGGCGGGGGGGGTAAAACGAGTAGCGAGATAGATAATCTAGACTAGGCTACTAGGCTAGTTCTCGCTCATAGCGAAGTAGTTATACTAGAGCCGACCTTAGACGTAAATCTTTACTACCGGAGCGAATTTCGCTTTTATAGTATATAAGCCGGCCCTAGGGAGCTAGACTAATATAGTAGTAAATACGACCGCCTATTATTATAGAGGACTAAATATAGTATAAAGAGAAAACGGAATAGAAGTTATAGAGAAGGTAGGAAAGGTAAGGGTTTTTACCTACGCCTATACTTAGTATAGGTATACGGTTTCCCCTTTAAGTCGGCTACTATCGTAGCGACTATAAAATACCCGTAGGCCCCCGTAATTATCTTTTATTAGTTTAGATAGACGCGTGTATAATTTATAAATAAATATACTTTAAAGATAATTAGTATAACTTATAAGGCGTAGATTATAAGGGGGAGGAATAATATCTATAATAAGGTATTAAATAATAAAAATAGGGTAGGAAGAAAAAATTAGTTAGGCGGTAGGGATACGCTAAGATATTAGATAGTTAGACTAATATTAATAGGTATATCTATTTATTCTAATATATCTTTTAAATTACTATATCAATTTTTATTATTTTTAAAGTATTAGATAGCTGAAAGTAAGTTATATAACTTAGTTTAAATAGAAAATATTATAAAGCGTTAGTACGTAGGTAGGTAGAATATAAAGAAATATTAGACTTTTTAATATTCGCGCTAGTCTAGGAAAGGAATCTAGGGGACTTATTAACTAACTAATAAGCCGCGATAAGCTTAGGGTCTTAAATTACAGATATTCTATTATAGTAAAGAAGATTTAAGTATAATTATATATTATAAAGCTGGTATTTTATTAGGTCCTTAATAAGGTTTAGTAAGTACTAAGTAAAGTACTCCTAAGTAACTACTCTCCTTAATAATAACTTTTTATAATAATCTTATAACTTAGTAAGTTTACCTTCTAAGAACTATATAGCCTAGGTAACCTTTATAAACTTAGTTAGGAATTTATTAGGTATTAATTAGAATATAATATTTATAATATAATACTATTTCCTATACTTATATATATTCTTCCCCTTATAAAAGGGTAAGTCCTTAGGCTTTAAGTAGCTCTTAGGGTATTAACTACTAGGTTCTTCTAACTAGCCTCTAGTAGACTAACTTAGTATAAAATTACTAAAGATAGACTCTACCCTAGGGTTTAATATACCTTATATATTAATACCCTAATTTAGAGAATAGTCTTCTATTAAGCTTAATCTTAACCCTTATTATATCCCTGCTAATAATCCGCTAGTAATCTAATATAGATCTAGTAAGGCCCTATTTACTTTTACTTATAATTAAGCTACTCTTTCTTAAATACCTTAAAGCTTTCTTTCCTTTATTAACCGCTCTTCTTTAATTTTAATAGTAGTAATAAGTTTATTAAGTATAATTATACTAATAAGGGTTTTATTAGAAATTCTATTATTAAGTATATTATTTATTACTTTAATATCTCTTATACTAAACTCTAGTATTATATTAATTTTATTACGCTAGACTTCTAATATATCTTTATCTTATTTAATATTAGATATCTTCGCGTTACTATACTATTATAATCTAGACTATCCCCTTTTAGAGGTAGAGAGATTAAAACTATTAGAAACTAGATTAAAAAGCTAGTTCCTAAGGGCTAGAATAAATAGTATAAACTACTAGCGTATAGGTAGTATTATAAAGGTAGACTTAATACTCTAGTAACTTTATAATTATAGAAGAACTAATCTCTACCTTCTAAAGAGGTAGAGGGAGGACTATCTAAATACCCCTTAAGGAAGCTACCTAGCCTCTTAGATATCTAAATAAAAGGATATCCGTTAGGATAATAAGAAGCCGAACTAATACTACTAGGATATTACTAGTAAGCCGTATTATACTAGCTAGATACGTTAAGATATCCTAATAATATAAGTATATTAATCCCTTTAAGGTTGTAGGTATAATTAGATACTAGGTATACTACTTAAGTCTCCTAATAATATAAAGAATTTATTCTATATTTTATATTTCTTTATTAAAATTATATTAAAGCTATCTTAATAAAGATAAATAACTATTTATACCTCCTCTAAAACTTATTAATAATAAAGAATATTATAAGGTAGAATAAATCCTAGATAAAATAAGAAGTAAAGGTATTTAATACTACTTAATTAAGTAATCTAGTTATAAAAGGGAATATAATTAATAGATATTTATTAAGGATATAAATATAAAAGACTTATAAAGGGAATATAATAATATATATATAATAAAGAAATATTATAAATAAAATATTAATATATAATTATTATAATAGAACTATTTAATTATAAAGTTAAGTTATATAAAGTAAGTTATAAGTTATATTTATATAATAGAGATTTTAATAAAGAGATATATAAGAAAAGAATTAATTAAGGGGAAAATTCTTATAATTTAAGAAAAGAATCTTTACTTAAAGATATAATATTAAGGTCTTATAAGGGGAGTATATTAAAGTAAGCTAAAGCCTATAAAAGATAAAGGAGGGCTTATAATAGATAAGCTAGAGGATAAGGTAGTATCCCTAATAAAAGTAGGTAGAGTAGGCGTAGGAGTAGGAGTAATAGGGGTAGGAGGAGTATAAGGGGCGTAAGGGGCGCGGATCTTATAAGTAGAAGGGGCGGAGCTAATAGTACTATTACTACGAGAAGGGCGGCTAGGGTTAGTAGAAGTAGAGGCGGGTAATATAATAATAGGAGAGGTAATAGCCTCTTCCTCCTCCTCTTTTATATCCTCTAGGGTCTCCTTTATTTCCCCCTTATTAAAATTATTATTATCCTCTTCCTAATATATAATTAATTTATATAAAGATAGTATAACTCTTTAATAATATATTTACCTCCCTTAACTCCTTATTAACCTCTATTATAATAAGGGTAATTAACTCCTCTTATAAAAGTATTAATATATATTATAAAAAGTATATAATAAAAGGACTTACCTACTATCTTATTATATTTAAAATACCCTTTAAAGTAATAATTACTTAATTACCTACCTTTATATTAAGGTATAATAATTCCTTAAAGGTTTATAACTTATATAAAAGTATTTTATTATACTCCCTTAAGTAAATTACTACCTCTACCTTAATTTTAAAGGTAGTAACTTATATTATAAAGGTAGTATAATAGGGTAACTTTCTACCTTAAAGGGTAATAATAAGGTTATAAGTAAGGAGGCTAAATAAATAAATATAAAAGGTAAAAGGGACTTATAATTTATTAATATATTATAAGTAAAGTATATTAAAATCCTATTATTATAAATTAATTTATAAGGCTTATAAAGGTAGTAGTACCTCTTATAAGCCCTATTTATCTTATAATTATATAATAACCTAGGATTTAAACCTAGGTACTTAATATATTAAAGATAATAAGATTATAAGAGGGCTACTACCCTAATAATATAATAGGGTAGTATAGTATTAGGTACTATAACTAATAGGTTAAATTATTGAAAGATATCTAGCTATCTAGAAGGTATAAAGAATAGCTAAGTATATTACTAAGGAATAATCCTTAGTAGCTCTCTATAGAAGCCTTCTACAGATTATATCGTAATAATATACTAGGAATAAAAAAAGACGTCAACGCCCTCGTTAATATATAAGGTAAGAAAGTAATAATAAGGTAAGAAGGTAATTATAGTACTACTACCTTATAGTTATTTACTAGGTCCTAGGTATTTCCTAATTCCTTAATATTTATCTATTAATTATAATAGGCCGTATAACCCCTCCACCTTACTAGGTATTCTATTACCTAGCTACGGCCTTTCCTAATAAGGCGCTTATTAATTAGCCGTTCTATCTCGAAGGATTTAGTACTATTAGTATCCCCTTTAATAAATATAGAGGGCGGCTCTTTAAGTCGGGGCTAAGAGAATAGGTTATTATCCGGGCACGGCTCTAACTAGGCTATAGTAAATATATTATAAATCCGCTAGTATATAGGTATAACTAGGCGGTAGGCTAGGTAGCTAATATATTTAGTAATCTTAAAGGGATTAATAAACTATTAGCTGTATTTTCTACTTATAATAGATAGGATAGAATACCCGCGGTAAAGATAGAGTTTTATACTATCTCTTATATAGAAAAACTAAGGCTAATAGCGGTAATTATAGTAGAATTTAGAATATATTTAGGTAAATATAATTACGTCGGAGGCCTAGAGACGGGCGACGTCCCTTAGTATAGCCTATTTTTCGTAGGCACTAAGGTCTAGCGGCTAATTAAGCGAAAACCTATAGGTAATATCATTTAGGGACTAACTACTAGGGGTAGAGAGCGAGTTATTATAGCTTACCTAGATAGCTAGGATAGTAACGGGCTAGGAAGCCATATTTTCTAAAGTAGATATCTAGAATCGTAAGGTAATTTCTATAGTTTAGTTAGTATACTTACTAGAGCTATTAGTCTACAGGTAATAAGCGGTTAAGTAAAGAAGTTTAACGCCAAGCTTATTAAATAAGGTAGTCTAGAGTTTACTTAGGAATTTATAATCTCTATTAGAGATTATTTACTTAGAGAGACCCTAATCTACCTTACGTAGTCTCCTTAGTAACCTATTAGCCTAATCTACCGCGGTAAAGGTAGCTTTCCTAGGAATTAATATAATTTTCCGGGAGAATTTATCTATAACCGTTAATATCGTTTTATAGCCTTTTATTAATATTAGTAAGATAAGAATAAAATTAATTATTAATATATAAAAAGATACTAGCGGTAATATTATTAGCTATAGCGAATTATAAGGTAGATAGCGTAGGGTTTAATATAATTAGTATTATAGATAGTAGCTAAGAAACTCTTAAAGCTTCTTAATAAGGCTCTTAATATACTATTACCTAGATAAGACTTTATAGCATTTAGTAAACCCTATATATTCCGAATATATAATCTTAAGAAACGCCTTAATAGCTAGTCCTAGAATATATAAGCGGTTAGGTCTACCTACGTTAAGCTTCTAGATAAGTCTATTAGTAGCCTAGCGGAAGGGAAGCTTTACGTAGTCTTCTACCTCGAGGTAGTTATTACTATTAAGGACCTTCTTTACCTTATACTATAATAAGTCTATCTTATAGCCGTTAATAAGCTATTAATAGAGACCTAGGCTAATCTTAATAAGACTAGTAGTAGTATAAGCGTATCCTTATAAGGTATTAAGTTTACCCTCTTTATTCCTAGCCGCTTTTACGGCGGTAGTACTATAAAGTCTAGATAAGGTATTAGGAACTACGTACTATTTCCTAGGCTTATAATAAAACTTAATATTATTAAATCGCTAGATATATTTAGAAGTATAGACTAGGTAAAGGTTTAGTTTAATTATAGATAAAGTTAATATAGATATTTATTTTATAATCCTAAGGGCCGTACTATAATTTATATAGATTATAGTCTATAATATAGACTCTACTATATAGCGGATCTTACCTAGAACCTATATAATCCTAGCTAATTTAAGCTTAATAGGCTAATATTATATCTCTATATCCTTTAATAGATGACTAAGAAATAGAATAGGCTAAACCTAAGAATAAATAGGATATTCCCCGTCCTTAATAGCGCCGTTAATATGATATACTATTACGCCGAAACTAAAAACCTTACTAGTATTAAGATCTATAAATAGAATAATTTTATTATTAAAATATAATAGAAAAGTAGGAGATAATAATACCTTTTATAATACCTTAAAGGAGGTAAATTCTAACTTAAAGGGGTCTATTAATAGCCTCCGTCTTATAAAATTCTTATATTTATTTCCCGCCTTAGGAGCTAATATAAGTATAAGGGTCTTTCTATCCTATAAGGGCTTAGAGATAGCCGCGTAGTAGGTAATATAACTACGTAGCTAGCCTATTATTCTAAGATAAGTTTCTAGCTATAAAAGAGACTCTAGAAATAAGAGCCTTAATATAGTAAGAAGCTTATCTTCCGCCGTAGATAGCTTAAATAAATTAACCTTCTATCCTAATAGCTAGATTAAAGGGTATCTAAGGAAGGCTTTAATAGGATTTACTAATATCCCGTGCTTTTATAGTATAGTAAATACTTGTTAGAGATACTAGATATACTCCTCTAGAGTTCTAGAGTAGATAATAATATTATTAATATATACCTTAGCGAATTTCTAATAGGTATAAAGGAGGCGGTTAATCTAATACTAGATATAGGCTAGTAAGTTCTTATAACTTATAACGGCGATATTAAATAATTCTTAGCCTTATTTATTTATTTATAAATTATACACGCGTCTATCTAAACTAATAAAAGATAATTACGGGGGCCTACGGGTATTTTATAGTCACTACGACGGTAGCCGACTTGGAGGGGAAACCGTATATTTATACTAAGTATAGGCGCGGGTAAAAACCCTTACCTTTCCTACCTTCTTTATAACTTCTATTCCGTTTTCTCTTTATATTATATTCGGTCCTTTATAATAATAGGCGGTCGTGTTTACTACTATATTAATCTAGCTCCCTAGGGCTGGCTTATATACTATAAAAGCGAAATTCGCTCCGGTAGTAAAGATTTATATCTAAGGTCGGCTCTAGTATAACTACTTCGCTGCGAGCGAGAACTAGCCTAGTAGCCTAGTCTAGATTATCTATCTCGCTACTCGTTTTACCCCCCCCGCCTTCGCGAGTATCTTATAGGCGTCTACCGCGCCTAAGGTATCCTTTAGCTCCTAGCGGCGGTCCTAGAGCCTAGGGTAATAGATAAGGATATACTTTATATCCTGCCTACGCTAGCCGTACCCGCAGCTTACGGATATATAACTAGGGACTCTATACTAGTATAAGAAGGCGGCTAGCCCGATCTTTCCTATCTTTATCTACGTAAAGACGGGGCTCTTAGCCTTCTAAAGGCCCTTATAAAGGGTCCTCCTACCGGTCTATAAGCCCCTAAGCTAGGCGGGGGGGTAATCCCTAGCTCCTAGTCCCGACTAGTATTCGTCTTATATAGTATCCTAGGAGGACCTCTACTAATAGTATATTATCTTCTTAATCCTCTAGGGGGGGCGGGCTACCTCCCTAGTTATAATCGCGCCCCCGTTATCTAGGCGTAGGGAGTATAAAGCCTACTTATTCTTCTCTTCCGCGGGGGATTTTACTACCTCTCTCCTCCTCCCCCTCTTAGTATTTAGCTTCCTTTAGATACGTATATTCCCTATTATTATTACTAGGTAGATCCCCTTTAACGTATACCGGCGGAGAACCGAGTAATCTAGTATTAGTTATATAGGGGCTATCCCCGACTCTACCTCTAGTACTCGCGTTAAGGTAGCCTTATATACCCCTAGTACGCGTCTTAAGTAGTTATTTTAGATAACTTTAAGCTTCCTTATATACGTCTTCTTTATATCCCTTAGTCTTTATAATATATATTATAAGGCGGACGCGTAGGTTATAACTAGCCGTACTATTACGTTATATACTTTCCTTACCCTACTAAAGGTAGCTCCCTAGGTTAATACCGTTATTATAAATAGGGTGAGGCTCTAAGTAGCGAGTTTCGCTTATACCCTCTTTAGGTGCGGGCCCTATTATAATTTACCATCGATATATAGTCCTAGGACTTAGATCTCCGTTTATAACTTTATTATTATATGCCCTAGGTTAATAACCGTACTTATATTAAAGCGACGGGGGTAATAGGTAAGATAGACTAATTTATATTTCTAGGGGGCGAAACTCGCCCCGTACGTTAAAGCCTATTTAAGGTAGATCTTATATACTAGTTCTAAGGTCTTATAATTACCTTCCGTGGTTTTCCTATATACTAGTAGGTAGATATTATCTATAAACCCTCTAACTTATAACTATAGTTTAGCCGCTATATACTCCTTAATAAGTAGCGCGTTAAAGAATAGGAAGAGGATAGGGGAGATTAGCGACCCCTAGGGAATCCCTATCTCTACTAGCTCTATCCTACTCGTCATCCCCCTAATTATAATAGACGAGGACCTTTCTACTAGGAAACTTTCCGTCTAGCCTATAATATAGCGAGGGATCCCCTTATACCGGAGGTTATAAATAAGCCTCCGGTAGGAGACGTTATTAAAGGCTCCTATAATATCTAGTAAAAGGAGGCTAGTTATATTACCTCTACCGTAGTCTTATACTATATATACCGCGTCTATAATTATCTCTAGTACTATCTCTATTAATCTATTCCTTCACGCCCCTATTTATTATTACGGGAGGAGGCCTCGACTTTTAATATAATTACTAAGTCGCCCTATAACTATTAATTCTAGAGCCTTTCTAAGGGTACTTAGTAGCGCTATTAGACGGTACGCCTTAAGTACTATATAGTCCTCCTTCTTCAGTTTCTTTAAGACGACCGTATTAGCCTTTTTAAATTCCCTTAGGTAGTAGTTAAGGTAGAAGCACGCGTTAAATAAATAAGTAAGCTCCTTAAAGAGCCTGTCCGCTATTAACTTAAGGAACCGATTCGGGATCCTATTAATCCCTAGGGCCTTATCTTATTTTAGCTTATAAATAGCTTATAGGACTTCCTTACTTATAATATTACTACTATTACCTACTAGTAGTAGGTATTCTATACTATCGATATCTGTTAGGTCGGCTTATAAGGGGGGTAGGAAGAATATCGTCTATAGGACTTCTACTTTCTCCTTAAAGGTCTCGGCTACCCCTTCCCTATCGCCCCTCCTTAGAGGGGGGAACTTAAAGAGGGGTTATAGCGACGAGCTATCGTTCCTTACCTACTTAGCGAAGCCTTATATACCCTTTTAAGACTTAGTAGCGTTATAAATCTTTCTTCTAAAGTCGATCGCCTTCTCCGTTCTTAGTACCCTATTCCTTTCCTTAATAGCTACGTTCTTAGCTCTCTCCGTAGTAGTATCTCTATACCTCTAGAATACTTTTACACTTCTTATAGTATCCTCGGTAGTATATTAGTATTTTAAGTTCTAGAAGGTCTTTCTCCTACCCCTAGGCTTCGCCTAGGGGACTATCTCGTTTATAACCTCCTTTAGGCCCTATTATAACTATAAGAGGTAGTTATCTATTTAGTTCGTGGTTTCTAGTAGTTAGAGACCTAGTTTCCGGCTTAGCGCCTAAGCCCCTTTCCTAACTTCCTTAGGGTCCGCCATCTTCTACGACCTCTTTAGTACGCTCTACTACTCCTCTACTCTTAGGTCGAGCTCTATATATATAGGAAGGTAGTCGGAGCCGAACTATAGCTTAAGGCGTACCTAGTAGACCTATACTACGTTAAGAAGTCTAGGCGTAGTAAAGACTAGGTCGATCGCGCTCTTAAACCCCCTCGCCCTCTAAATAACTATCCTATCTAGTAAGGCTAGGTTTATATCGTTATTAGCTATAATTCCTACTAGCTAGTCTACTTCTAGGTAGTATAAGAACCGCCCCGGGTTATTCTAGTTAGGGTAGTAGAGGTTAAAATCCCCTACCACGATATACTTACTAGGTCGCCCGACCTCCTCTCCTCTAGTTAGTAGGCTTGACGGGTTCTCGTTTATTACTAGTAATAGGCTCGGGTTATATATATTATATAACTGGAAGCAGGCTAGGTATTCCTTACCCTTCTAGGTAGGGAGCTAGAGCTTTAAGGTACTAATATCCCTTATAAGGAACTCTACCTCCTAGCTATCTATTTAAAGCCTCTTATTAATATAGAAGCACGTTTATATATCCCGCCTAGCTTTATACGCTAGGAAGAACGCCCCGGAGCTAGGGTTATAAGACGATTAGTTCCTAGCGTTATAGTAGGGTTCTTATATTACTAAGATATCTATTTCCTAGACGACCCTATCTTCTAGTAGGGTTATTATTATACCTATTTCGCTTCTAATATTATATTATAGTATCTTTAGGGTTAGTATACTAGATATCCGGATCTAGGGTACCGCTATTTACTTCTCGTATATCTATCTCTCCTTAGTCGACTTATTCGCCCTCCCTAGTAAGGTTAATAGCGCTATTTACTACTATTTCTATAAGTAGCTCGTTAACGCTATCCGCCAGCTCCTTTCCGCTACTCGTCCTTACCTCTAATATTTTCTGGCCTAGCTCCTTAACTATAAGCCTTCTAAAGGTAGGCGGCCTCCCTAGCTTATACCTAGGTCTTTAAAGCCCTAGCTACTCTCCGCTACTAGGCGTATTATACGTTACCTAGTTAGTTATAACCTTTCTCTTCTTCTTTATCCCTATAGTTATAAATCCTTCGGCGTCTATTACCGCTATTACTCGCTCTCGCCTTATCTTATAGAATAGGGTCTTGTTCGCGACTAGCTATCTAGCGCGTTACCTCTCCCTAGCCCTTACCGGGTATTTATTAGACTAGGAGGAGTAGCCCTATTATTTACACGTAGTATACCCTCGTAGGGCGTCTATAACCTTCGCCCTATATTCCGCCGTATTATAGCCCTAGTTATAGTCGGCGTATTAGCTATTATTAGGGTAGTTATAGTATATATACCCGTATAACTAATATTTAAAGTATTATAATAGCCTTACCCTCTATTTATACCGCTCTATAAGTTTTATCTCGCCCGCCTCTACTATCCCCTTCCTAATTAAGTCGTCTACTATTACCGGCGACGCGACGCTTATTATAAGTAAGGAGTATACCTTCCTAAGTATATACGTACTCGTTAGCTATCTCCCTTCTACTATATCTAGGTTAGGGTAGAGGGCCCTATTCTCCCGTTAGATTTTCTCCTTAATCGCCTATTAATCCTTCGTATTAAAGATAGATATTTATACTCCGTATACTACTACGCCGAATAATTTCTTTACTACTACTACGGAGTAGTATATTATATTTACCTATAACTACTCCCTTTCTAGTACTTCTCTCGCCTCTATTAAGGTGACTTATAGTAGTATATCCCTACTCTTTAATCTATTCGCCGCTATAATCTCTAACGTATATTTATTACTAGTGGCCTAGAATACTATAACTAGCCTCTTACCTACTATCCCCGCTACCGCTTCCCTCTCTTTCTCGTCCTTTAGTACTACGAGTATCTATCGTGCCCTCCTAGCCTTAACCGCCTTTAGCGTCGGTACGTATAGGCCCCGTAGGGGGGGCGGTAGTATATTCCTCGTAAAGGGGTTCCCCTAGCTCTATTAGCCCTGTAGAGAGCCCTGTCTTATCGGGGTACTAGCCTAACTAGTAGTCCCAGGCTTATTATATTCCTAGTCCCTTTCCTTATTTTTCCTCTCCTTTAGTTGGAGTTCCTCGATATATACCTATACTAGGCTAATACCCGCTATTAAAATCTTCTATTTAGACGCGTTTAAGTCCTTAAATCGCGTGTTTTTAATAGCCTTAAGGGCCGTTATTATTATAGTAGCCTAGCTACTTAGCCTATTTATAGCTCTAATATTATTTATACGTCGTAATCTAAGTATCGTCATATTCGCTAAGTCCGTAGGTAGGGTAAAGGCCCCCGTAACCTCTACCCCGACGCGTAGTCCTCTACTCTCCCCTTCCTCCCTAGTTCTACTACCTCCGCCTCTATTAGGCCCCCGATTAGGATTAGGCTATCCTATTACTCCTCTACTCGTCTCTTATACGCGTTTCTTAAACGCTTCGCCGCCTAGTACTTATACGTCTAAGCCGTTTTCCGCTATTTTTTAATAGTTTATAAATAGTATTTACTTATCTAAATATATTCCTTTATATTAGATATACTTAAATTACTAGTTACTATTAGGTAGTCTAGAAGTTTTTTATACTTCTTATATATAATCTTTAGTAATCCTTCTACTATTAAAGCTAATTAGATAAAGTTATCCTAGATATTAGCTTATTTACTTAATATAACTTCTTTAAACTAAAGGGGATCTTTAACTTTAGTATTAAACTTTAATTTAATACTTTTACTAATAGTAGTTTACCTCTACTATACTTTAAATTAGACTTTAGAGGCTAAATTCTATTTAATATATTTATTACTCCTCGCTAGTATTAATTCTAGGAATTCTTTTCTAATAGACTAAATAGTATTTTAAAGAAGCTCTTTCCTCTAATAAAAGGATTTATTTAATATACCCTAACTAACCTAACTTATAAATTAGCTAGGACGAATACTACTTAATATAAAATTAAGTATAATAAGATTATCTAATTCTAATTTAATATCTTTATTACTAGGTTTTACGTCGGCAATTTCTAAAAACCTAGAGGGGTACCTAGGGCCGGCCCTAGGCCGCCTTAGGCCCTAAAGGCTATAGTTTAAGAAAGCTTACCCTAGGGCTATAGGGGTAGATACGAGTCCGCCTAGGGCCGCCCTAATATTAGGCTTCTAGGTACTAGGTAATAGTATCGCGCTACCTTAAGATTAGGCTTCTAAGCGCTAGGTAATAGCGTCGCGCTACCCTACGGCTAGGCTTCTAAGTACTAGGTAATAGTATTATAGTTCCTATAATTAATACTATTATATTATTATTAATACCCTAAGTTAATATAACTACTACGCTATTACCTCCTATTATAGCCTACCCTAGTATATTACCCCCGCGTAGAAATTAGCTAAATTAATTAATTCTAGGGTTACTTTTAAGGTAATATTAAGGGTAGCTCTAGGGTATACTACCTAAGTCCCCTATTAATTATAAAATATTAAAACTTTTAAAGTTCTACTTAATAGATAGTTATATAATATAGTTTTACTTAATAAGTAATTATATAACTTCCTAGAATTTATAAACTAGTAGATTTTAGAAATATTACTTAATTAGTAGTTACGTAACGCTACTCTTAGAGCCTAGAGTAGCTCTAAGGCCTTATAATACGCTATAATAGGCCTAGGGCTAGCCTAGGGCCCCTAGAGCCAGCCCTAAGCCTGCGGGTATAAGGCCTTTACTAAGGGCCTAGGGGTAAGTTAAGATCTTACTAACGTATAGGAGTTAATATAATATAAGCCCCGTATATATAATAAGGTAGGAGTAATATAAACTAGTAATATAAATATTTACTATATTAAGGAGAATAGATAAAGGATATTAGGAAGATAAAGTTATAAGTATAATAATTATTCTAAATATATATTATAAGGAGATTAGTTTAGTTCCTTCTATTATTTTATTAGGGGCTTAACGTCTTAGTAATACCTTAGCGATTTAAGTCGGGTTAACCTGACTTACTAAGGTATCGAGGCCTTAGCGAGTTGGTACTAATAGCTAGTACCGAGTATTTCGGTCGGTACCAAGACCCTGACCCGAGTATTCGGTCGGTACCAATTCTTGGTACCGAATCCCGACTCGACGGTCAGTCTAATCCCAACAATAGGTAAATATACCATGTATTATAACAAAGGAAGAGTTTTTCTATTCTCGCCGGCATTCTCCTACACCCCGTGAAGGCTTCGTAACAAGACAGCCCCTGTCCTACCACCATGGCCTCGACATGCTTTGAAAACTGCTAGGGTATTCATATCCATCTCAACAAGATGGCCTCCGAACGAAGAGGCTACCACGGCCCTAGCAATTTTGAAGGTCAATGCCAATCTGACCCGTCAGCGAAAGTAGCCTGGTATACAGAAACCATCAGCTCCATCCCCGCTGCAGGCCGTCAGCTCCTCGAAGAGTATAGCAGTATCCCCCCCGACCAAGTCCTCCCGCACGTCCTCGCCCTACGGGATAGAGCCTTCGCCATCTGGTCCTACGCCTGCATAGGCCAAGTGCGCTTCCTGGACTACGCCCTACCGCACCACCCGTACTACTCGCCGACCCTAAGCCGTCTGCGCTCCGGCGCCCGCTTCCTCGACGCCGGGTGCTGTTTCGGGCAAGTATTGCGCTTCCTGGCGCATCGGGAGCAGATTCCCGCGGGGCAGCTCTACGGAGTGGATCTCGAGCCCGCCTTCGTGGAGATGGGGTACGCGCTGTTCCGCGACGAGGGCCGCTTCGGCGCGCACATGCTGTCCGGCGACCTGCTGGCAGACCCGGAGGCGGAGCAGCTCGCGCCTTTGGACCACAGCATCGATGTTGTTCATGTGGCGTCTGTGTTGCATTGTTGGGCCTGGGATGACATGCTCCGGGTGGCAAAACGGCTCGTCGGGTTTACGAGGCCCAGGCCGGGTTCGTTGATCGTTGGTAATCAGATGGGAAGCCTTAATGCCGGCGAGTACGCTATGCCAACGGGTAATGGGTACAATTATCGGCACAACGTGTCAAGTATGGGCCGATTTTGGAAGCAAGTTGGGGAGGAGACGGGGACCGAATGGCAAGTGGAGAGTGGATTGTTTTTACCGCAAGCAGTGAGAGACAATCTGGAGCAAAGCTGGGCGAAGAATGATCCGGGGTTAAGGATGATTTGGTTTATGGCTACTCGTGTATGATTTTTAAGGAATACTGTGCTAGACCATCAGCTTTAGGGAATAACCTGAAGTCCCAAACATGCGCCTTTATTTTCCACGCGTCTCCAAAACCACGACAGATAAAGTTTGGCATAGAACAAGCGATACTCAACTGGAGAAACAATTACACCACCAACATTCCCTCGCCATTCCTGCTCTTCACGCCTTTGGTTAGCTCCTAACCCTACGCCAAAAGGCTGTCTTTCTTCGCCATAATGCACTCGGATTCCTTCTTTTGGACCTCAAAATCCCTGACTCCCGTGCGGGGGCGCGCATACCTGGAGGGGGGCGCACTCTGTAGGACAACAGGGTAGCCGAGATATTTTACAGCATAAATATCGTCTTCAATGGTTCGAATGATATTCCAAGATCAAGTTCGTAGGGATTACTTGATTAATAGAGTATAATGGGACGTGAATGGTAGGGAATGTACTCTAGGGTTAACCAAAGCTGATAGCCCTAGAAGAGTTCACCCCCTTCTGGTCCAACCCTAAGGGGCTAGCGGCCCGGAGCTATCAGAGCTCCGTACTCCCGGCCCTAGCTCTAGGGTACTCTTAGGCGCTATAACGTTCGCTTCTATAGATCCTTAATTAAGCTGATATTATTATTTATTTTCTTATACATTCTATTTAAACTAAGACGCTCTATAATACTTATCGTGAAAGTAAGTTATCAAAATCGATCGTTGTGGAAAGCGAGGGCGTGGACCAGAAGTAAGTGTGGACCAGAAGGGGTGAACTCTTCTATAGAATAGGGCTGAGCCTCTTCCAGGTACGCGCCGCTTCTAAGCGCGAGGTGGTACGGTACTGGAGGTTGGGGAGCCCAACTTAGCAAGCTGTCACAAGCCTGTCGACCAAAATCGAATCTTATGTTGCTTATGTACAGGGACTTGAGGTAGATAATGGCGTCCATCATGCCTCAGCACGATGGCTGGCTGCCTTACTGGCTACTGCTGGTACCTTGTCCAAACGCTCCTTCCTCGGAGCTTGTTCCTAACATACACAGGTATCAGCCACCGCTGCCGCAAATACAATCCAAGCCTTCCTAGCTACCAAGAACACCCGCCAAGTCTATGCAAAGTCGGGCCAAGATATCACAATCCTCGCATCAAGGATCTTTGGTACATATACATTCGTTTCAGCTGTCGTCCGCTTCTACGCCGCCTACAATATCTCCAATCCTCAGATGTACCAGCTCGCCATGTGGACATATCTCATAGCATGGTGCCATTTCTTCAGTGAGTGGCTGGTCTTCAAGACTGCCGCCTGGGGGAAAGGGTTGGCAGGACCCGCATTCGTTTCAACGAGCAGCCTGGTGTGGATGCTCAGTCAATGGGGGTACTATGTGCAATAGGTGGAAAACAAGACAGCCATGCCGATCCGATGATGCTGACATGAGCTTGGAGGGGGTCAAACGCCGTGGGTCGAGCGTTGCTCGAGCAAGACAGCTCACGGTCCGCCGGGTGGACAAGATCTGTGGCACAGACGTAGAAGCGCACGGCGAGCACAACCTCGCGGCTAGTGCAATTTCGTTCGATACAGCTCCCCTCCACAATCTCGAAGTCGCCCCGCAGCTTGCTCTGGTGTAATATCTCGTTGCGGCTCAGCCATCAATTCATACCTGAAAGAGTCAGTCATCCATAGCAATGAAAGCTGCATCAATGCACACTCACCCAACCAGGAATTTTCTCACAGTTGCGCTTCTTAGCAACGGTGGGTAGAAATGTATGTGGAAATGGCTCGCTTCAATCTCGTCATGAGTTCCTTCCAGCGGTGCTTGATGAAGACCCATACTGTAGGGAAAGTGTGTCTCGAAAAGATTGTCATAACGTCGAGTCACATCCGCGATAGCTTCAGCTAGGTTTCTTCTTTCCTTATCATCGAAGTCCACGAGCGCTCTCTTATGTCGCCTTGCCATAATCATAAGTTCAAAGGGCCAGACTGCCCACCATGGGCATACTGTCACAAACGTCTCATTCTTAAACACTACCCGTTCCTCTTTTTCGACTTCTAATATTGCATAATCTTCCAGAAGATTTGCACCTCCATTCTCGCGCCGATACTTCATCAACTGCTCTTGCTCAGCCGCGGGTTCTTCAGGAAGCCCAGTGGTGGTCCAGATCTGGCCATGGGGATGTGGATTTGAGCATCCCATCGCTGCCCCTTTGTTCTCAAAGATTTGCATGTACCGATATTGTGTATGAGGCCGCGACAGACAGTTTTGGTGATCGTCTGAAGGTAGTATTGTGCGCTTTGCTGCTTGGGCCAATGGTGACTTTGGGGAGATATGGGCGGTGTACAACTGCGTCCAGGTGCTAATTATGGGGATGATCTCTGGAGGTTTGAGATCGGCGAGCGTAAGGTTATGCATGGGTGAGAAGGTCACTACGTAGCATTTCCCAGTCACAGGTTCGGCTTTCAGTAGCACGGAGGATTGGCCTGCACCAGTCAGGATAATTCCCAAAGGCTGTGATTTCTCTACCAACGTACTCCCAATCTCATCATCTTGTCGGTATTCAGCCTGCTCCTCCTTCACAGCGCTGTAGTCGTTGACGAAGATGAATGTGCTCTCGTATTTCGGGTTGATGTCGCCTTGAGCACGCTTGTTACCTGGGCAGAGGTAGCAAGACGGGTCGTAGTCTGGCAGCGTAGTCGGCGAGGCTGCTTCCTGCTGGCCTCTGTCATGTCAATTGAACAGGTTGACTGTTGGGGGGGCTGTGTTGAAGGGTGACCTACTGCCACGGCCGTTTCGTTCGATGAGGGGAAACGAGGATCCAGCTTCCCCGCAAGGGATTGTATCTCCGATGGCTTATGTCGTCTAGTACGGGATTATGCATTTCGGCGATTCTGTGGGGAATATAGCCACAAACAAGTGTGGTAAGCAGATACTCTGTTGATAGATGCAAAATGTGGGGTAGTGAACAACGTCATGCTACATTGAAAGTCACTATTCTAATGTCGGAGATAAATAAGAGACCCCGAATGGACAACTCCTCTACACAAAACAAAGGAGAATGTAATCCATGCCTGTTCCAAATCTAAGTGGCGCCGACGGAAGGGCAATAGGAATGACATGAGCCGTCAGTCAAAGCGCAGCTAAATGGCGTCGCTGTGCGAACTGCGAATCGTTGGGGAAGATGATGGTAAAGGGCAGAAAACCCACCTCTTTGGACTTCCAAACGAAGTAAGTGTTGCCCTACCGTATGAATGATGACAACTTCAGAAACGCTGACGGTGAAAAGGTTCTGGTCCACATCTTGGAAAACTTCCAAACCCAAGCATTATTGCAACACAGAGCTGTTAGCCACCGATTGCAAAACCTGATTATCCGTATCATCCATGGCCGGCTTCTCCGCGCAGCATCACTCCAGGATCGTAAGCTCATCCTCGAGTGCTACCATCCATCTGTGCAATATACAGAGCCCTATTTGTACTGCGATTATCTCGGCACGCCTGGATTGAGTGATGAATTTGAAGGACAGGGTACAATATATGATACTGCTAATGATCCCGCAAGCAAAGGGACGCTTCGAAGGCTGTACTCGCACTTTCGGCCGACTCGCATGGATCCAGACCCGTCCATACTTCGTTCACATCCAGCGGGTGACATCCCTGGGTCGAGAACAAGTGAGGTAGCGGAATCGAGAAGGCAGACAAGGGAAGCCGAAGTAGTCAAGCAAAATGTCAGCTTGGAAGCTCACGAACTTTTCTCTCAGCTATGTTTTAGTGCGGGTCTGGTGCAAATTGGGCCACGAAGAGGAGTTTTCCTAAGTAATGTCGACGCCGTTGAGAAGAAGACCTTTAGAATATGGCGGAATTGGCTTGCTGAAATGGCCAAAGGTGCGGAGAACGAAAAGGTAGATACTTCATCTACCTTCGAACCTCAATTTGTCGAAGGTTCTAGGAATGGAAAGGGAAACATGTACCAATGGGTCTGGGTTGATCGAAACAAGATTGCCGGATTAAAGCTACGGGTTAGAGAGTGGAAGTTGCGGAAAGACACCCCAATCCTGATCCGCGAAGACGAAGATCAGGCCGTCAGCTACTCGCTGGAATTTGAAGGTAGGGCTCAGCATCATACACTAATCTCGCAAATCTCCTGTACCATTGATAGCCATACTTACTGTGAGCAGAGTTGGCAATCAGCACCACTCATCTAATGCTTGCTGTTGAGCGATCTCTCCTGGACACTATCGATTCTGGGCGAGCCATGATCTTTGGTTCCTTTGCGGCCGCGCGAAACGCCCAGTAATCGGAGAACAACAGTACGAGCTAGAGCGGCACAGGACACTTTGTTCGTTGTACATCGCGCGGTCTCGGTTGCAAACTTCAGGACGTATCGTTGTTTGGATATGAACACAGCCCTTGCCATTGATCTGGCTTATCAAGGGCTTGTGAAGCTTGTAGATATGTTACTTAAGTAGTGGTGACCAACAGAAAGGTTGGATGAGAGAAAACTGCATCTTCGTGGCACAACTCTTGGTCTAGAGTTCATAACATTGAATCTAAGACCTTGAGATGCAAGTCTTTTAGCGAATTTGGATTGCCATCACTGCTGATCTATGCTTTCCGGAGTGAGAACAAGGCTGAAGTGTCAAGAATACTTCATATTAGGCCTCCAACAAGCCGCGATACTTCGGTTTTGTCGACCGACTGATCCGCCAAACAGCCTTCTGGACCAACGAGAGCTTTCATAACGCTCCCACGATGTACCTCTTTCTCTTCTGCCTTCATCTTGCGGATGACGTCCAGAATGGCTGCAGTAATTTCTGCCTCACCCATGCTGTTGTCGTCCCTAATATACTCTTTTAACATGGCGATCTGCGCAGTTTCTCGTGCTCTCAGATCCTCTCGTTTTGCGGTGTGGAACTCATCCGCTGCAGCCTCGGAGCTTTTCACGCGTTTGCGTATGATTGCTAAAACCTGCGAATCCGTGTTTACAGGTTTCGTAGTCTTCCCAGCATTCGTGACATCCGAGATAAGGCCCCTTAATACGTCCAATCTGAACAACGGGCTTAGTGTTAGTTGACGGTTAACCACTCTGACGGCACGCTACTTGCCTAGAGCTGTCCTTTGCCTTCATGGCTGCCTTCATGTCATTTCGAATTTGAAGAAGCAGCACCGGAGGAACCAGTGAGGAAGCTGTTGCGGAATAGGCACAACCTGAGCACAACCCGGATATTTGTGTAGTCGATCTTCGTATAGCAAACATTACGAAGTTCACAACTTGCAAAGTTCGCAAACATGCAGCTTAGAATGGTAAATTAATTCTCGGAGAGCCGCAAGCCGGAAATAAGAAAGCAATGACCGGTTCCTGACTAGGAGTTTAGCGTTCTTCAGCCCTATCAAATGTCGAAGCACGAGGGTCGGGTGTGTTTAAGGCCGTCACTTTTTCTGGGTCATTGTTGACTGAATTTAACGCACCATTGATTCACGCGTTTATGACATCCCCTTCCAATTTACATAATTGATGGACCAGATGAAGGTATTATAACATCAACCGCGACTTTAGAGAGGCTCGCGAGCGTGCTGGGGGCCGGAAGAACGGTGCAGCAGCATGTCAGGAGTGCCTCCTCAAACGCCTCAACGTCCACTCCCTGGCGCCTACACAGCGACACCTGCCCCTAATCTCGATTATCATTCTGGTGCTACCAGTCAATCAGTTTCTCGGCCTGGCGCGACGCAGCAACAGAATGGACCACAAGGCCAGACTCAGGCGGTAACGCAGCAGAGACAGCAAAATGGGCAGCTGGCCGGGAGGCCACCTGCGGAGGAAATAAAGCCTATAGAGAGGGCGTCAAGAACGGTGAATCAGACATTGGAGCAGGAATCGCGATACCCAGCACTTGATTCCTGCGTTAGCCGTAAGCCGCATCGCCCTACATCCTTTATAAAACTGACAGTCTCACAGAGGTGTCTTCTTCGGACTATGATATCTCCTCCCAGCCAGCATGGGCACCGTTTCAGAAGATCAAGTCTTACAACATACCGGACGCAGTGTTCGCCCAGCTCAACAATGCGAAGCTATCTACAAAAATGGGTTTGTTCGCGGACCTGAATCATGCTTGGGTGTCGATAGATAATGCCTTCTACCTCTGGGACTATACTCATCCAAACCCTGAGTTGATTGGCTTCGAGCAGCAGCAGGCCCATAACATAACAGCCGTGCAATTGGTCACCCCACGGTCAGGCGTCTTCCTTCCATCCATTAATCGCCTCCTTGTCATCGCAACGACGGCAGACATCATACTGGTTGGATTGGCATCGCAAAGTGCGCCTGGCGGTGGGCAATCCGTTAGTCTGTTCTCGACCAGCCTTTCAGTACCAATCAAGGGAACGAGTGTAGATGTTATTGAAGGCTCCGTCACCACAGGAAGAATATTCTTCTCCGACTATGGCAGCGACGATGTGTACGAGCTTACCTACCAGCAAGAAGAAAGATGGTTTCAGAATCGCTGCGCAAAGATCAATCATACGAGTAAGAGTATCACTGCTTTCAGCCCTGTTCCTATTTTTGGCTTTGGCCAGAAAAAAGAAGCGGAGCGCATCATCCAAATGGACGCAGACGACACGAGGAGTCTCCTCTACACGCTATCTTCGAGATCGACTATACGAGTCTTTCACATGAAGCCAAACAATGGTCTCGTGCTGTTGATTACCAAGACTCTGGCACAGACGTTGGTCGACATCAGGCACACTCCCAGTTCTAATTCCGACCTTTTGGGTTCCAGCATCCCAATAGTTTCGATTACGCCGATATCCTCACAAGAATCAGAGAGATCGCATTTGATGGCGACAACTGCTTCTGGTTGTCGAATATTCATGAGCGCCGCGTCTGGTCCTTCGACCATGATGATGAGCACGTCAAGTGCCCCGACCAGTATGCAGGTCCAATTTGTTAAGTTTCCCCCAACATATCCCTCTAGGCCATCAGCGAACCAGCAGAACACGACACAGATGTCCGTATGGGGTAACGCTCCCAATAATCAAGGCACAGATGCGACATCGAGAGCCTTGATGGGAACGCGCTGGGCTGTGAGATATGCACCAGGATACTTCTTCTGCCTGATTAAGATTGACGCCGCTACTGACTCGCTGTTCATTTCTGCATCTGACAACGGCCGTATTGCCCGGTCTCGGGACAATCCAAACCTGCCTAAATACCCTGAACTTGGCCTCTGGTCTCGCCTAGGGGGTAAAGCTGAAGACATCGGACTTGTGTCACCTTTGAGACCTGCATCTAAGTCACCGACGGGTTTCGGGAATGAGCTTGCTATTCAATATGACAGCCCTACCATTGAAGTCGCGTTTCTAACCAACACTGGAGTTCACACATATAGAAGGAGGAGACTCGTTGACATATTTGCGTCGGCCATCAAAGCCGGAGGTGGCGACGAGGGTCTTGAGGGCCAGATCAACAAATTCCTCCGTTGGTATGGGCCTGGTGAGACGGCATCCACGGCGTTGGCAGTCGCATGTGGGCAAGGGTTGGATGTCACAGCTGAGTCTCGTGTTGCCAAGATCACAGATCCGGTCGTGCTTGACTTTGCTCGAAAGGCATTCATTGAGCACGGTGGAAAGCCAAACATTAATGAAAACCAAATTATGGATCAATCCGTACCTTCCATTGATTCTGTGCGCCCCTCGCCGCGCCATGAGGGCCTGGCGCTATACATTACAAGACTTGTGCGCTCGATATGGAAAGCAGCCATTATGATACAGAGTCTGTCACCTGTGAGTGGTCTGACTATCTCCTCAACCGTTAGCATGAGCAAATTGCGAGAGGTTTCTCAGGATCTCGTCGCGCTCAAGGAATTCTTGGAGTCAAACAAGAGCTTCATTGATGGTCTGGCAGGGCCTGATGCGCTTAGTCGAGCATCAACAAAGCAAGAGGAATTGACGCTTCAAGCGGAGCACAGGGCGCTACATTCGCTTGTAGTCCTCATAGAGGACATGATTGAAGGGATTGCGTTCGTGCAGGTCTTGTTCGATGAGCAGATTACAGAGATCATGAAAGTACTCTCGAACCAGATACAGCAGCAAGTGTTAAGGTTGACTTACGAGGGTCTGTTTACTACTGTCACAGGCAAGGACTTGGCGAAAGATTTGGTCAAGGCCATAGTGAGCCGAAACATCGCCAACGGTTCCAATGTCGAGACTGTGGCTGAAGCCTTACGGAGACGGTGCGGTAGCTTCTGCAGTGCTGACGATGTCATTGTTTTTAAAGCTCAGGAATTGTTGAGGAGGGCTTCTGAGGCGGGAGGCGAGTCCGAGTCCGGGCGAAACTTGCTGAATGAAAGCCTGAGGCTGTACAAGCAAGTCGCAAGTAGCCTCATAATGGACCAATTGCAGTGGGCGGCCCAAAGTTTCACAAATATGCAATTCTATGCTGGTGCTATTCAATTGGCTCTCGACGTAGCCCAAGAACAAGATAGGGGAAATCGAGCGCTGGCCTGGATACAAGAGGGTCGACCGGAACAGGTACGTTTTGGTGGCGTATGACAGCAGGACTACGCTTACACAGATAGGATTTGCGTGCGAAAGTCTTTGATCGCCGAAAGCAATGCTACAACCTTATACATGGAGTCATTACCAATTTGGAGCAGGCTTCGAGTCAGGCCCCCAGTATGGTTGACGGTCAATATACGTTGGCGGCCAGACGGATAAAGGAAGCATACGAAGTCATTGACAAGTCGGACGACGAAGCTTTCCAGACCGACTTGTATGATTGGTATGTCTCTCAGGGAAGGACGGACCGCTTGCTTGAAATCCAGTCTCCGTATATCGTGACCTATCTCGAACGGAAAGCAACGAACGACATAGCCCACGCCGATATGCTTTGGAGATATCACAATCAAAACGGTCATAACCACGAAGCAGCCACGGTCCAGCTGGAATTGGCTCGAAGTCAATTCCCTCTATCGTTGGATCGAAGGATTGAATATTTGAGTCGAGCCAAAGCGAATGCGTCGACGAATTCGCCGGGCATTGCGAGACACACTCGATACAAGCTGCTTCGGGAGGTTTCGGACCTGTTGGACATTGCCAACATTCAAAGTGACATCCTGCAACGGTTGCGAGATGACAAGAGGATCTCTGCAGATCGACGACCCGGTGTCTTGGCCGAGCTTAACGGCTCCATGCTCCCTTTCACCCTTGTACGTCTGACTCCGTCCATTTGGTTGACGTCGCTAATGGTTAGTGCTAGCTCTACAACCAATACGCCGACCAAGCGGGCTACTTCGACCTCTGCCTCCTCATCTACCAAGCGGCCGATCACCGGAACCCCACCGACATCCAGGCCACATGGCAGAACCTACTGGAGCGGACGCACCAAGACACCCTGAGTACTGGACAGCCTCAGCCATGGGAAGCCGTCAGCGAGAAAGTCCGCACATTGGGTGCCCGTCTCAACCTCTCGGAAACGATGTTCCCCGTCCCCGCCCTGGTAGAGATCCTCGAATGCTACACCGTCAACTGCCAAAACGGCGTCGGTCCCGAAACCTGGGTCATGGACAGCCTGATCGACATCGGCGTGCCCTTCGAATCCTTATTCTCAGCCCTCGAAGGCCTCTTCTACCGTGACGAAGTCCCCCTGCAGGGTAGGAATCGGAGACATATCGCCAACGAGCTCCTGTATGTCGTCTCGCTGTGGTTCCAGGATAGTACCCGTGGAGCGGGGAAGATCCTCGGCGGGGAGGAGAACGCGGCGGCCGTTAGCCAGGTTCTGCAGACGGTGCGGCCGACGTTGGAGGCGCGGAGGGGCGAGGAGTGTCAGGTTTTGAGGATGAGGATTGAACATGTTTTGAGATAGTGGGGTTTTCGCATTCGCGAACATTGGAATTCGGGATTTCAGCGATATACCAGGCGACTGCGGCGTTTATTCTTGGGTAGAAATTATGGTCGGATGAGAGGGATATGTGAATGATATCGAGCGTGCATCCAAGAAAAGTCCCCTTCTTGCAACCTCTTCTGTAGAATGATAGACCCATCAATGTACTTAATGTTCCTCCTAAAGCAACGAAGTCACTACCTTACCCATCACTCATAAACAAATTAGTCATAAAACCCTTCCTCTCAATACATCTCACATCCCTTTCTTCCCTCCCAAACCCCCCTCAACACCCTGCAACCCCCTTCTCACCCGGAAATACATATCCACGCCCATCACAACAGCTAAGAAACGCACCACACATCATCAGCTTATCCTTACCCATCCACCATCCCATCTCCACCTATACACATCCCACAGATCCCACACACTCACAACCATTTCAAAAAACAAAAGAACAAAAAACACAAAAACTCACCAAACATCAAATACGGCACATATAACCCTCCCAGCGCCGATCTCTCCCCAGCACTCAACTCGGGCCAGGAATGGTATTCGACAATGCAGACGGCGGTGGTGAGGAAGGTTTGGAGGGCGAAGAGGAGGAGGTGGAGGTGTAGGAGGGGTTGTTGGGGGGATTCTGGTGGGCAGGAGAATGGGGTTGGTAAGTTCAGTTGATACAATACCCAATCCTGAAGCGATGACGAACGCCCAATGAACCCGATAGAATAGTAAACGGTCCATAGAAAACCCCATACCATACCGATACCATACCATACCCATCCCCTCCAAAACCCCCCCTCAAAACCCCCCCCAAAAATCCAGACTCCAAACCCCAAACCCCAAACTTCAAAAAAAAAGCAAAAAAAAAAAAAAAGGACTCACCCTCGCCACCCCCCTTCAAAAACCCCCTCACAGCACCAACACTGACCGGCAAATGCACGCCCGCCTCCATGACCAAAAACCACCAGAACCAGCCGGGCGCCTCGTCGGCGGTGAAGAAGCGGTCTTTGTACGTGTGTGCGTACCATTTTCGAAGGTTTGTGAGAGGGGTGGGGAG
>JAABUP010002260.1_pt1 | contig 37969 bp, 49 predicted proteins | sample 5559201 | NCBI WGS metagenome assembly JAABUP01 (sample SAMN10711887, study PRJNA513373) | rock metagenome | isolation source: Antarctica rocks | place: Antarctica | reverse complement strand
CTGATGTGCACCTGCTTCCCAGCATCTGACAATATGCAAGAACAGGTGAGCTGATGCAACCTGCCACTTGTGGAAACAGGGGAATGCAGCAAATGGACAGGCATCCAGGCACTCTCACCTTCCAAAGGTACGTTTGGTCAATCTTGCCCATGGGAAACCGGTCAAACCTGTCTCCAGCTTGTACCACAGACTTGATCTCATTGCCGCTGGCCACATCCTCATAGATCTCATAGCAGATGTCCATAGCGGGTCCGTGTGATGCTGCGTATGCCTCCTTGAAAGTCTTCTTGCCGGCATCGTCAAGCTTCTCATACACTGCTAGCATGCCCTGGGTGCTGATGGTCTTGCTGATTGGGCCCGTGATACTCTCCACACTGTTCTTGAAAGCGTCGTCTTCACTGTACACAAATCAAACAAACTCACATGCTGATTGCATTTGCAGCGCCATAACCAAAACACGGTTAGCTTTGCAGTCACATGTTGTAAGCTTGCACAGGTAGTAGTATGACAAGCGCCTGCTACTCATAACAAGCTGTACAAGCTTGTGGATTCCATGACATGTAAGGTAATGCCCATCACCCAGAAAATGACCTGGTGGAAAGCAGAATCTGGCTGTGCATTGCCTTCTGACTGCCTTGCGTATGCATGAGAAGAAGCCTACAAGAAGGCAACGCAAATGCACACTTGCAATCACATGCATGATGCAACCTGCTGCATGAACATGCCGTACAGCATGTGCTTGGTGACAGCACCTAGACGTACAAGATCTTTACAACAGCAACCACTCTCACGCAGCTGCAACGCCAACAGCACAGACAGACCTCATGCCCTGGCGAGTGAATCGCCTGAAGAGGCCTTCAACCATGCCGTGAACAGCTCCAAGCAGTATACACCTCTCTCCATAGATGTCACTCCTGTACTCACTCTCCAGAGTGGTTCCAAAAGCGAAAGGAGCTCCTACTCCGATTGCCCAGCCGACTGCAATATCTGCTGCAGTGCCAGTTGCATCCTGGAAGCACAAATGGCAGACCAAGCTTTGCACAGCCCGTTCCTTATACATACTGATGCATGCCAAGCGGCATGCGAGCACTGCCATAGTGCAAGCGCACGCATAGCACCCTGATGAATTTTTACTTGGCATAGAAGGTGAAGTGGTTGTGATGGCTGCATCAGGATGTTCCACATCAGTGGCCATTCTCACGCAGGCTTGTATGCATCTGTACATAAAAAACTGCACTTGCATGCCAACGGCTAGCACACCTGTAACAAATATTGTTATCCTGACGCACAAGCAGTGCTTCTGCACTTGCATTGAATGCTGTATGACAACCAGTGCAGGTTGCCAAACCTCTGCTCACTTTATGCAGGCGCAGCTCAAGCCAAACTTTGCACCTTCGGCTGATAAAGCACCGCTTGGACAGCAAGCTTGCGTGTGTTGATGTAGATAAGCATGTACAAGATATGTTGGTGATGCGATTAAGGTTCAAGTCCACCGTACCTGCTGTACTGCAAAAGAGCAGTTGATGCCAGCACCGTTGACAGACTTGCCCTGCTCATACAGCCTGCGCACTGATGGTCCCATACCCTGCATGTCAGCATGCAGGTCTCAGCTAACAGGGGGCAGCATCAGTCCCCATTTGGCAACCCCTCAGCATTGCTGACATGACCTGATCTGGCACATTATTGAATGCACTCACCACAAAAGGTGTGATACTGCGCTGTGAAACAATGTGCAGACTCATGACTGCCTTAAAGACACACGTCTACATCTTGTTCAGACAGATTGCTTCAGATTATGTAAAAAAACGTGTCACATATCATACACAGATTACTCATCATATGTATACGCACAGATCTGTGGATGGAGGTAAAGTTACCTTGGGTGCAACCAAGACAACATTGATGTCATCTCTGAAATCAACACCATCGTTTTTCAAGACTCCCAGCAGAAAGCCATGCGACAATCCTAGGGTTGCACCAGGCTTCATGGCTGCCAGAATCCTAGGGTAAAGATTAGCCTGCACAGACAGAAGCTTGACAGCTGACAGCTTTGCATGCAAACGGGCAACAATGTAAGCAATGTAGTGGACTGCTGCTGTGCTTGATACATTGCTGAGCAGGTTGGCATGATGCGCAACGTGTAAGCTTCAACAGCAAGGATTCCTCGGCAGATTGTGATTGAGCCCTGAGCTGGATGCTAACAAAACTCTTTTGACAGGACCCTGGGCTGGCCAAAGGCAACAGCCAAGTGAAGCTGTATCAAGTGTTTGCAGAGACACTCAAAATAGACATGCTCTTGCTGCTGCTGCACTAAAGATGCTTCACCCATCTGTACCTGAGCAGCGTCTGAAATCAGGAGGATGACAAGGTCACTGTCACCAACAACATCAAGGACCTCTCCAAGAGTACCCTGCTCCTCGGTGAATCCACATTGCTTGGCTTCCTCTGCTGACTTTGAGCCTTTTCTGAGGCCGATTGTCACCTTGACATCCATGTCTGCCTCTGCAAATGAGTCTCGCAGGTTCTGGGCCTGAGCTGGTGCCTGAGATCCCCATCCAAGGACACCAACCTTCTTGATGCCTGCAATGTATGTAATGCATGCATCACTGCAGGCTTAAATAGGCTGCACGAATTTATGCTGAATCGGAAGACTGCAGCTCATTCTAAAGAAGCTCCGTTGGTGCTGCAAGCCTGTCACCTTTGAAGGCCTGAGGAAGCAGCTTGTACTTGTCGCGACCGCCCCGGTAGATGAACTCCTCAGCACCGGCGAAGTCGACCTTCTCCTTTTCAAACACCTTGGTGTCGAACTCTAGCAACTCCTTGACTGCATTGCGGATTTGCAGACTCTGCTTGCGTCCGGAGGTTTTCAGACTTTTCTGTGCAGCTCGTACGGCTGCACGCCTCAACTGCCGTGAGCCTGCGAACTGGGTCCGCAGAGGCGTCGTCTGAGCGACTGCCTGCGTCTGTACATTGCATCCCATGTGCGCCATCGCAGAGGGCAGCGTGTGCATTGTCCTGTTGTAACTTGCAAAGTACTCGGCGGCGTCTGCAGTTGACCAGTTTGGATGATTACTGCGTACCCAAAATTACTATGCTTTGCGCCGAACTCACGTGGAAGCCCACGTGGAGCTGAAGTGGCAGTTTGGACGAACGAAATCAAGACGATTGAACAATGTCTTCGATGTCCTGAACTTTCTTGCGCAGCGCAGAGCCGAGAGTTTCGAGCGATTATTTATTCCAGTCGCTGACAAGCAGAGCCCGCGAGCATATGGAGGCAGAGGTTCAACGACTCCGTCAAGAGAACGAATTTTTACGAAGTAGACTTGCGCAAGTTTCTGCAAGTCGACCTGAGCCGCAACATTCAACAGCTGCTGGTGTGGAGATCGAATTTCAGCCCCGATTGGAGGCAGGCGCACATGGACTGAATTCTGCACAGATAGCTCGATACAGTCGACAACTGCTATTGCCCTCTTTCGGTGCTGAAGGTCAGCACCAACGCTGGCTCGTGTGGCAGTGATGCCTGCAATGAGGCATTCTACCGCACTTATAGGGTCTCTGCAGCGCAGGCACGCCTGTTGAACAGCTCCGTGCTGATAATCGGGGCTGGTGGGCTTGGATCACCAGCAGCTTTGTACCTGGCAGCAGCTGGAGCAGGCTGCATCGTTATTGTTGATCAAGATGTTGTGGAAGTCAACAACCTGCACCGTCAGATCATCCATTCAGAAGCCCGCATTGGCAAGCACAAAGCGGAATCCGCTGCAGCTGCCTGCCGCCAACTCAACTCCACCAACAAGGTAGCCTAGCCCTCATGCATCGGGCAGCCAGCAGTATGTGCAGTATCGCACGCAACAGTAGCCACCTAAATGAGCAGACTCAGCTTCAAAACAGTGAAGGAGTGGCATATCGTTCAAATGACATCCTGAGCTCCTCCACAGCATTGTGTACACATGTGCGACCTGCTCCAGGTTGAGGTTCACAAGGAAGCCATCACACCAAAGAATGCACTTCCGCTTGTATCTCAGTATGATGTGGTGCTGGACTGCACAGACAATGCGCCCACACGCTACCTGATCAGTGATGCCTGCATAGTGGCTGGCAAGCCTCTGGTGTCTGGAGCAGCCATTGGCACGGATGGGCAAGTGACTGTGTACAACTATGGTGAAGATGGTGAGCATTGCAAGTCTCTCTGGTGTTGCATAAACCAGCAGCATGCTCCGGCAAGGCTAGCATGCTGTGGCCACAGCGGCATGTCGTCAGCATATAAACCTGATTGTACCATTCACATTTTCTTGTTCCAAGTTGGCTGCTGAAGCTGTTGCTCAGCCAAGACAGCTCAGCTGCATGTTCACGTTGCTTTGCCCCAGACACTTGTTAGGCTGTGCTGAAGGCTACATTTCATGGGATGCTTCTGTGAATCTGTGTGTTTATGGGCCCAAGCTCTCGGCTGGCCTTGATCATTGTTTGGCATCAAGCTTGAGCTGCTTTGCATCAACATGTCCACAATGTGTCAGGGTCACACAGGCAAATCACTCTTTGCCTCTTATTCCCAGGGCCGTGTTACCGGTGCCTGTTCCCAGTGGCCCCAAGACCTGAGAGCTGCTCACGCTGTTCTGATGCTGGGGTATTGGGTGTCATCCCTGGCATCATAGGCTCCTTACAAGCCCTGGAAGCTATCAAGATTATGTCAATGGTGGGGCAGGTAGCTAGCAGGAAGCTGGTCATCTTCGATGGCCTGGCTATGCGCTTTCACACTGTCAAGCTGCGTGCTAGGTGAATATCCACAGTGAACATGAATCTGACATCCTGCTTTTCAGACAGCTTGTTCATGGCAAAACATGACTCAGCCGGTATCAACTGTCAGTGCCCATCTGTGCTATAAGACTTGTATGCTGTCTTTTGCATCTGTGTGCTCAGCGGACATCGAATGACCGGCTCTGTCCAGCCAAGTCTATCTTGTCAATCTGTTCCTGTTTCAGTTTGACACAACGCTGCGGAATCAGGTTTGCACACACGCACGGTCTGAGCGTCTGCCTTCGTTTTGTGTGCAGGATGAAGGAGTGCATTGCATGCGGGCCTGATGCAACAGTCACAGCAGAATCTCTGCCAGCATATAGCTACACAGACTTTACAGGGCAGGAAGCCAATGACTCAAGTCCACCTCAGCTCAACTTACTGCCTCCACACCAGCGGTGAGTCTTGTGCTGATGCATGTGATGTATCTCGGCATGCACTCATCATCTTGGTACAAACAGACATTAGGTGTTGTTGCCCTCTTTATGATGCTGATGCTCAGCTGAAGGACCGTTGGTCGCCCTGTCCATCCTCTTTGCTGCGTGAGAAGCAGCAGTAAAGCAGAGTAATGATCATTGTGTGTAAGAAGTCATCAAGCAGTCTGCTGCTGGTTGCAGATTCCTTGCTACAAGGTCTTAACACGCTTGGCAAGAAGTCTGCATCACATTCTGCTATGCATGAAGTGTTCTGATAGTGCAGGATTACACCTCAGGAGCTGCTCAGTAGCTTACAGGCTGGGTCATGCAAGCCTTTGATCATTGATGTGCGGCCACAGCGAGAATTTGAGCTTGCTCACTTGGCAGGTATGCAGCCCTGTCACTGGCAAACTCATGACAAGAACACACTCTTGTCTGGTGTTTACATTGAGGCATTGTGCTTTCTCAGGTGCTGCCTTGATGCCGACATGTGGATATGCCCAGCTTGTAGTCAAATTGCGAGTGTCTTATCTCATGTTTTGTGTGCTGCTGCAGGATCAGCCAACTACCCATTTGAAGAAACCCTCGTCCACCTGCCAGACTTGGTCAAACGTTGCAAGCAGCATACACTTGATACACACTCTCAGAACATCAGCAGTAAGCAGCCAGAAACACCATTGCAGACAGACCGTCATGACACGTCAAACTCATGTTCACATGAAGCCACATCCACTACTACTGTAGATGCATCTGATGGTCAGAACGTGGTTGTTGTGTGCAGAAGAGGGAATGGCTCACAGCACATAGTACAGTCATTGCGGCAGCATGGTATCCAGTCAGCAGTTGACCTCATTGGTGGCTTATCTGCATGGTCCCAACACGCCGACCAATCATTCCCAAACTACTGATGGTAGTAGCTGTGCTTGTTGCAGAAGACCTTGTATAGCACATGCCTAAGCTGCAAAATTCTGCTTTTGACAGAAAGTGTCTAAAGCAGCTGCTGGTGTGCAGTGGACTGTAGCTGTCTCTGCCATGTCCTTCCCAGTCAACAATGTCTTAGGCTGCTCAGGGTGGCCTGCATCAGCTGTAAACGCGACACTACCTTTAGCATCAGCTACAATTTCACCCGCTATAAACAAAGCCTCCAGTTACAATATGCATTGATCACACATGTGCACATTGGCTTTCTCGCCTGTGGCAGTGGCACTTGACGCCAGAGAGCTCTGCAGAATGCCTTTCTCTGATTGTCTATGTCCCTTCAATAGCAACTTTCAGTTTGCACGTTCCTGAGGACGCACTGATCTACAGAGCCTGGTAAAATGCCTGCATCGTCAAATTCTGATACAGTATGCAATCATGCAAGGTCAGGCTGCACATGCGCAGTCCGTTGAAACGAGAATTTATTTGTCACTTCGATCTAGCCATTAATTCAATGGCATTAAACTGTGCGCTGCTCCACATTGCAATTGTCCTCGGATTGATATGCTACTGAGGAGGAATGAATATATATAGGCCTATGTGCTTTCTCCCCTAATGACATGACACACGGAAAACTGCTTGGTTCAACTACATGAGCTTGAGAGCTGCACAGAGAGCGTTTCACGCGAGCACCCAGGAATACCACTCCCTGGAATACTGTGGACCTGGTAGTTTGTCTGTCGTCAGCTGTATGTCAACAACCTCCAGTCACTTCAAAAGCACATCTTGACGCCGTAATGCTGATTACTATCATGGACAAGTTTGGAAAATGGTGTTTGCTGAGCATGTTGACATCCTCCTTACTTGTCAGAACTGCAGTTGTCACTCTGCTGTAGACTAGTGCACGCATAGAAGTGCACGTTGCTGCCAAGGGGCTGAGAGACTCTGAAGGCAATGATTCAGCAAGCCTTGGGGCAGCATGTAAGACATCGATCAAAAGTCCAGCATGGCCTTTGGGTGGGGACTCTCCACGCATCATGTCAGGCAGCTAAAAAATCAACTGAGTGCCTTTGCGTTCAGCGCCTGCTGCAGAACTAAATTGCTGATGTGGAAGCGTTCTGATAAGCTCCAATCTCTGCAGCCGATACCCTGGTTGTACAAGGACTGCCACCTTTGAAAGCTGCGCTTTTGCCGCACAGCAATACAGCTTAGCAACTGGTTGAAGAGAGCTTTGTTCCAAGCTGCAGATTCTTACTGCCCTTGATGACGTGTATCGCTGTCACTAATCCTCGACCTGCCGTTTGGTTTGCAAGGCGAAAAGTAGCTGACAATGAGATCAACACAGTGACCTGCTACGGACTTGCAGATATCCAGCCCAGTCAGCATACAACTTGCCAATACCAGGACTTTGTTTCAGGCAGTGATGATGAGGTAGAACGGGTAGAAATTGTGCAGTGTTTCCTTCTTTGCGCCCACACAACCTGTTGCAGCTGACAACCACGAAAGGTTTTTCTTAGGGGTATGAATCCGATGACCAATTCCCGAAACTGCACTTGTCAGCAAAGCTCGGTAAACTGTCGGGGCCAGTGTGTACGTATGAAAGGGTCAATGCAAAATATGTCGGCAGGCACGTATGGGTTTCATATGCATGTCGGAAGTGTCGCATTACAACAGGCGCTGGCTGAGTGCTGACACACTGCAAGCTGTCGGCTGTAATGAAATCTGAGGCTGAGCTTAGGCCACACAGATAGAAGCGCTGCCGGCCACGAGCTCAGGCACAAAGCATTCAGGTTTGTCGCAGGATGAAGCAGTGTTTATACCTATATCAGCAGAGTAAAAACCCTCAGAATGTGTGTCAAGGCTGGTTCAAAGAGTCCAGGCAGGCACAACCACGAAAGATTTGTTGGGGCTCATACGTACGCTACACGACAGGCGTGGTGAAGGACGTACGCGTGGTGTACATCCGCATGGCGTACGCCATGCTTTTTGACACCGATGATCATCACACTACCATGGATTCTTCGACTTGTTTCTATGCGCCAGCTGCATCCCTAGTCGTGCTCGTTAGCACCACATCAGGATGGCTCTTCTGAGAGGAAGCAGGCAGAAAGTGTGCCAGCTTTTCAAGTCTCACGTAACTCGACAGAGCTCGGTTAGTCAACGTTGCTTCTCAGCGGAAACCGCACCGAAAGAATCAGATGATTCAATCACGGTCAAAGTCAACCCATTCAAAGGTCACAGACTCGAGCCTCCCAGCCGAGATGTACAAACTAACAAGAAGGAGCTGCTGGACATGTTCGAGGTATGCATGGGTATCTCATGCAACAGTTCTACTACATACATTGGTGTCCTGGGGACCAATGGAAGGCCAACAGAGTTTAAAAAAGAAAACAGAAATCCAATGATTGAGATTTATCCATCACTAAAGCAAACTGTTGGTATCTGTGGGCACCTGTGATATGCAACTGACGTATATGTGGGCATGTCAAGTCTCACTTTTGTATCCACAGACTATGGTGCGGATGCGAAGAACGGAGATTGCAGCTGATCTACTGTACAAGCAGAAACTTGCCAGGGGTTTCCTGCATTTAGCAGATGGGCAAGAAGCAGTCCCTGTTGGCATAGAGGCAGCATTAGACTTCAAGGACAGCATGATTCAAAGCTACAGAGATCACTGCACATTCTTGGGCCGCGGAGGTTCAGTCAAAGAGCTTTTTGCAGAACTGCTGGTATACTGCACCTCCTGCCTGGACTGCTTGTTCAGTCATGCATTTCTGCACTGAGTCTTGTACGGGCTTGTCACAGTCGCATATAAGAGCTGTCGCGCAAACACAAACAACCAATGCTGTTGCCAAGCAATACTGTCTGTCATCAGGAATAGACGCAAGCTCCGGTCAGCAGCATCTTACATGCAGACTGTGGCATGCACTTGCCTGTGCCCACATGGTGTCAATCATCAAAAAGCATCAAAACCTTATCAACAGACGCATGTTTGCTGTGTCTACAGGGAAAGAAAGATGGTTGTGCACGAGGGTTGGGTGGGTCCATGCACATGTACAAGCGAGAACACAACTTTTTTGGTGGCATTGGCATTGTGGGGGAGCAGTGTCCCCTTGGAGCTGGCCTAGCCTTTGCACACAAATACAGGAATGATGGCCATGTGGCCATGACCCTGTATGGAGATGGTGCAGCCAATCAAGGACAGCTGTATGAGGTCGGCACTCAGCTCACGATATTCAGCTGTTTTTCATGGGGGTTAAGACCTAAGTTTTGAACATAGCCACACTCAGTTTTCTCACGCAGGCTGTCTGCGCTCTGCAGTGGTCATAGCACGTCATGACCTCTGTCAAGATCAGTTGCACAAAAAAAATTCGATTTTATGCATCTGTCACCTCAACTTAATCATCCACTCACTGCTTGCTTGTTCTAGACATTCACGGCACACTGTCACACATTGCATGTTGTAACACAACTAGCAGCTATGTCACGCAATGACATGAATTGATATGCCCACTTGTCAGGCAGACATCCTGGGCAGGTCTCAACAGGCTCTGTTGCAGCAAACACTCACTGACAGAGGAAGAATGATCCCACACATCACGATGCCAACTATCATTGCAGGCTTTCAACATGGCAGCTATCTGGGAGCTACCCTGTATCTTTGTCTGTGAAAACAACCATTACGGCATGGGTACCGCCGAGCGGCGGGCATCAAAGTCAGCAGCCTTCTACACACGGGGCGACTATGTCCCTGGCATGTGGATTGATGGCATGGATTCCTTAGCTGTGAAGCAAGGCGTGGCTTTTGCCAAGCAGTTCGTGCTGAAAAATGGGCCCATCGTGCTGGAAATGGTGAGCACCATCACACCTGCAAGCTGATGCTGCTGTACTGTTTGATGCTGATGCAACTGCTGTTGCTGCTGTCTGAGCTTCAGCTGACCTGATGCTTTGAAGAGCTGGTCTGGCAGCGGTCCTGTTGCTACACATATTACCATGGTCATGGTTGCTACTGCTGCTGTCTCCTTGTTGTCAGCATGCACCAATGTAGACATAATGATCTTGCTGCCATCTACTAGACTGCTCTCAGGCTGACGAAAACTTGGCAGACAAATGAGTATAGCCTGATCAAAACACACCATGCCTACCGATAGCTTGTTTCAGCATGCTGGAGATGGGCCTAGCACCTGTGTGCACTTCTGAAGCATCAAAAGTACTTGATAGGGACAACCAGGTTGGGCTGAGACTGTCAATACAACAAACTCTGGTGTGAGTATTGCAGCTCAGCAGCATCAAAAGCAGTCATTTGCAGCTGCAGCGGGTGCTCACTGGAACCTCTGTCCAAAACTGTGACAGATGTACAAAAAGTATGACGCAAAAAAGAAGAAAACTCAGCACAAAATACCAACATGCAATGTACATAAACATTGAAACACAGGACGGAGAGTCTCAAGTGTAGTCTTGACACAAAACAGTCTCGAAGATTTCAATCTAAAAGTTGTTGTGAATGGCATTTGATGTAGGACACATACAGGTACCATGGGCATAGCATCAGTGATCCCGGCAGCACCTACAGAACCCGTGATGAGATCAGCGGCATCAGAAGAGCGCGAGATCCCATCGAGCACGTCAAGACGCTGCTGACAGAGAACAAATTTGCTGAGGGGTCAGACCTGAAGAAGAGAGAAAAGCAGATCAAGAGAGAGGTGCCCTACACTGCCTTGCTGTTATGTGGAATGCAACTCAGGATGCATGCGCATAGTTTTGGCTGGGTTGCAAAGCGGTTGTTAGTGCGTTCAGTTGCATGTACTGCAGAAGATTCAAGACCTGCTTGTAAGACATTGACAGCGGCATGTTGCACATCTGCTGTATTCCCGCAGACATGTAGCATACCGCAACATCCTTCTTTTGTTCCTCCACTTCAATTGTCACATTTACAATAGTGTTACACTGGTGTGCTACACTTGCATGTACAGTACATGTACATTCTACACTGTACAGACCAGTGCTGAATGTGCATCACTGTCATCAGCTCACTTGTGTAGCAGAACAGCATTTGGTTTGCAAATGTACAGCCTCATGGCTTCATCTACACTGCATGCTTTGTGCTGCAGGTCGAAGCAGACATTGAAGCAGCAAAAAAGAGTGAATTTCCTCCCATTGAAGACCTTTGGAACAACATCTATAAGGATGGACTTGGAGCCAAGCTACGACCTATTGAAATTCAGGTTTGACTGTATTGTATGGCTCCGATAGCCTAGACAACAAGATAGGGCAGGCCACTTTGCAGGCTTTTATCGGTACAAATTTCTCAGAGGACCAGCCTCACATTGAGTCGCGCTACTGAGCTGCATGCTGCCAACACAGTGACACAGTTCACATAATATGCTGGGGAATTGTTGTATGGAAACTGACATGCTGGATGCTTTTCATCCAAGACTATAGTTGAGACAACGTTGTTCCTTACAGGAAGCTTTGCTGATCATAGGTCAATCAATCAATCAGTGTACATTTTCTGTCTTTGGGACTCATCAGGGGATCTGGGCAGACGATAACTGCGAAAATCCTGAGAACGCTGAGTTTGAATGAAACAAGTCATTCAATGCTGTTCTGGGCCACAAAAAGGTGCAATAAAGTTTATGTACGTGTAATCAAAAACCTACACGTACATAAACTTTATTGCAAAAGAATTTCACCTGCATGATCTAAACATGTGTGCTTATATGTACTCTGACAGAACGCCTGAATCATGTTGGCAACATGTGATGGGGCGTTGGGTTGCGTCTGGGATGTGTGTATGGGCTTTGCAAATCCCATGACGACAACGGCCGTACCCTTTTACTACAGAGTGGCACAATTGGTTTTACAAAGACAAGTATTGCAATAAGTTGGAGCCTTGCATACACTTCTTGCATGCAGCACCAACTACAGGCTGCCGTAGTAGTTGCAGAGAAAAATGTGGTTCCATACAGTCTGTCTACAAGTCACATGCTTGAGCATGCACCGTACATGACAAAGACCAATACATCACAGCTTTTGGCTTCCTTACAGAATGTTCAAAATTCAAAAGAGTGTTGCTGATTCAAGTGAGTGTCATACAGGCAAATTGTGAGGCTCGCATGGATGCAACATACATAGGATATAAGAATGAATCACTTAGTGATTTACACATGTACATGCAAGACACTGTGTATCTGTACCTACGGCATGTATTTTCCACATTTGCTGGTATTGTCTGCTTATCTGGAGAGGGCAATTGCCTAGTGGCCAATGACTCAGGCCGTGTTATGATCTGCGCATGTTGCGACCATGCATATGCCAAGGTGTCGGAAGCATGGTGATGTGTTGCAGTAATGATGAGAACCATAGCATACAATAATGGTGTCCATTGTAATGCCTAATCTGTCTATGGCTTAAGCCAGTTTTGCATGCCTTCACGTGGAGACGGCAAACACACCAGCTGTGACATGCTAAGCCTTTCAGCCATCAAGGCGGGAGCCTGTTGAGCTAGCACTCTTATGCCATGTCTGAGTATGTGTTCATAGAGTCAGAGGCAGAATCAAACATTGTGATCATGTCTAAACAGTTAACCATTCATACAAAATCAGCCTCAGATGTTGAAAAATGTCTCTTGTTGAAGGTGTGTAGGCAGATGCAACTCTTCGGTTCATTTCCACCTCTGGACACAAGTTCATTTCCACCCTTGCCAGATATACTTGACTGCCTGAGCAACCTGAGTTAACGCAGGAGCCTGATTGCTGGCCTGAGATGGTACCATACTAGATCTACCTTCAGCACTGGCACCAGCAGGACTGAAGGCTCCTGCATCAATACAGCTCAACCTTCAGCTTGCATCCTATGTCATAGTCACTGCATGTGTACTGTCATCACAAAGATTCCATGCAGAGTGGTGGAACACAATCCTGCCAAGAATGTAATTTGAAATCGCAAGTCTGATCTAACGGTCATGGAGCGCGGTCCATGCATAGAGGCGCTTCACCAGGACACAGTGATGTGCATCATTGAACTAGGCACTACAGTCACAAGTTGAGACACCACAAAATGATACATGCATTTACCAACACCAGAAGTATGTACATGCATGGACTGCACCTGTACGCACAGCTTGCAGCAAGCTCTGCTTCGCTTGCCGCATCTGCTGCAGCTGCTGTGCCAGTTGCTTAGCGCCCTCATGCACTGCCACTGCAAACATGAACTGCTGCTTGAGAAGCGCTGAGGTGATGCCTGGGAGGCTCAGTGTGCCATCAGCAGGCGCTGAGTCTTGGCTGACAGCCTTGATGCTCTGCTGCAGGTGATGGTGGCTGGCCTCATGGGGGTGGCTTGCAGCTGCAAGACATGCTGAAGTGTTGGCTGCAAGGGCATGCACTGCTACTGCAGAAAACGTGTTGCAGCTGCAAGGGCATGCCAACACTGTTGAATAGCTTCAGAGCTTTCACAGCAGGCCTAAGCTTCTGCTCAAAGCCATCATGCTCTGCTGCATTTTAGGTAGAGGTGCCAGGTAGTGATGATTCACCTGAGAAAAGCAGCGTGAAAGCAAGTGCAAGCACTTCTGAGGGCTGTTGATGGATCATGATCTTGCAAGAAGCACGCTGTGAAGATGCCTTGCAGTGACTAAAATGCCGCCTGCCTGAAGCGGGCAGTGGGGCATCTCAAGGGCAGGGCGCTGCAAGACAAACTCTGGTGCATGGAACAGCATGGCTGCTGGAAGAGAGTGCTTGACAAAGAAGGCCATTTGCAGCGAAGGCCAAGTCACCTGGCACACAGCTGAGCTGGTGACTGAGCAGGTCAGGTGCAGCTTCAAGAAGAAGGTTGGAGCCTGGCAGAAGGGCCAGTGGCATTGACAGCTGCTCTACAAGACTGCCCAGCTGTGCTTGCAAGCCCTCAAGCAGCCTGCAGTTTGGACATTGACACATTTTCCTTCTTGTGCCTTGCAGCTCACAGCAGTGCAAAGCCAACACTCACATGGCAACATGCACACTGTGCAACAGCATTGTGGCTTGTCAGTGTCCTGTTCAAAAGAGGTCGTGAATCTGAAACACAAGGAACATACATACAATCTCAGACTTGATTGGGAACATGTACAATGCAAACGTGCAGTAGGCCCATGGTGCAGGAGGACCAGCTCAATTCACGCTCCTGTGACAACTCGCAAAGGCAGGCAATGTAAATTGAGTTCATTGACAGTGTGTGTGAGCCACTGACCTGGCTTGATCTGGCGAGGCCTGCCAGAAGTACTCCAACACAAAGGAGTACTGCAGTATACGCCGACACGCAACTAACTCCCTGGGCAACTCATCTAGATATTTGTACATGTTTCCTGGGGAATGATGCTGCCTTTTGGTTGGGCCTGCTGGTGACTGCACCGCCTGTGTTGGGGGTTGACTGTATGTGGCTTGGGGCCTGCCCTGTGGCTGATCCTGACCCCAGGGCTGATCCTGATCCTGACCTGACCTTTGCACATCTGGTGCCGGCTGCTGCTGCTGCTGCTGTTCTGACATTTGTACAGCAGATTTTCTTGCTGCTGCATGTGTCCTAGCAATGTGACCACTCTGATACTGTGCAGCAGGCACGGAGTCCTCTGCATGAGGGGCCATGCCAGGGCCTGTTGGCAAGTGCCTTGAGGCACTTTCTGGCGGGTCCAGCATCACATGTTGCTGCTGTGAGCTGTGCATGCTGGGATCTTGCAGCAGCGACTTCAGCCCCAAGTCCCGCCTCGGCACAAAGGAGGAGGCTATGGGCAGAACTTCAGCAAAGGGCAAACTTTCCCCAACCATGGAATCGCCTGACTGTTGTGCCAAGATAGAGGGCTGACATGAAAACGACTGTTGAGAAGGAGCGCCTGTGCCAGGAGCCTGCAGCTGCAGTGGCAGTTGCTCCTGCAGCTGCTGCGGCTGGTCATGATGAAGCTGCAAAGGTGGCTGAGCAGACGATGGTTGGCTGATTTGGTGATGGTGGCGGTGAAGAAGATTTTGGTGGTGGTCAGTCCAGAAAGCAGGGGGGGTGCCACTCAGCAGCAGGGCCTTCATCCACTGCATGCTCACCTGCAAGTTCGTGACAAGCAGATGACAACATCTGGCTAGGCGTTGCTTGCAAAAGTAGTGCACAACGTAGCGCTGCACAGTCTTTGTGTCTGCAGAAGGTGATGGTGGTATATGTACTGAAGCCGACCGCCATTTCTAAGCAAGCAATCTTTTGATTGCGTTTGCAGGCATGATGGTGATGTTCACACCATTGTCCACATTCCACAGACGCGTCTCTGTTTGCTCATGACAGGGGACTTCAGCTGCATGCAACAGACGTGAATCAAACAGGGTTGATAATCAGCAGAGAAACTGCCATACTGTTTGTCAAACTGCAACTCAGAATGTACCTCTAACTGTCTGTGACTGCATTCATGCGCCAGAAACCTTCTCATGAAGTAATCCAGCTTCCATTTAGCCCCTGCACACGTGACCTTCCCAAAAAGCGCTCCCAACAGCCCTGCCCCTGCCCCTGGCTGACTGGACGATGACCCAGCCTGTGTTGATAAGGCGTCCACTGGCTGACTGGATGATGAGTCATCACCTGCTGAGGTGGCATCAGGTGGTGATGGATTGATGTTGCATCTGAAGTAGCCGCCAGTTTCTGTATTGTGCTTGGCCCAATCTCCTCCACAGATCTGCAACATCCCATTTCAGCAGCAGCGATACTACAAATTTTTTGGTAGAGGAACAGAGGAGCTACAGCACAAGCGTGCATGATGCAAACCGCAGTGCTGAGGTTGCTTATCACGCCTATGCTGTGCAGTCCCATGTTTTGCCATAACAATGCTGATATATCTGATACCTCGGCAAACTTACAGCCATAATCACCCTTTGTGATTTTGCTAGCTACACAAATAGTATCAACCATTAACCTGGCATGCAAAAAGTGATGCAGGAAACAGCACCATACGCGCAGCGCTATGCACATGGTCACCGTCAGCCAAGCCTGCCCTCACAGCTAGATTGCACAAAGTAGAGTCAGGATCAAGAATGCGTCACTTGCACTGAGGCTGCCTACCCAGCAAAACTGGCGCCGACAGACGGCACAGGACATGTGATTGCAACCACCGTTCTTTTGAATGCGGCTGCCACAGGCGGGACAGGGCTGAGTGTGATGTTGCACCCACTGCGTGGCGTTCTGCTTGTCTTCCTCCCGCATCTTGCTCAACACATCTGCCCACTGCGCAGCCTGCATGGCAACACAGCTTGTATCACAGCCTGTCTTTCGCCATGTGCAAAGTGTTTGATGCGATGCTGGTGGAATGGAGCTGGGAGACTTGGGATTCTTGATGTCATCTGTCTGATGCTGTTTCATTTGCATCTGCACACAAGCCTCTGCCGACTGTGCAGTTTTTGGCGCATGACGAGCTGTCTTGCATCTCACATCTGGATGACATTTGCACACACAGGTGCAGAAGCTGGATGAAAGCCTCAAAAGTCTTATGAAACATTTCTCAAAAATCCGCTGTAAAAGGCAGAAGCCATGGTTCATGACAGCAATCAGATGTGGCTTCAATCAGAAACTGCAATCTGTACCTGTTGACAAGTGGCAGGCTCGTGTGCGTCCGCTGAGCATGCAAAACAGAAAGTATGACCACAGCAGCAGACGACGTCCACAGACTGTCCAGCTGCCAATGCCTGTGCCATGCTGCTGTTCCTGCTGCCTGCGTTTGGTTGGAAAGCCAGAGAGCCTGTGCAGTTGGGACTGGGACACCTGTAATCACACACAATGTGCAATTGAGAGCAACATCACGGTGATACTTTATGACCACATCATCACCGTCTTTAGCACAACTCAAAATGCTAGAAGTACATGCATGCATGACCAGCAGCTGTTGGTATGTATTAGCATTGTTGGGCTGTCACAAGAGACTTGTATACCAGCCTCAGCTAAAGTGCAGAACAGCAGGAAAAGGCAGGAAGACCCCAGCAACATGATGGACCACGCTGCTGAAATGTATGTCGCTTGACCAAACGTGACATGCTCTTGAGCCAAGCACTGTGTCCTCAGCAGCTAGCAATGGTGTGTCACCCAAAAGGCATTTGACACAAGAGTGGTAAGCAAAAACAAATCCGTTTTGCAGAATTTACAGACGGAAAATGTTTGGCACAAACACGGCTGAAACTCTTGGCAGCCAGCAACAGTGTGCCACAGCATGATAGCCCCTTACTTGTCATGCTGCCTACACAAGCATATGCACGGTCCAGTCTGGACAGCACACGAGGCTACAGTCCAAACTTTACAACACCTTGCTTACCACTTGATCAAGGGATCTGTGTTGACATGCTGCTGGGCCAACAGCTGCTGGAAGCGGCTGGCAGCCTGTCTGTCCAAGAGGGCTGTAGCGTGACCAGGGGCAATAGGCAGTCGGCAACTGGGGTGAGGACAGGCAGCCTGATGAATGTGCCCCTCCTCCATAGCAGCTCTCAAGATGCCCTGCGTAGGTGCACATGTAAACCAAATACACATGTTTACAGGCCGGTGTTGATGCCGGCAGTGGTAGCAGGCAAGCATGTAGGGATGCGGTCAACCGCCAGGATTGATAGCGCTGCACAACTTTGACATCCTGTCAGGCAGCATGTAGGGAAGACGTGTGTCACTGTGGACGCAACTGAAAGGTAAGGCGAGTGCTGTGGATCGGTGCAGTCATGGTGCTTTTGTGCCGTCACCCCACAACTGCCACTCAGATACGAAACTGTTTGTGGAGATGTGGACAACATAGCACAGGACAGTTGCCAGACAATTTGAGGCCAGTCAAAGCGGGAGTTTGACATGGCATGTTGTACCTGCCAGCATGTGTCACATGTGCAGTGGCCACAGGGCAGCTGCACACTCAGCTGCAATGGCTGCACATCCTCAAAACACACCATGCACTGCGTCATATGTTCAAGGCCTGTAGCCTGTTGAGCCCCTGCTACTAGCTGCGCCACATCTGACGACATGCCACAGGCCTCAAGAGCACCTGCATGCATGCTGACAAACTTCATTGCAAATAGCATCAACTGCATTGGGGTTCCTCAGGAGGTGGGGTCCATGCATGGGGGTTGTCAGGCAGCGACTGCCAAGAATGTTGTGAAACATGCTCATGCACTTCAAAAACTTGTCGATGGAATGCTGTCCCTGAGAGATGGCTGTGCTTTGCTGCGGAGATGCTGTGCCAACTATCAGCAGACAAAATGCTGCATGATTTGTTGATTCCAAGCATGAGCAAAAGCATGGTAGGAGATGACTGCACAGTCAGTCAAGTCACTTGATAAGCAAGTTCTAGTAGCTGAATCAATAGTGGGCATGTGTCAATTAGGATGCAGTCATGACTGCCACTTGTGCGTGTGGAGTTCATGGATGCAGGAACCAAATTGACTAATAAGATTGGGAGAAAGAGGGCCACCAGTGATGTTAGCGTACAGCTATGCTACTAGCTGCAAATCACACAGGGATGGCTCACAGCACTCGCAAACAATGTAACAGCATCAGTGGGCCACGTACAAGCCATGAGTATGATCACAGGCAAATGTAAACTGCACAGCAAACACTAGTGCTGCCAGTCATCCATGTTCATGCATATTAGTAATATAGCAGAATAATTCTGTGATGAATGTGCTCAAACTACTTACATGTGACATCAGATTCAGAGATAGGCTTGCCTATTGGCTCCAGAAGGACTGCTCTGCATGCAGCATCAGCATTGCCCCGGTGTGCATTCAGCAGCATGACTGCTGTGCTCTCATGGACACTGCACTCTGTCATCACACGCTGAACTGCGACGCCTCTGTGCCGCAGGACCACGTGCAGGTCTGGTAAAAAGAGCAGCAGGTTGGGGTTGCATGCTTGCTGGTCATCTGCAGCATTGCAAACAAGCCCTTTGGGTGAGACTAGGGGTGTGAAGGAGGCACAGTCAAGCTTGCACTGACATCAGCACCAGTCATGTTGCACCAATGCATGTGACAAGTAAGGGAACAGTTACTGTCAAACTTGCCATCAATGGATGTGGTCAAAGCTGTAAAGTGCAGCAAGGCCTGCGCAAAGCATGCAATACTGACTGCATCCCGCACAGGGCCTCAAACAACGCAGCATATTGATGTTCATCTCTTCCATCATTTGGCACTGACTGTGGATGCGTCTAAGCTGTCAAGTGAACTGATAGCAATTCTGCTGGAATGGGGACTTATCATCATTGCAGTAATGACAAATGCAACTATTTTGTAGTGGACATGGCAGACGGCATGACAAATGTCATTATTTTGTAGTGAAGACCGCAGACGGCATGTCCATAATTACCCTTGTGAGATGAGTAAGGAACAGCTGCCTCAACTCCCCATGCATCCTGTTCCCTCTGCAGAGTGGGTGCAAGGTTGCCAGCCTGAGCACCTGATGAATTGGTAGGAGCCAACAACGTAGAAAAGATCCTACCGACGCCAGACTGCAAGCACATAGACCAGTCTCACGACTTATGGCAGCCGCCTGACAGGTGTCAATTGGCCCAATGATAGGCCTTACTGAGGAGGTGCATGTGTGTCTGTAGCTAGCTGACGCTAAACGGCTGCAATGCACAGGCTGCAATATCATGCTCTTGCACATGACAAAACAATCAACAGGCTCGTGCCTCGGTGTCGCAAAATGCAATAGCTTGACTTGACAACCAGTTTGCATCTTTCCAAAGTCTGCCTTCAAATTTGCAGTCAGGCATTGCAAGTGCTCCTGCACAGGCAGCTGGAATCCAAAGTGTAGTCAGCAAGCAGTCTGTATCACTGACATGTGGTCTCAGAATCAGGCTGCTGATGGTGAGTGCGGGTCAACACCCACCACAAGGGAAGCGAAGCCGGACTGAGCACTGCTTGACTGCTGCGGCATTGCTTCCTGCAGCTGAACTCTTGCACTCTCCAAAGCTGGACTTTCTTTCAGAGCACCTGCATGCTGATTGTGCACTGGATGTAGTGATGCCGCACAAGAGTATGACCAGGACACAAACGGTCAAGCTAAGCTTGCTGTCAGTGCACAGACATAGGCAAAATGATGCTTTGCCACAGAATGTCAGATTTGCTGTAGCACAAAGCATCCATGCTGGTGCAATCAAGAAAAGAGACCCTGTTGGTACGCAGTAGAGTCATAGTATCACCTTAGCTGAACAAATTCAAGGCTGCCAAACAGCAACACAGCCGCTAAATCGAAGTTTTACCTGCTGTCACCAATAGCTGCACTGCATACCATTGCCTTCCATGGAATGCTAAGTCTAAGGCCTGCTGCTCCTGTACATTTCTCTGGGACAGGCATCCCTTAGTCAGGTCTGTACCAGCTGCTGTGAAAAGAAGTGCCTGCACAGCATTGACGCATATGAGCAGATCGAGTCTTTTTTCTGACACCGCTTTGTCATTTTTTTGCTTTTGTGCATGTGTTTGTGTTTGAAGATCTTTAGGGGACATAAAAGCATGCGCAGGTGACCCCATGTTCCTGGCAAGCACTTTCGTTGTGATTGGTGTTGTTGCAGAAAATACATACCTGCAAAGTGAGCGGGCTGTTGCACCGAGTAGCGCAGTGGATTGCTGTCTCCAGCGCAGCATTGACAACTGAAACATTGATATCAAGGTCATGGAATGACAGCCATTGTACCAGAGCAGCCCTGCTCTGATCATAATTGCTGACTGGATTGGCATGCCTAGAGACTGGAAAGCATCCAAACAGAAGGTGCTGCAACCTGCCATGTGAACATGCTCAGATGTGCAGAACTTCGAATTGAGCAGATACGCAAGCCTCAAGATGCTTCACACCTGCTGGCAGGTGCTCCACAGGCTATGTAGTGCACCGGCAGATTGCATAGGTCGTCCTCATAGACATAGTCTAATGTTGCGGGCAAGCTGGCAGCGTCTTTGTCAACGCCATGAAGCCAATTCCAAAGCGCATGCCTCCAAGTCGGCGTTTGCGGGGCGAGAGCATTCTGCAAGGCTTTGACATCACCTGTCTGACAAGCTGAACGGAGGTTTTGCTGAGCGTCTGACAGCTGTGGGCTGGACATAACTAGGGCAAACACTGCTGCATAAAACGAGAGCCTATTCGAGTCAGCAGATCACGACAACTGGCTTTGACGGATGTACTGATCCAAATACGCTGTCATCGGCGCGCCCTGCAGCTGCTTGGATCAAGTCAACCAAAAGGAATACTCCTGATGCTAGTGTTCGCACAAGACTTCATCAAAGACAGTGCTGCGAGTGCTGCGACTACATGTACACTTTGTTGACCTAACGAAGAAGACGACTACTCGCTTATCAGGCATTAGCCAGAAGAATCAGTAGATGCAGAATGGATTTTAGTTCGTACGCTCGTTGTCAAAGATGCAGTAGTGTGGAGAGCAAATTAAGAGCAAAGTAAAAAGCCTGGATCATCGAGACACTAGATGCTCTGCTTCATTTGCAAGAGGACACAATTGTCAAGAGGATGCTCACAACTTGTTTTTCATGCTTGCATAGAGCTAGTATGCTTCCCCTGCGTGTCTGGGTTGTAGAAGCAGTTACATCGTCCCTGGCCTGATGATCTTGTGCAAAAAGAATCCTTGGGGATACAAAAAAAGGCCTCAACACTGCAGGCCATCCACAAGCATGCTATATATATTTCTAAAACAAACTTGCATTGCCAGAAGCAACAAACAAACATGAGTGTTTTCCAATTTATCTTCTCATATACAACCAGAACGTTGGCTTCACAATACCTCTAGCTATGCCTGTCAAAGTGATCACACATGTGACCCCCAGCAGCAGCTTTGAAGTATCGGTCTCCACAATACCCTGGTCTGCCTCCCTGTGCTAGCGCCTCTGCTGCTGCAGCATCTTCATCATCTCGTAAGTCTGCCAGACTTTTGACCTTGTCACTATAGATAATGCCATTGAGTGTGACCTGCCTTGGCGCCCTTGCAGCCCCTCGGCCTGTGCCAGTAGAACGAGTGTGGATGAAAGTGTATCACTGTTGCACACAGTATAACAGTGTCCAGTTTGTTGAGCTATGAGCAAAGACACTGCAGCTGATATACATATGGTTTAAACCCTGAGGTTGCAAAATGCTAGTCATGGCAATATGGGTCAACACATGCACATACTGTGTGATGGGCATGCATGATTTACTGAGCTATCAAGCCAGTCAGTATGAGCATGTTGCTCAGCAGTATTGCAAGCATGTGAACTGACCATAAATGCCATCAGCATCAGCGCCAGCCTGAACCAAACCAACTAACAAGCCAGCACTCAACACCAAGGCTGCTGTTGATCCTGCTAGCGTTGTTTTTAACCTGGCCAGAATGGGCTTGACCTGCAGCAACAATGCAAGCTAGGCATGCAGTGGTTGCTGTGTTGTGCTTGCAGCCTTTGTCAGCATTTGTTGTGCTCAATGTCTCATCTTGTGCCAGAAGTCCATGGAATGCATGCACAGAGGAGCATTGTGATGAAAAGGTCACCACCAGGCTGTCAAGAGCACATGCAGCACGCACATGCCGTACTGTTGCATAGGAATCATGTATGTGTGCTCTGACAGCAGACTGCAGTGCGCCGATAGGCTATTGCCGACTTGATGCAGCTTTACCTCATATGCACCCAGCAATCTGTCTCTGGCCAGAACTTCAGGTGGCTTCACAAAGGTCTGCCCATCATACCTGCAACAGCAGCAGTGCAAGTCAGTCAGATGCCGACAGCCGGTTTTGCTCGCTTGCTAAGCTGAGAACATGCTTTGCATGACTGCACTGTCAGAGCATCCCTTGTTTGCAGTCAGGAAAGAGGCTGTTTGCAGGTTTGGTTACGCAAGTTTGGAGCAGTTCAAAGCCCAAAGCCCCTGACAGCTGTAAGAAGGATGCATGACAGCATCTGGAAGAACAAGGTTGATGCATACAAGTGATGAAAAAAACGCATGTGTTACACAGCTTGAGGTCTGCAGCTGCCTGCTCACCAACCAGTCTCTTCATATTCTACAGCAGCACTCAGAAGCCTGTTGCCAACATACGCCCAGCCTAGATATATTCTGACAACAGCAGCAGCCACTACTGCAAGCGCTCCCAGTGTGCCACTCATCATCCATTCAGCAGGCTGCAGTCAGACCACTGCCAATTGAGCTGATGCGCAGACTGCAAGCTGGACATGCTTTCATCACTGTCAATGTAAAATCACCTTGCAGTGACATTGTGAGCAAGTCAAGGTGTGTACTTGTAGGATGCAAACTTTATTGAGTACCTGCTTGGACGGATCGAAAGTCTGAAAGGCAATGGGCCCTGCGACAAGGGCGAAGAAGCCAAGCCAAACTGCACCCAATCTGGACAAATATGATGGCGTCTCTAGCCTCGCCTGCAGCAAAATAGAGTAGCGCGAGTCTAATTCTGCTGAGCATTCTTGAACCTGTATTTGAGACTTGACAACCAGTGCCTATTGGCGCTTGCACTGTACAAACTCACAACTCACCCAGGAGTAAAGCCAGGTCTCCCTGAGAGCAGCCAGCTCATTGACAGGTCGCTGCTCTGTTGGTACAGGCTGCTCCAGATCAGGATTTAGCCCAAGACCAGAAGCAGAGGGTTGGCTTTGGTTGCGACTTGAGGGAGTGGGTTGCTGGTTTGGCTCGTCGTCCTCGTCATCGCTGCCACCAGTTGCCACCAAACACCGCGTGCATGAATGACTGGGTCTTTGTGACGAAAGCCTTTGACTTGGATGCTGCGCCCAAAGGGCACGCTTCAAAAACTGACGTCGACCGCAAAAACTGGAACTGCACAAAGGAGACGTCAGGCGGTTGCAGGAAGCCAGCCCTTGATTTTGCATGGGCAGTGGTGATCAATCTGCGCTGCCTAAGATTAAGGTAGTCGAAACGGCTCCAGAGTCAGCGCAGAGACAGCGCAGAGCACATCTCATACTACGTACGTGAAGCACATGTGGTTTGCAACGTATCCTGGATTGCCGCTTGCCGTGGCTTGCAACGCTTTCCGAAAGTCAGTGGGGGGGGGGTACACGTGTTTGTTGTTTGGGGTTGAAGGGGCCCCAGGACATGGGGACACCACCACAGGATCTGCGCACACCTGCAGCTGCATCGCTGGCGTTTTGGCGGGTAGCTGGGAGATTGTGCAGCGCTGCAGCCTTCGTATACATTCTCGTCCAAAGTCAATCGACAGGGATTATTGAGCTGTTCGACTGCCAAAGCTTCAAGCTCATATCAAGAGCGTGAACCTCAAGTGCGCACCGAGGTACGCACTGCTATGCTTTATTCGAAGCTTTTATGCTTGCGACTGGGCAGACGTGTCCTCGAGGGTGACGGCTCAGGGCGACTGTCAATGTTTCCTGTAGCACAGTGTATGGCCAACAGTGGTGCTGTCATCTGCAGGCGTACAAGAGAGTTGGGCGAGTTGCTTGAAGAAGGATGAGCTGCCGCTCGAGCCTGCTGTTGGCAACGGTTTTAAGCGTTTGCTTATTACTGGCAGTCAGCAACGCAGGCAAGTTCTGCATCTGTCTGGTCAAGACACTGACTACTGCAAACCCAGACTTGCCCCGCATAGACCTCTGCCTCAAAACTGTTTGTTTACTTTGCAGAGCCCCTGCAAAACCAAGGCCGCAGGCTGCTAACCAGTTTTTACACCGACCCAGACACCAACTACCAGAGCTCAACCTTGGTAGATGTTGATACTACCTACAAGACTCGCAGCTACACCACCGAGACTCAGCGTGCCAAGGTTGCACGCTATGCACAGGCTGCAGCAGTTGCTGCAGCTGGCCAGATCCCTGACATGAACAGCACTTTAGCAATGGAGCAAGTCGGATCTGACAACAGTGCTCTCATGGACAGCTATGCTCAGAAGATGACCGATGCAGCTAATTCTGCCTCAGATGATACATCAACCGCTGATACAGCAGCAACCACCGCAGCTGTTGCCAGCACTGAGTCAGTCAAGCCTGTGCAGGAGTCCACTCAGCAATCACCTGAATCACCTGCGCAAGGTCCTCTGCACTTAACAAGTTTTAAAGACTGGGTCAATGAAACAGCCTCAGAAGTCGGAGATGCAGTTTCTGGTGCAGCCAAGAAGGTGGAGGAGAAGGTGAAGGGGTCCCCCAGCTCTAGCCCCACCCCTAGCCCTACCCCTAGTCCCAGCACAGCAGCGGTTGCAGCAGTGCAGAGCAGTCACTCGCAGCTGTATCACCGGGGAGCACACACTGCTAAAGTTGCATCTTCTGATGCCATTGGAGGTAGGTCACCCTGTAACCTGTGGTATCACGAGTTGCATCTGCCTCTCAGTTGGCCAGGACACACATGTCTTTGGTATGCATGGTTGAAATGTGCATGTACGCTCAACACCACCAAACTCGTGAAGCTTGAGCGTCTAGTACATGCGCAATAGCCCAGTTAGTTCACGCTCTGGTTGGTGTTGCCAAACAGTTAAAGCACTCCTGAATGGCCGAAGTCTTTTCTGCCTTCCATGGATGCAGCAAATGCCTGTGTGCTGACTCACAGATTGCACCCTGCAACTTGTGCTTGTCAAGTCCTGCCTGTCTCTGCAGGCCCAATACAGCTTTACAATCCATACCAGAGCTCAGACTATGACACCAAGAAGCATCCAGCCAGCGCAGCAACGGACGGTGACATCTCCACATCTTCCCAGACGGCTGTGGACACCAAGAGCTGCACCAAGCTGAATGAAGAAGGCCTGTATGGAACCTGCGGTGTCATTGGGGAGTGCATGAGCTCCCCCTACTACACTGGGGCTTATGCCTCTACCCCCAACTACCCCTACTGGACTGCTGGCTTCTCTTCAGACATCTGGGTGAGCTTCTGAATGCTGAGCTTCTGCATGTGGGCAGTTGTGGGCTGAGTCTTTGATTTACTCCACTTGAAGCGTGAGTGATGAGATAGCATTTCAGCTTGCTGTGCGTAGTTTGATGCGCTGTATGTGCTTGCTGTGAAGTTGTGCTTTTGATTGTATGGGGACAAGTATAATTCTACATTGCAACTGGTGTCTTGAAGTGACAATCAGTGCGCACATCTGTTGCTGTGTGAAAGGGCTGAGCTGCTGCTGTGCATCTTTACATGGGCTCTGAATAGAGTTCTTGTCTCAAGCCTGCCTGGAACGCTTGTTGCTTGTGGCGTGTACCGAGCCTGAGTGAGCTTTGTAAGATGATGAGGATCCCTGGTCTAAAGCCTGATTTGGCTGCAGCTAGACGTACAGGGTGGCTCATGTACCAAGGTACAGCAAATCGCACCAACAGCCACAACAATCACGCTAGCTCTTCTGCTGCAGGTGTCAGACATGTGATGTAGTCCTGCAGGCAAAGATGCCATGATCTGTTCTGAGAGGCCACAAAATGCAGCTGAGTAATGCACTGGTCTGAACAGTAATTGTTGCTGCAGGTGTCATACAGGGTGACTCATGTGGTGCTGTCTGCCAGGCAGGACTGCTGCAGGTGCCCCCTGGCTGGGGCCAAGATCTATATTGGGGACCCTAGTGCACTCAACCTGGCCTCAAACCAGAACCCAGACTTGAGCACTGAGTCCAACTGGCAGCTGTGTGCAACGGTGAGAGCAACCTGCATTCGATCTGTACAGCAAGCATAATGCACACGATCACAATGTTTGCATCTTCACTGTTGTACGGAATACAGCAAAGGAGCTGCAAGTGTCCAAGCTACTCTGCTGTATAGTCACTGTAGTCATGTGCATGCAGCATACACGTGGTGTATGGAAGCTTTATACTACAGCTGAATGCAGACTTGTGCCTTCAAGATACAAGTATACATGCAACTGGCCACGACGACAGCTGCATCTAATAGCTTGATAGCCTCTACTGAATGCCTGTTTTTGCCATGTGCAGGTGCCATCGTTCACCACAGACTCACCTCCTCTTATATTCTCAGAGAGCGCTGACTATACTGAAACCTTTCTGTGCTCTCAATCACTGGTAGGCCAGGCTGTAGCAATCCAACTGCCAGCCTACACCACCATCTTGACTCTGGCTGAAGTGCAGGTTGTTGGCCTTCAGATTTAGCATGTCGTTATGATAGGAGTGCATTGTTGAAAACTGACTTTGAACATGGATGTGGTTGACCATGATGTCGTCAAATAACCAGTGCATTGGTCATAGCCAAGTGCACGCGATTGCTGCAACTACCTTGGTGCACTTCTCTACAACAATGTGTAAGTGAACATGCCAACCAAGCAGGACCTTTACACTGATTGTCAAGCCATGAGAGTATGGAAATCAAATGCCGAAATGGGATCTGTTTCAAAGTACAGTCTGTTCCATTTACGCCGGCGCGGATTTAAAATGGGCCACATGGAATACAATGAAGCTGTCAGTGACAAGCTTGTCTTAAGATTGGAGAATGTTGTATTGCAATTGACAGCTTATGGACCTTCGCCGGTCTCTCATCAGACATGATTGCAGAAGCATTTGCTTGCTGCCAAGCATCAGCGATAACGCACTGCACAGCCTGTGATGGTCAACTGTTTGTTGCAATCTGTGCACAACTGTCTGTTGCAATCTTGCAGACACTGCTTGACATAATCTGACAAATCACAGAGAAAACCCTATGGTCAGTAGCCAAGTTAAGATGGTTAATTCGAGAATGACTAATTCAGGGCTCGACGGTTTTGAAAAGTGTTGTCGACAGCCTGACAAAGACGGGACGCCAGACCATCGCAACAGGCGTCATGCATAGTTTTCAAGTTCAGCATGCCTCCCTCAATGACCACTGTTCTGAAAGCATCAAGCGCACACGTTCAGAGCATGCCGCATACCAGCCGGAAGACGACGTTTGGCTTGATCAGGAAAACGGAGCACCGGACCATGGGAACAGCTCCTGCAGCTATATCTGGGAGTACTGGCGTAAATCGGGCGCTCACAAGAGCGCCAGCAAACACAGCGCTACATGCAAGTTTTGCCAGCATAGAATACAGGACGGTCGCATACCCAGACTACAAGAGCATACCCTCAGTTGTGCAAAGGTTTCTGAGGAGATGAGATTCGACGTAAGGAGACTAAGCGAGGCTGAGTACAAGACGTCCAGTGTTTCAGATGTCACAGACTACTGGATGTTCGTGGCAGAGAGTCTGCAGCATGAGCTTCACAGCTTAATACAGCCAAAGGGTGGGATAACTACAGAAGCTTTTCCTGCTGCTCAACAGAACCTCTTGGTTCTTGACAACCTGTGTGTCTGCAGCGGCGGCGAGACAATGCTTTGAGGTGCTCAAAAAAAGGTCTTTGGACCTGAAGGATCCACTCTGCCGTTTGTGCTCTTTCCTGGACCCCAAGCATAGGGTACTCACAGAGGATGGCGAAGAGGAGTCGCTCTTGAGATAGGTTGAGTTAGGTGCAGAAAGCAGCACGGCTGTCATTTTTATGTGTTGTTCAACAGTGGTCACAAGCGTGCGATTTGAAGGAAAGCTCAACAAGCTGCTGTTAGCGTGCTTGCGTTGGCATGCATGCACATATGTGTTGAATTTCAGCTGCATTAGCATTGTTGTTGGGAATAAGTATATCTAGCTACACCGCTGTAGCTTGAATACAATTCCTTTCGAAGTCTTGCTGTGAGCACCCTGCAAAGCCTACCTACCTATTACTCTTTGTGCGTGTGTCCAAGGTCTCCACTCATCAAGTTTGTGGAGAGACCCTGACACCACGATATCGATCCATCCTTATGTGATATAGAACCTCGAACAGCATTTGCTTGTTTCAGACACGTGCCAACACAGCCAGTAGTCATGTGGTCGTTGTTGAACATTTGCACGTCGACACACTGACAAAGTCTTTACTCCCGAAGGCGGACGCGCTGTCATCACTCATGTAATATCTACTATGTATGCACAGTTGTTTGTACCACTCAATGACTGGCAGTCATGTGTGCACCCAAAGCCCTTTCACCAAGCATTCTAGATCTGTTGGCAGCATTGATCCACTCAAAGCATCTTTCAAGCTTCATGTTACAGCAAGAACGGCAAGATGTATAGGATATGTCCAACTGTCATTAGCAATGTACATAACAGTCAGATATACAGCACCTCGTCCCAAGGGTGTCTGTATAATGGCTGCTGCAAGCGCTTCTGATCTAGAGCATGACCAATCAGGCCAATGCTTCGTGCCAAAACAAACAGGCCATTCAGGTAACCAATCTTCACAATGTCAGCAATCTCAGCCTGCAACCACAAAGCCACCCTGCATTTTCCTGCAAGTACCCTAGCATAACAGCTACATGCATGCATGCAGTGCACAGTATGAGCAGATATTTATGTGACAGCAGGACACATGCTGTACCTGTATAAGCCATCACAACAACAGGATTACTCAGCAGCATGTCAAGCAGCTTTGCTGTGCTGCCTACAGGCCTCATGAATCCATACAAGACAGCTGCCCAACAGGTTCATTGTAAAACGAAGGCGCTCAGCTGTTTTATGACCAGCTCAATTGCACAGAGACGAAGCGTAAGGCAAAGCTGTGCAGATGAGGTAGAGCACTGCAGATGTAATGCATGTTCAACAACACAGGAGGACACAAACCCTGTGAGTTAAGCAAAAGCATGCAAACATGTGTGAACCAAGCAGTGTGTCACGTTGATGACATAACCAACGCCAGTCTAGGACGAACTGCATTGCAAACCTCTGTGAACAAAGAAGAGGAATGCAGCAGGTCCAGGAACAACGTCCCTATGCAGCCATCTACATTCAAGACCAGGTTGGCGGCTTTCTGGAGCGTGTAAGTCTCCACTTGTAGGGCGTAGTTTAGGTACTTGGTGCTGGGAAAGAACTTGAATGCATACTTTTGCAATAGCTCAACCCGCTTGTCGCGATTATCCTGTGCACCAGAGACAGTTGCTCATACTGTCAGTACTCTAGTCAGGCTACAAAAACTGTGATCAAGCCTGACACCTTGTGCCCTGACAAACTTGTAATGCAACTCCCACAGGCTTGCAGTGCTTGCATCTCTGCATAGGGTTTTAGACTGTAAGGTGTTTAGGGTTTAGCTAGCAGTGGTACCTCTGACAAGCCTCTGGCATTTAGCATCAAGCAGTCACAAGAGAAGGTGATGCAGTACTCGAGGTGCTGCATGTTGCAATACAGTAAGAGTTCAGCATGTACTTGGCACTCGGATTCCACCTTTATGGACTTGTGGTAGCACTGTTTGCCAGACACATGCAACTAGATCAACAGATGTATGCAGCACCATCTTCGCATTCTTTCACGTGATTCAGGGCTGACTTGCTGGCTGACCTAAACAGACATGGACTGTATCATCAAAGCCAGCTGGCAAGGCTCACCTTGCTCTTTATTCTATGGCCTATGCCAGGCACCCTGATCCCCTTCTTCTTCATGTCCTCTACAAACTCATCTGGTTCCAAGCCTGCAAATCCAATGATCCACAATTTCACGCAAGATTCATAGATCAGGTGCCAGCATGCTGTGGTGCTCTGGTCTGTATGCACTCCAGATGTACAACACACAATGGGACAGTTGCAAGCTGATCATCAGCCTGATGCCAGATGAGGGTCACAAAGCCAAAATGCTAACTCCTGATCAATGCCTCAATCCCCTTGGTCCTGTTATGGCCACGCTGCAGTCACCATTTGGATGTTCTGCAAACTTGTCCAGGCATGAAGCAGGCTGACAGCTGCATGTTGCACTAGGCCACAGGTGGATTGGCAGAGCCAGGAATGTATTGGGAGCGTACCTCTGTCACAAGCATCTTGGAAGTAGCGTGCTGAGTCATCAACAGCGCCACCAAAGCGGGGGCCAATGGTGAGTAAGCCACTGACTAAACATGACACCAGGTCTTTGCCAGCTCGGGCTGTCACAATGGTGTTATGCGCACCTGCAAATATCACGAGTGCTTGTTTGGACACAAAAGCAGTTCAGGGAGCTGTGTTGTGCCATGCTGCGCGGTGCTGAGTCGTGCTGCGCGGTGCTGAGTCGTGCTGCGCTGTGCCAAGCTGTGCCTGTTCTGTGTTGTGCTGTGCCATGCTGCGCGGTGCTGAGTTGTGCTGCGCTGTGCCAAGCTGTGCCTGTTCTGTGTTGTGCTGTGCTGTGCTGTGCTGTGCTGTGCTGTGCTATGCTGCTTTCTATGGGCATGTACCAATGCATCTTGCTCTTGCGGCTGCTTTCTTTCTGTCAGTCAAGCATGTGCAGCATGACGAATCTCTAGTCAGCACACGACCTGAAGAACACCTGTGGAAGACGTATAGCAAAACTTGACAGCTGCTATATGCATGTTCATAGGAAACACACCTCTGTTCAGGAGTGTTTCCTGTTGATTGTCAATAGGAAACGGGTCACCAAATTCAAACTCAATGCGATACCTGATACACATGGCCCATGATCGGCACACAGCATGACCACCAGCTCTATGAAGCGCGTCGCATACTTGGGCAGCTGCCTCTTGAACCAAAGCAGTGAGATGACGTCCCCGACGTTGTAGTCTCCTGTGATGAGCGTGGACATGGTGACCTTGTTGTAGGTGGGCTCCTCACCTCTGTCATCACAAATGGAGGACACTATGGTGGTGGGTACCCGCACCTGCAGTCACGGATGCGTAATGCTGTTGCCACCAAAGCGTAACAATGTATGACCAAGTTGCAAAATGGTCTATGCAAAACCTGCGACAAGCAGTGGCAAAGTGTCATGAGCGCAGCCAGTGTGTTCCCTTTCGTGACAAATGCGTGCCGAGATGAGGATCTGCAACACAGGCACATGTACAAGTCATGATGCATGATGTATGTATAGCAAGATCATGCATTCCACTTGCTTGAAAAGTTCATGCTTTACAGCTCTATACGTCTGTTCGTTTTCTGTCATCACATGCAGATCAGCAATGAAACGCATAGCATTAGCCATTGTCGCAGAACTACCAATCCGGCTGCGGGATGATTTGCCGTGAAGGACTCATTGCAAAGCCTTCTGGCTTCCAGGTGAGAGCAGTACCTGCTTTGGTGTTGTCGTCAAAGCCCTCAAGGGACGCTTGCAAAGCTGTCTTGGCTGTCCTTGAGAGCTTGAAGCTGTTTGCACAACAGAACTATCACTTGTTCTAAAGGGAAGTCCCTTTCACTGTGGGAAACTAAACTAAACAACGTCTGGGGACTATTAAACAGCCTTTCTACATTGGGGAGATATGTTAAGAGGTATGTCAAAGTTGTGTGCATACCTTTCCAGCCTTCTTGGCTGCTTCAAGGTCCTGGGGAACCGCCCTGACTTCAGATTCAGGCTGGGGCTGTATCTGCCCTTCCTCTACGAGCTGGTCATATGTCAACTTGATGATACCTTCAAAGCCCTCAAAAGACTCGGGCACTATGGCACCTGCTGCCTTCAACGCAGCATTCTTGTCCTGCAGGGACGAGTAGACACCACATTTGGCTTACAGCATCTTTGCATGCAGACGCTGGTGTGTTTGCAATGATTCTGCTCCTTATACAAAGTCTCTGGGAAGCCCAGAGGCATATACAGGGAGGCGGGGTGGGCCTGACACCATCCAAGCATGTGTGACATAGATGCGTGAAATAAAGGTCGCTCTCGACTTCAAGCAACAGTCAAGGCATACTGGATTTGCTGAGCTTGCTACAAGGTGGAGAGCTGAGCATTCTAGTCTAGGTGTAGCTGTAAAGTTCTGAGGTCATTTGTGTCAGCTCAGTAGACTCAGCTCCAGCCTGTCCAATCAGATGGTCATGCTTGATTGGCTTGAACACACGTGCCGCCTACACACAGTCAACTGCTTGTTCTAGTTGCTGCACTCCTTGTTGTCTTCTCGTGTCAGGCACATCATGCAGTGTCTCTGGCAAGCTGCGCACAGCTGAGTAGACTCAGATCACCGCTTTGAGTTGACTCAGATCATCGCCTTGAGATTCCATGCACCAGATTGAGAGTTTGACATTGGTTTCACATGGATCTCATATTGATCTTTAAAATCTGAGAGATCACCACAAGTGCCCCGACGAAACATAAATCTCTGCCTTGTTGCTTCACAAGTCAACATGCGCACCTGCTGATGCACCCACCCTTGTTTCTCTGGTTCAAATAGGACTGTGTGACGGCAGGAGCAGCCTTTACCATGCTGGCCATGGGAACAACATTGAGTCTTGGAGGTGATGCCAATGTCTTTTGGAGGTGATTCCAACATGTTTTGGAGGTAATCCAAATGGGTTTTTTTTTCATTTGATTTCATGCAATACCTTACAGTCTGGGGTGTGGAGCCAGTTGTGACTCATCACACATCCTGGCTTGTGTGTTGGCAAGCTTGCAGGTGGAGTTGACTCGCCTGAGCAGACTCAGAGGCCCCGCCGCTCTTCGCCCCAGCATGTCCAAACTGGACCTCGGACTTGAAGAGCTTAGCACAGGTGCCGCTGACCCAAGCCACGACCGGTTTGTTGATCTTGCCAGATTTCAACGCATCCACAAGGCTGTACTCATCATGCCCCCCCAGCTCGCCGAGAACCACAATCAGTTTGATGTCTGGGATGTTCTGGTAGCGCAGGCAGTGGTCTGAGAGGGTGCTGCCTGGAAAGACATCTCCACCAATGGCAATGCCTGCAGCATGACGACTGGGGTGTTGATGGGCAGCCTCTCAGCAATAGGTGAGTCTCACATCTCCAATCAAAGCAATGCCTGCAGCATGAACACTGGGCTGTTGACGGACAGCCTCTCTCGCTCTTATTATTCGTGAGACAATCAGCAGGAAACCGTAGATTTTACAAAATATATGGGATCCTCAGAGACAATACGCCGAAACTCTCAGCAGTGAGGTGAGTCTGACATGTCCACCAATAGCAATGCCTGCAGCATGAAGTTTGGGCTGTTGGCGGGTAGCTTTGCAGGCTTGAGTTTGACATCTGAAATGTGCTGATGCCAAGATCTGAGGAGGTGCTGCCTGGGAAGGCAAGTCCAGCAACAGCTGAGCCTGCATCATGACACTTTGATGTGATAGAGCTTTAGATGCGTTTACCAGTAGAGATGACAATTGGCATGTCTGGCAAGCTTTGATAGGGCAAGTAGCTGTCTGCAGGAGGACTGCCTTGAGGTACGTCACCGCTTTCATTATGTTGCCTTCACAGAAACACCTTGCTGCTGATTTGAAGAACATGCAAGAAGCATGATGAAATTGATAGCATCCACATTGGGCAGCATGAAGCCCCACAGCTGCAGCTTCAAAACTAATTTGATTTGTCAGTTTATGTTGCAGATCTGACATTGGTGCACAACTGCTGGAAACTAGCACAAGTATGTGTATCAGCCAACATGCCAGCACTTTCAAAGCTTGCATTCTATGATGCATGTATGAAACAAACACAAGGAACTGTACAATCTGCAGAACAGTGACTGGATGGGTGGATCATTCGGCATGCATCTTTGCTGAGCCTGCCAAGACGCTTCATCGCCCAGAGTACAAAGATGACACTCCTGATGACATGTACGGCATGCATGTGCCGCTGTTTCCCTGTATGAATCATGGGCGCTCATAGAGCCACTGTGTGTCTCATCAACAGCGGCAGCAAGCCATGACTATCTTCCAGGCATGCTTCATAACCTGTCAACATTCCCTTGTATGCAAGCAGTAGCAGCAGCAGCAGGTGTTGCTGCTTCATGAAGCAGTGCAGGCATACCTTCATACAGGCTGTTTGTGACCATCATGCTTGCCTATCAACATTTCACATACACAAGCATCAGCAGCAGCAGGTGTTGCTGCTTCATCAGGCAGTGCAGGCACCTTCATACAGGCCATTTGTGGCTCTTGACAGCACATTGTACATCTCATTGGACATGCCCCCAGACTTGGACACAAAGCCCACAGAGCCGGGCCTGTACAGCTTGCAGGCCACAATGTTCTCCAGAGTCCCGGCTGTGTCTCCTATACGGAATGCACCAGCCTGTAGACAAGGCACACATGGTCTGTGTTCGCATCACCCTCATCAAAAACCTTGACTGCCATCACTGTAGACTTAGCACACATGGCCTGTGTACGTGTTACACTCATCAAAAACCTTGTCATCATTGTAGATGAAGCCTGTTGGTCTGTGCATACGTTACACTGATCAACAGCATTGTCTTCATGTTGTGAGTAGTTGCAGCAGAGACTCCCCAGCGTTCTGCTCACACATGAGCTGATTCTGTATTGACCAGCCTACAGCTGTCCTACCAAATGATGAACAGCACTAACTCACTGGGAAAGTAGACATGTCTAGGTTTTGCAATGATCACATGGTGGCAATGATCACATGGTGGCAGTGAGCACGACAGCTGTACCTGCAGTCCTCCCACTGTGGCAGGTCCAAGGACGATCTTGTTGTGCTTGGCAGCATACGCAATGAGCTGCTTGGTGTCACCTTCTGGGACACCTTCAGCGATGACTGCAATGACTCGTATGGATGGCTGCTGAAGAGCTTCCATGGATGACTCATAGGCACTGCAGAACCAGACGCAGAGACTGCTGATGACTCATAGGTAGCATGGACCCATTCATTGCATATATGGTCAGACAAAAGCAGCTGTTTTGCATTGCACTGTCAATGGATTCACTCAGTTTGTCTGTCTTTGATGCTGGGATGCAGGCATGTAACAGAAGAGCCTTGTGCAGTAAAGGCAATTCTGTGGGCAGTAGCTGGTCGGGAGCATTGCAGGATGTGTGCAAGCAAACATAGACTCGAGTTGCAGTGGACAGGCAAAGATGCAAAATGGTGGACCAGCAGACAGCAGCAGCTGCATAAAGACCTGGTATATGAGAGAGTCCACATGACCATGAACACAGTTGGTATGTGCAGTGCATGGTGCTGTGTTCACGTGACAGAGTGAGTTGCAGGACAATCAGGGCAACACCGCAGTTGTGATGGAGTTTGCAGGACATAGCATGCAAGACAATCGCAGTAAACCAGCATCATGCAGCATGTCACCTTCGGAAGGATGCAAAGTTGATGAAGACATCAGCTGCTCTATGAGCCTTGATGGCCGCTGGGGTGCTGCAGACAGCAGGGCAACTGCTTCTGTAAGATTTGCAAGGGATTAGTGAGAGCACACAGGTACCAAAGCACAGCATTCACAAAACAAGTAGGCGTTGAACCAGCAGAAGTTTTGTTGGTGTCAGGCAGGCGGGGAATTGTTAATCATAAGACAGGCCAGCATGAAGTGTTGGCAATAAGACAGGGCAGCTTTGGTCTGACTAAACCGGACTGTGTGCAGTGCACCTTGGTGCGCAGGGTGACTGCAAAGCAGGTTGATGTAGCGTGAAGTCACCTGCCATAAACTGGGATGGCAATCTCTTCTGGGCCAAAGAAGAGCTTCTGAAAACCACCTGACGAACCTGGCTGTACAATGCAAGCTACTGAGGGTGTACTACGACCTGCAACACAGTATTCTGTGTTCCTCAAGGAAGCCTAAATCAGACTGTCCCTCTTCCTGATTGGTTTGCGACTGCAACTTTGAGCTGCCAAAATAGGCGTTTGCGTATACAGCAACGAGCTTGCAGAGGCAGTGAGTGCGCGCAACGGCAGGCAAAAGCTGATCACAGCCTTTATGTTCTTGATACTGGCATAGAATGATCGCGCACCGCACAAGTAATCGAAATCAAGCATGCGCTGGATTGGCTTCTGCTTCCAGTTGTAAAATACAGCTTGCGTGTCCGCACTAAATATCTGACCATGCTTCACCATCTTCAAGCCAGGTGTTGCTTGAACGAAGGACACAACCAGGGTAACAGTCTCGCAACAGCAACTCAGACAAACAACCTATGTCATGTCGAAGTAACCGGCGTGCTCTTGCACGAATTGTGCGCTCACATCGAGTCGCAGATGCAGCGCTACATGCAGTGCCTCTGTGTTGACTAATCTGCTGTCTGACCTGGCTATAAACAAGCTTTTTCTTAGGTACGAATTCGAAGACAGCTTCTCAAACTTGCACTAGCGAGCAAGCTTGATGAAGTGAAGGTATAAACAAGCTCTGCTGCAGGCCTTATTGCATGAGCTCTACTGATGAGTGCACATCTGTAACATGCATGCGAGATGCACTCAGGCACATCAAGCCAATTGTGACTGCATATGTTTGCCGAAAACAAGACCCAAGGATCTTCAGGCACCACAGCAGCATCTCATGATGAACATACACATGACACCAGCACTTCTTTCGATACAGTTTGAACGCCAATTTTGCGAAATTTGCGGCATGCTGACAATATGATGTGTCAGCATTGACAACAAAATTCGTTGTACCCTCCAACTATGTCTTGATAGCCGTGAACATCAACGCAGTGTTCTGCAAATCCACTTCATCCTCATGTATCCAGCCGCAGTCCTGGACTATGCTCCTGAGCATCTGCACAGTGTGCTGTGAGTCAGTCATGCAGCATTGCCACCTGGCTGTAAGCTCACTACGAATTAAAGGGGGTGGTTTATGGGGGTACTAGTGCAGTGCAAACTGTGCCTACTAGGGTATAATCTACTAGAGCATTACTAGGCCTCTATGCCCCTAGTAGCCACTGCACCACTAACCGCATAAAACGGGGTCTTTTTTCGGTTACCATAGTAGCAAAAGTACCAACCAACTGGCTGGAGGCTACCATAGTACATAATACTAGAGTACATTCTATCACGGGCTGTTAGACGCTCCCATGGTAAACTGCTACAGCGGGTAGTATATATCACTATGGTATATCGTTGCTATGATCTACCGCATACTACCATAGTAGATGTTCATGGCAGATAGTTTATACCACTATGGTAGCTGTATAACTATCGAAATATTGTAATAAATCAATTTACAGAATATTCCGGTATATTAATACTTCAAATTTATATGTACATATTGTTGCATGCCCGTTTATCACATGCTTGACACCATTC
>JAABUP010002259.1_pt1 | contig 37976 bp, 60 predicted proteins | sample 5559201 | NCBI WGS metagenome assembly JAABUP01 (sample SAMN10711887, study PRJNA513373) | rock metagenome | isolation source: Antarctica rocks | place: Antarctica | reverse complement strand
CGTCTGCCTATACAAATCAATGCGCTGTTGATGAATCCAAAAGCTGCCTGTATAGCGCCGTTTACCGTTTGATCAACGGCATTCGTCTTTTCAGCCTGCTGACTGACGCATAGGAAGAGCTCGTCTGGTGGCCTGCACAGGTCGTATGGCTGTGGGTCTTGCTGTACACGGACTGCGATCCGTCTGCAGTGGGATTGCTGTGCCGCAACGACACCCAGCTGCCCTTCGCGGTGATGGTCCATACGCACCTAAGGATTTGTTGCGGTCGTCCGTCAGCAAGCAATGTGCAACGTTTCGTCAAACATGCTTATCACAAGGTGAGCGCAGAATCGCTACTGTTCAACACCAACGGGTGCTGGACCGTAAAAGCTTGAACTACTGTAGGTCAAAGATGTTCAACAAAGGGCTTTCCCTGTTCCGCTGGACTAGCACAGAGCCTAGAGAACAAAAGGACATACAGCTCAGCGCAAGCAGATGTATGTCTTCCTCCAGTGCAGAGCCTGCATCCCTGCATGGCTGCAAAGAGCGTGTCAAGCTGGCTTTGATTATTGCAAACGAAAACATTCTGCTAGCGTGTTCACAGATGCAGTGTACACGAGGCATGACAGCATGCACCGTCTGCCATTGCAGTCAAAGAGCCATCACATTGTCATTTGAGCGAACCTGAATTCATGCAGCCTGTGTCAGAGTCTGAGACTGATGAGGACCCACCCCCCAAGCAGAGCTTGAGTCTTTCACCTCTGCCTGACCGCATTGGATTCATCGGCGCTGGCCAGGTGTGTATGACTGCTAGAACTCAGCTTGTTCAGCATTGATCCCAGATCCCAAATGTTCACCAGTGTTCAGTGCTGATACCATTTCTCAGTGTGCAGTTCTGCAGAATTTCATTGTCCATGCCTCCTTGCTGCAGATGGGTGAAGCATTGATACGAGGTTTTTGCAAGTCTGGCGTTTCTTCTGTAGAGCAGATCTCTGCTAGCGTGCGCAGCTTTGACAGGCAGAGAGCTCTCAGCAATCTTGGTCTCCGTGTGTATGGGAATGCCCTAGAAGGTGGTGCTGCAGACCTTGCAGCAAACTCAGAAATCATCTTTTTAGGAGTGAGTTTCATTGGCTCTCCACCTACACGCATGTAGCGACCAAGATGCGCACCTTTCTTCTCTGGCTTGCATCCTACAACACATATTGCATTTTGACTCCTTGTTTTGCACTCCTATGAGCATCTTCCAACTAAAACTTGCAGGATGACAGTACTTGCAGTCACACTATGATGCAATCTGCTGCAGGTCAAGCCTCAATATCTGGATACCATCCTTGAAGCATTGAAACCCCACATCTTGCCTAGCCACCTGGTGATCTCCATTGCTGCTGGGATCAGAGTAGCCAGCCTGGAAGCAGCCTTACCTGAGGGAACACGCGTGGCAAGTGCTTCCGTTTCCTACTGCAGTCCCAATGCTCGGATTGTAATGTATGGTGTAGTCTAGCATGCAAGTCACGGTCGGACAAAGCCATTTGTGCCAACCTAGGCTGCCTGCTGGCTGTCTTAAGTGTGGGTCATGTCCAACATCAGTGGATTACACTGCTGCCAAGCAGACCTTGTATAGATAGCACCATACAGCAATGTAGCACAGGCGAAGCAGCATCAATGCATTGGTGTCCTGGCAGAACAAATTGTGTGGTGCTTGCAGATGCGGGTGATGCCCAACACGCCTTGTTTGATTGGGCAAGCAGCATCAGCGTATGTTGTTGGCACACACGCCACAGATGATGACGCACAGAAGACGTATGCCCTGATGTCCTCTGTTGGTAGGCTTGCATCACTGGCACCATAGGCCTCTGCCCAAACCCTGAAGTTACTCAGCTGGCACAAGCATCCGTCAGGAGTTGCTAGTTACGCATAGTACTGCTGTTGATATTTGCAATAGGCTTAGGTCATCCTTGCTGTACATGTGTTTTGAGTGTATCGCTGGAGCTGAACAATGTTTGCAAAAAACAATCAACTAAAATCTGACGCAACAGCACGTGTCAGTCATAGCAGTCATCATTTGAGCAGCATTGAACAGCAAACAGTAGTTGAGTGAGGTTGCAGCAACCAAATCGCCTGTGCTATACAGGTCTAGCATTGTCTGTGGAGGAGCGCATGATGGATGCTGTGACTGGTCTCAGTGGCAGTGGCCCTGCGTATGTGTTCATCATGGTTGAGGCCTTGGCAGATGGTGCTGTTGCTGCTGGGCTGCCAAGAGACAAAGCCATGGCTCTTGCAGCGCAAACAGTTGCTGGGGCTGCTCGCATGGTGTGTGGCATGCATATTGTTGACCATTACAATCAATGACATATTAGGAGCTCCAGTGTGTCTGTACTGCCTCCTATACACATCAGTTTGCATGTACAGCTAGAACGCTTGCACATCAGCGTGACGTGTACTGGTGCGTTTTGATTGCCATTAATTGACACTGCATGCCTTGCTGTGTCACAGCACCTTGCTTTACGCATAATCATGGCTTGAGCAAGCAGCATTCTGCCTGCACGCATCCCTTCTAATGCATCATACAGCCCGCATTCAAACGGTATGTTTTGTAGATTTTTGAATCATCAGAGGACGGCAGCATCACACATCCAGCAGTGCTGAAAGACAAGGTAGCCTCGCCAGCAGGCACCACCATCAATGGCATTGCAGAGCTTGAAACCAGCGGGGTCCGTGGTGCACTCATCCGGGCAGTCAGAGCTTCTGCCAAACGCTCAGAAGAACTAGGCTGACAGCAGCGCAGCTCTTGCTGTACTTGCTGTACAGCCATTGGAATGCTTGCATAGTTACTACAAGTGCACTGGTCCTCTGCAGGTTTGCTGTGCAGTGATTGACCAAGATCTCACTAGAGTGAGAGTCAGGATAGCCTAGCTAGTTGAGAATAATTATAGTGCAAGACAGTTGTGAAAAGGCAACATAGTGATTGCCTTGTCGCCAGCACCTGTTGAGGAATCCGTGTTCAGCAGATCAGTTAATGTCAAGCTTGTTCTTGCTTTGGCTTGACCTTTTGCAGGAAATCGAATAAGCACCGAAGCCCAGCTGGACAGTACATGCCGCCTTTGCTAAGAGTTAGTTCAAAATCTTTCAATGAAGCTTTGGCGTGCGTTCTATGTATGCATGACGTCTGCTGCGGCAGCTGTATGCAGCAAGTTGTTCACTTGCGTTGAGGGAGCTGTGCAATGATCGCACCTGTGTCTTGATATGTGTGTGTGTGTGTGCTTCAAGTCACACGCGCTCCGCCTAATTCGGTGATCGTACACAGCTACCATAGCAGATGCCACAGGTCTTGGTCAAACGGCTGCTCACGCCATCAAGCCTGTTGTCGTCGTCATGTCTCGAGTTGTGAATCAGCCTATAGGTGCGATGCAGTGTTTGCTCTTGGTGCTGCTGTGCATGCTTTGTTGCTGCGACGTGCACGCGTGGTGACGATCCATATCGCACTGAAGCAAAACACACAGACACGACCATCAAACGTGTCTGTGATTTGCATGGGGAAGTAATACGAAAGGTCAACCAATCTACATTTGGCTGCAGGGCAGAAGCGCCTGACAAACGTGGCTGTTGTGCGATACAAGAAAAAGGGCAAGCGATTTGAGGTAGCTTGTTACAAGAACAAGGTACTGAACTGGAGGAATGGCGTGTAAGTGTGTCTCTTCCCTGCCAGCTCATACAAAGTCATCTGATTTCAAAAGCCAAACCACCTGCCCTTCTGCAGAGAAAAGGATATAGATGAGGTCTTGCAAGCCACCACAGTATTCAGCAATGTCAGCAAAGGTACTCTAGCCAAGCACGAGGACCTTGTCGATGTGTTTGGCACAGATGATGAGGAAAAGGTGTGCCGTATTATTTTGGCTGAGGGTGACCTGCAGGTCAGTTGCAGCATTGCTCTGCTGTCTGCTGTAGCGCATGTGCCTGTGATCAGGTCAGTTGAAGTGGTGAACAACAGTGTTGAGTAGCTGCTCTCTCAAGACTCCTCACTGTGCTATTGTGCCATCTCTCTGGCCAACACAGACATTGGTGACATCATGCATTTTCTTGCAGCAGTGCAGTCAAGAGCAGTTCCATCACGAGGTCCAAGCAGCAACGTTGTGTGCTGCTGCAGGTGTCTGACAAAGAGCGGCAGCTTGAACTTGATTCCCTGTTCAAAGACGTGGCCAGTGTGCTGTCAGAGAAGTGCATCAATCCTGACAACAACAAGCCGTACACCATATCCATGCTGGAAAGGGCTCTGAAGGATGTGCACTTTTCAGTGGATCTTCACCGCAATGCAAAGCAGCAGGCCCTGGAAGTAAGCTTTTCCTGGCTCATGCATGCTGCAGACACCCTGCTTGTCTGCTTGCTGGCACAGCTACAACCACTGCCAAGCGCACTGCCACCTTTGATACTAAGTGCATATGTGCCCTGCTGTTGTTGGTTGTGGTCAAGAGCAGCCTGTTGCAGGCATTGCCAGTGCTGCAAGCAAAGTTTGCCATCAAGAGGGCGCTCATGCGGCTACAAATCCAAGTGCCCAAGTCATGCAAGGCTGAAGCTATGGATCTGCTGGAGAAGCTCCAAGCTGATGTGGAATCTAGGGATTTCTCCTCCTCTCAGGTAGGCTCACAGCAAATTGCCATCTACAAACATATAGCATACAGATATGGGGCACTTCTTGATTATACTGCCAGCTAGAACAACTACATTTATTGTTGCTAATGCTGCAAGGTTGCTTGCCCTGCAGCCTGGTATGGTCTACAGCTGTTCATGTTACGCACAGCAACTTGATTTGGCATCTTCCAGCACTTGTCCTGCATGAAGCTGTTGCTGTGTGCTGCAGCATTGCAAAACTGGTAGTTTTGTGGGCACACGCATATATTTTGCCACTCCATCATTACCGGCTACAGCACCACATGCATGTGCCTGCATACATACCAGCTGGCGTTGCTGCAGCACGCACCAACAGCTCCATGTAGGATGTGAACAAAACAGCACCACATTGCTGCTTGACTTCCTTTCTGCCACGAGCACAGCACAGAGACCTGCAAAAGACACCGACCTTACCCCCATTCCGATGCAGCCTCAGGTTTAGCATGCAACTTGCCCAGACTTGACACTTCTGCCGTGCAACACACAGTGCTGATTTGGGGGTGGTGTGACCATCAGTGCAGATGGTTGTGACCTGCCTGGTGGAGCCCGGCCACTTCCGCCAGATCCACAGCTTTGTGCAGCAATCCTCAGAAGGGCAGGGCCGCCTGGAGGTGCTCTCCCTGGCTGCCATTGATGACACAGACAGCAGCGCCGCCTTTGACTCTGGCACGCCGCAACACCTGCAGCCTCCAACAACCTCTGCTGCCACTCCTAATGCTGCTGATGCCACCATAGCTGACCCTGCAGCTGCAAGGTGAGATTGTGTGCTTGTACTGCATGACTGAGCAGGTGATGTGTGTGTATGTGTGCATGTCTCTTGCTTGACCAGTGAATCTAGTCTCCTATGTTTTGCTGGACTAGTGAGGTCATGTCAATGTCCTCTGTGGCTCACTAGCATGATCAGCACTGCCAATACTCGCTCCTGCCATTTGCATGCAAGCAGGCCTGCTATTCAAGTTACTGCATGCACAAATGTGCATTTTGCATGGTTGTGCCTGCTCTCTTGACATGATTGCCTGCTGCGTCTGCAACTTGTGATGAACATCATCCCTGTTGCAAGTGGAAACTGCAGAAAAACTGAGCGTGCATCGCTGCATGTCAGACACAACACTGATCTTTCATGCAGAGCTATCAGCAACAGTGGTTTTGTGGCGCCATCAAGCGCGCTTCCCAGTCGCAGAGCAAACCCAGCAGACACAAGTGGCAGGTGAGCCTTTTGTTTAGCAGCAATGTGATGTCCTCTGTGCCTGCAGGAAATGTTCAGGCTGACATGCACAGGTCCATCTGCTTGTAATCTCATAGCAGAGGTCATGCATGAGCTCAATAGCTTTGTGTTGCATGCTTTGCATTACCATAGCTGAACACTCGATACATAGCTGAACACTCAATACACGTGGACATGTGTCAGGTATACATGTTGTGCATACAACATGCATACAACATGCTGGAGTGTGGTGCGAAAGTCTACCTTATGAAACACTATGGACTTGGCAGATTTTGCTGCGGATTTTTGGTTTGACTTGACACAGAACGTTCTGATGTTAGCAGCAGGGGGTTTGACAATGGTTCTGGGAGTTGATCTGAATGATGCATACATGTAGTGGTGTTTTACTGGGTAAAGTTGCACATTGACTTGGGGTGCTAATGCACTAATGACTTTGCACAATGAGGGATTAGTCCAATGCACCGCAACATACATTGTTGTCCACAAAACGATGCTGATGCTATAAAGGGAGGAGCCAAGTCCTGGAGAAGTAGTATACCCAAGAGGAAGCATATCTGGGCTACCAGAGGCACATGCATCCAGGAAGGAACGCTTCATGGAACTTGATGACTTGCAACCAGGCTGGGAGGTGGAGTTACGTGGCAGGAAGGGTGGCACCACTGTTGATGCCACCTTCTATTCCCCAACAGGTAATGACACTTATGAAAACCCTGCACATGGCACCTATGTGTGTTCTATAAGATGCAAGCACAACACCTTGATGCTTGTCTTCTATGCAGAAATACCGGCAGACATGTGTGAGCATCCGGCAAGATTGTCCTGTTATTGCAGCAGAAGCATGAGTGCACACTGGGTGCAGCAGTTTGTGTACTGGCAAATCGATGGTCACGCTTTGCACATCTCTCACACCACATTGCACTGTGGCAGGTGAACCAGTTGGTGCTTATGTGAACGCACGACGAGCAGCTTTGAAGGCAAGCAAGCAGTAGCGCTTCTCCTGTAACAAACAAATGTGCCCAGCATGGCTGCTTGACACTTGCAAGGGCTGCCCTTGTGTAATGCTGATGGAGTGGTTGTGCTGCAAAGGGTTGATCAAATTTGGCCTCTCTTTGGATCATCAAGCAAGGATCGGCAGGAGCAGAAGGCAGCTTTCAGACATGCTAGGGAGCATCTTTCAGAGGGTCAAAAAGCTGGGGACAGACACGTTGGCGTAATCGGAGCTGACGTCTTTACTGATCCTGGGAATCTCTAATCACCTTCAGTACTTTGACGATCCCGACATGTTTTTAAGCTTTCCATGCCACGGCTGCGGCAAAAGTACGAAGAAGCCTCGCGTTGCTCATTGTACCAATGCACGCGCCTGCACAGGCGAAATGGTCACCGATTCCGTGCAATGTTGCAAACGCCTGCGTGTTGACGTCCGAATTGTCGGTGTGCGATCGGAGCGGTCTGGCTCTGTTGTAGATGGCGAACATCTCAACTGGAAGCTGCGTCGCACTGCACTGCTATGACGCCGATGTGACCCATACTTGAAAGAGGTTTCGGGTGTTGATCTTGCACTGCTTGCTGTTCATTGCCCAAGGCGACAAGGTTATTGTGCCGGGGACTGCGCACGGTCAACGCATGTGCATCTACTGCTCGCTTACTCAGAAGCTTCGTGGGTCTTGACACCGGGTAGGGCAACTCACACTCCACACCATGCCTTCTACATCGTTGGTTTTGCCCGCAGGGTTGTGTTTTGGCAGGGTTCAACGCCTCTCCGCGGCTTGTATGCAGCTAATATCGTGTTTACCGTGCCAATGCTTCAGGCAACAAGCCCTGTCTGTCATCGACAGTGGTTACCATGCGCGACGCAAAGCCAGATTATCAGAAGACGTCAACGGCAATCTTTTGTGCCTTCGTAGGGTAGTCGCGCACCCGAAACTGTTTGGAACGATGACTAAGAGCCTGCACAGCATGTCCCCGGGCTTCGGACTAGCGGCGGCACGGCAAGCGAGCACTGGCTCCAGCGAGGGCTGTCAGGATTGCTTCCAATATACTCGGCAGAGCTTGATGAACAGCAAAGGGTGCGAAGACACGAGGGAAGACCCTGTGCCCCCACAGGCCAAAAGGTACAGTTACGGAGGAACAGTCCATCATCATCCGCCTGCTATTGACAAAATAACAACTTCCAAGCACTTTGGACTGCATTGCTTAATTTGATACAGGCTCCGGGCTGCCGCCTTAGGAGGCTCCCAACATGATCGCTGCAAATTCTTTCTTTTCTTGTCTTGTATAAGTAAAGTAAAGCTTTGATACAGTCATTGACTTGCAGGCAAAAGGTTTGCTCACAAGCCTGCCAAGGCAAGAGTGCTGCTTACCATAGAGGCACACGCCAAGAGGACTTGGATTTTGGCAATGCCCTACATCCGTCTGAGCATGCTGCAGAAGGTTCACAGCCAAGGCAAGGGAACAACACAGCTTGCCAGCTGGATGCCATGTCGTGCAAATCATCAGCAGGTAGGCTGTGCTAATGTGCTTGCAATGATAGCAGGTCACAAGCCAAGCAGCTTTTCGTTCAGGGCATGTTGCAGTTGGACTGCCCATCAACATGAGGCATTCTGCTGCCGGCAACTATGCGCATCAAGGCCTCCAGTTTGGCCACAGAGCCTTTGCCTATCACTCAACATTCATATGCAATTGTCTTCCTTTAATTTTTGTCGCCTGTCATTTGCTAGTTTGAGCATTAATTTTGAGTTCACTTTGACCTTGGACAGGCCTAGACACTGCTCACTGCTTGCAGGAAAGTCTTGTGAGCTTCAAGCATCCAATAGCACAGTGCAGTTGAGTCTCCTTGCTCAAGCACGAGTTGCCGAGGCTGATGCCATGGAAAAGGTATGACTGCTCAATGAAATTCAACAATCGCATCCGTTTGTTACCAAGCTTGTTGAAAAGTGGGTTTTGTCATGTGCGTCACCCTGCAGTTGCATATTGTCATTTAGTGCACTGCAATTACTTATTAACCAATGCCAGAGCTATTGCTTACAACATACCCACAACTCAAAGGCTGGCAATTGGGCAATGCATGAATGGCATCTTCGCCAAAGCTGTGTGTTGTAACAGGCAGAGATAGCTGTAAGGTTGATAGCGCAAGCTCAGCATATGGCAAGAAAAGCTAAGCTCCAACCTGTCAGCAAGGTCATGTCACAGGCCTGTGCAAAGCCAGGAAGCATCAGAAGCGACAATAAGTCAGTCCAGCACAAGTCATATGACTGTGAGGAAGCTGCGGCATCAGGTGGTGTCCTTCAGATGCATGCAGGTGCAAACCAGCTGAAATCAGGTGAATTTGGGAATATACTGATTGGCAGAGATTTTGATTGCCTTCCTGACTTACACATAACATGGATCTTAATCAGCCCACACATAACATGGATCTTAATCAGAAAAAACACACCAGCAGTACTGCAGCAGCGCATGTCAAATGGCCTCTTGATGCAACATCAAGTTTGCCATCAAGATCAGAGAGTGGATAGCAGTGGCATGATCTGTAGCTATGAGTGTTTCCTCCCATGGCCTAAAACTTCAAACATGTTCACACACTGTTGTGACGTCATATGACATCAACCCCAGCGTGACTCTTTGACATGACTTCTGCAGTTGCACGGACGCATAGTAAGACCAGGGCTGGAGCAGCAGCAGCAGCAGCAGCAGCAAGCAGCAACTGCTGCCCTCTGGCACACAACAGCAGCACTGTGTTTCCACCCAGCATCCACACCCAGCAGCAGCCCAAGCAGCAGCAGCAGGAGGACAAAGAGTCTGAAGACTGCGCAGTCCCTGCTTTGTTGCATAGCTGTAGTCCAAAGGCTCATTGTGGCCTTGCTGCATCATCCCACTTTTCGCAAGTGGGCTGCAGTATGCCTCAGCACCCCTTGAGCTCTGCCTTGCCAATGTGCATGCCCTTCAGCTGTGAGTCTAGTGCCAGCACTGCGCAGGGTCCCTGCCTCAACAGGCAGGACTCTGTGTCTATGGCCAAAGCCACTCAGCAAAAGAGGGAACAGCATACATCGGCGCAGCATGTGTCTCAACAGCTGGTATCAGACAGGCCTGGTCCAGCCACAGACCACAGCAATGTATTCCACATGGCAAAGCCTGGGTCCAACCTCCCTCAAGGAGCTGACTCCGAGCATGAGTATGCGTGTTCTGCTGTACCCCAGAGCAGACTGCTCAGCTTGGCTGGCCTGCATTGTGACATGGATCAGTCTGTCCATCCAGGGCTGTGCTGCTTTGCACCTTCCCTGCCTGAGTCAAACGACAGCCAGACCAGCCAATTTGATCAGCACCTTGCCCTCCCAGACAGCATGGGCCCTACTGCCTCTGATGCCTCTTTCAGGTCCTTACCTGACCCCCCTGAATCCCCTACAGACCTTGAGCCAGGAGGCTCCTCTGACATTGAAAGTCAGCAACAGCAGCAGCAGCAGCAGCCAGTGCTTAACTTCCCTGCATGCCTACAGCCACCACTTTGCCCTCTGACAGTTTCACAGCTCTACTGCTGTGGTCATGGAGAGTCAGCAACAGTACTGCGACATCAGCATCAGCTGCACATGATTGACCTGATGCTAGCTAGGGTTACAGCTGCTGAAGAGGCCATGCAACAAGGCAGCACTGTGGACGCTCAGCATGTCCCATATCTCACAGGTGGTTTCAGCACCGCAAAGAAGCCCCTTGCTGGAGTCAGATGTGTTCCTATCGAAGACTGCTTTCCTGCAAGTGTTGCGCCAATCCCACATCCAGAGCAGCTTTTTGTAAGTGCTGGCTTGAGTAATCATGACATGTTGTCTAGCCTTGCCAGCACTGATATTGCAGACTCTTTGTATGATGACGCCACAGCAAAGGCACACACAGTCACTGCAGAAGATGACCTGGGATCAATGGGAGATTGTCCGGGGTCAAGTCTGGTGCCAAATGATTGGCTGACTGACGAACGTGAGGATCCTGATTTGCCATGTCTGACTGATGAGTGTGGGGTGCCTGATTTGCCATGTCTGGTGTCACTTGTACATCTGGGCAAACCAGTATGTACATCACTCCCTCTCATGCCTCCATCACTCGGAGACTGTAGTACTCCTCATGCTGCCAGGCGATTTCTGTGACATTTTTATTCAAGCCTGTGCAGTTGCTGTTGTACACTTAGGGAAACATTCGCAGGAACACTCAATAGTGCTCAGGCAAAGCTATGGTTGTCTTGCAAAATTATCTGATCAGTGTAACGTAGATGGTCCTTAGGGCTTAGTAGGAAGGCTTCCTGTCAGTAAGACTTTGGCCGCTTCAGCATTTTGGGATCTGATTCAATCAATGTCAAGCAAATGAACTGGTTCAAAGCAGTCTAAACAGATCTGTTCAGTTTTGCTGTGTTCTGTGGTCCCACTGGCAATGCTTTGCACTTGTCAACTGCCTGCCAATTTTCATCTCCTTTTGCTTACTTTTCCTCAAGCAGCGTTTGGTATCCATGTACACTTTGTTGCTGAGGAAGCTACTTGTACTAACATCTGTACAGACCTGGTTGCTCTATTTCTGGATGCAACAATCAATCTTCAGCAATCTGATGCTAGAGGACTCCATCGATCACAATGAAATCCAGGTGCCTTTGCAAGAAAGTTGTGCAACACAGGACAATGTTGGGGTTAACTCTTGACAGAATATGCATATGAGCGCAAATCAACCATCATGTGTATACTGACAGTGCGTAGAAGTGTACTGTTGGACCTGAAGCCTGTAGAAGCATGCTGCAGTCCGTCTTCAGCGCCAGCTGAAACCATGAATGCTGCTATCCGACACACTGAGCTCGAGCTGCGCGCACACGGACAAGGCGAGAATGCACAATTTGTCAGCCAGCTGCCTGCTGCACTGAGCCAGGTTCTTCTAGCTTAAATTTATGAGCATTATCCGTTTGATGCCACGGGAGAGACATCTAGTCAGCTTCGCTTTAGACAGAGCTCTGCAAGTAGAGGGAAAGTACACCTCGGTGTTGCGAAGTGCTTCTGTATCGACGCAAGTCAGTCTGATCGCCGTCGATCCCGCCGCATTGTATCATGTCTCGTGAGGAGGTAAGCCCGGAGGAGATGATGAGCGTTGCCAAGAATATGGCCAAAGGCCAAGGCGTGGAAGGTAGGTTGAGCTAGCAACGACAGGGAAATCTTTTAGTTAATGATCTGATGTGCGCAATGCATCGCCTTGTGGAGTGTTGTGCGATTTGTGTCCATAGCGCGAAGGCTGCTTGAACACGAGTCGACGACAACTTGTGACCGCTTAAGATCGCCACTCGCCTGTACTCTCTAAGTTCGCCGTTTCCTTGACTACCGATGCGTTTAGGCACGCGGAGCAACTCACAATCGTTGTTTGCTAGCTTTGCTCTGCCATATAAAGAGCAGCAACATAGGCAGAAAAGGCAGCGACTTGGCGCTTGGCTCACTGCAAGGGTCTTTCTAGCATGACTGACATAACGGAAGTGCACTGCTGATGGAACCAATCATGTTACATGCAGATTCAAATGTTGGTGATGGTTCGTCCTACAACGACGGCAGTGCGCATGGTGGTTATCGAGACAGCTATGGCCAGCAGACAGGCGATGTCTCAGGTCAACAAGGGGGTTACCATGACACCTCTGGACAGCAAAACAACTATGACAATAGCTATGGCCAGCAGGCCAGCGACGGCGCAAATGCTCCTCAGCAAGGGGGCTATGAAGATTTCTCGAACTCTGCCCAGCAAGGTGGATATGAGGATGTCTCGGACCAGCAGACTGGTTATGAGGATGTATCCGGTCACCAGGGAGGATATGAAGATGTCTCTGAGCAGCAGAACGGCTACAGCAGTGGCACAGGTGCCATGGCCAACACTGATGCCTCAAATCATGGCGGCAATGAATATGGGAACAACCAGAACAGCTCGCAAGCAAGCTCATCAGGGAATTCTGCAAGGCAGGGTATGCAGGCACAAGGGAGGGGGTTTGGCCAGGGCTTCAATGCTGGGTTTGGTCAAGGTCTCAGTGGTGATCCAGATGGCTCACAGCCCCATGAGGGTGTAACAGTTGAAGAGGAAGTTGGACCGGATTCAGCTAGTCGAGACACTGACCTGGTACACATCGTTAGCCCACACCAACCGTGTTGTGAGGCAGTATGCACACTGTCAGTCAATCATTGTTTTCAGCAGATTGCCAGCACTATGTTGCACAATCAGCATGCAAGTATGCACATGACTTGGGCCTTGCGTATAGCCGCAGCATCTTCTGCTTTGTCAAGCATGGCATGTCAAGACAACACTGTTTGTGGCATCAACTTGTGTTCTTGTCCTGAACATGTGGTGGCCTGATGTGCAGCACACGACTGGTGGAACTCAAGGAGGAGGTTTTGAGACGCACCAGCATCACCGTGACTCCTTCACCACCAAAAGTTATGTGCAGAGCAGCTAATTTGGACCCAGCTGTAGGTCACTCGCTACGCTCACATCATATGTCATATGAGAGATTCCACTTCATTATCAGCAACACTGAGATGTATGCTGCACAGGCAGTATCTGAAGATGTTGCCCGTGTGTGCTGTGAGTGTGAGTATTCAGCAAGATTGTACTGCTGCAGCTGCTGAGCAGACATGAAATCCATGGCTGCTTGTAACAGCACTGCGTTCCTGGCGACCAATTTTACATTATTTTTTAGGATTACTGCAGAGCAACCACCAGTGTTGTGAAATTTGGACATCCCCAGCTTATCTGTAAAGATAGCTGTACGGGCTTGATGTGGGTTTGTGTGCATGCTCACAGACCGGACAACACTGCCTTGTATGCACTGTGGATTTGTAACAGTGAACCTTCCTTGATAGATTGGATCTCACATACACTTTCCCAAGGATACACTAATTTGCAGAGCTTGGTAAAGTGCCTGGATCATAGGGGTATTGCGTCCGATACAGTATGCAGTCAACAGTGAACCTTGTGATGACAGTGTCAAGTGTCCAGCAGAGTGCTGCGCAATACTGCCAGGTCAAAGACCATTTGTTTCAAGGCTGTAAACATAATTTTTTGTGTTTGGACTACCAGGTTTCGAGGTGCCTGTGCATCACACAGACAATCACAGATGCGCATGACAAGTAACATGCACATGTCACCAACAAGCGCAAAACTTTTTGCACTAGTATTGTCTTGAGGACACCATGTCCACAAGTATATGTGCAGGGCTGCTGCAGTTACCCAGCGACCTACAGCAGCAGATGAGCAGGATGCGTGCTTGCCCATTGACAAGATCCTTGTAGACAGTATCCCTGCCACATGGTGCAAAGCATGTTTGATTTGTGTCAGGAAGCATCGGCTGTTTGGTTCCTTTCAAGCACAGCTTTGACTTTTCGGCCTAGGTTGCTGACTGCTGGGGAGCCACAAAAGTAGACCGAAGGTATCCAGGTTGGTATTCCTGCCCCATGTTGCATGGCTGTAGTGGTACAGCCCAAGCTTGTTGATTAAGAAAACTTCAGTTGCAGGCCCTGCCACTGCTGTCAACACTGCCATGAACATACCTGCACACAGCTGCAATGCAGTTGGCCCAGTTGCCCTTTGTGTGCTTTGAGGCCTTGAAAGAACTGTGATGCATGTGAAGCTGAACCGTGATTCTGTTGAGAACACGGAAATTTCTGAAAATGAATTGAAAGCCAATAGGAAAGCCTTAGGCCTACATGTTGTGCACTTTGCATATCTGGCTGATGGATATGGGAATGTCAACGATAGCTATTGTCAAGAAGGCACAATGCTCACCTTGTGGGCTTCTGTCAAAAGCATACCAGTGCAACAAGGCTGTGCCACACAAGAGCGTGTCCAGTGCTGGCAACCCAGCAACTCCCTGGTAAAGCAACGGCACCTCTAAAATGCCGCTGGCAGCATATTGAAGCACAAATGCAGATATCCCGACCATAACTACTGACCATGGGGGGTTGAGGCCATGATTTGGGACATAGTACTGCAGAAGCAATTGTCCATTCAGATAGGTGCGAGCTGCACTGACAGCAGAGGGCTTGTCACATACCCTATGAAAAACTGTCCTGCCGTCCAGTATTGAATGTCCAACACCCAAGATCACAGCTGCAAAGCCAAACAGCAGTGGCACCCACCTACAATTTCACGCGGTGACTTTTGCTCTGTGTTGCGATCAAGGATCCTTTTGCATAGTACAGACAGCAGGTACTATGGGCTCCATCTATACCAGCAGGTCTCAAGCTGCAGTCTGCAGATTGGGACGTTCAGCATGGTAGGATTAACGTAATGCAGAACTCCGTATTTTGAATGCTGTCCATCACATAACGGTCCAAGCACAGCACCGGAGGCTGCTAAGGCTATTGCTTGTTTTGTGATGGTCTGCTGTTGACTGGGCAGTGCTGCAAGAAAGGCAATATGTGGCGCTCTGATCGCAGCATGAAAATGCAGCACATGTGTTTTGTCACCTGCAGCCCTTGTGTATTGCCTGATCCGCGTTCCAGGCTGCCTTGACCTGACAACAATAGATAGTATAGCATGGCATGCACAAGATTGCTCGCTGCCTGTCAGCAAACGCAAACTGATTCGCTCGTGCGTGTACTGCGACAGCTGCATCACAAAAGAAATGTGCGCACAGATGGGAGGCAGCGCTCACTGGCCAACATCTGTATGCTACCCTCATGATCGTGCAGATTCAGTCTTCAGTATTCTGACCAGCTGTCTTACCAATGGTAAGTTACCACAGGCGCACTGGGTAGGTTGGGACCTTCCTGTCTAGCCTCGTCACTCCCGCTGGAGCCGCATCAATCTGCAGCCTATCGAACTGACAGCCTAGCGCTTCTCTTGAACAAGGTTGGTCTTGAGGAGTAGGCCGGATGATAGAGTAACCAAAGCATCTTGCGATGCCCCCTACAGCCTTGCCTGTAGCGTCCTTAAATAACATCCTCGGAAAGGGAGCAGCAGGGCCAAAGCTACAAGAGTACTATTCGCTAGGTCCAGTTCTTGGCAAAGGGGCCTTCGGCACCGTTTATCAGGCTATCGACAAGAAATCTGGGGTCCCCTATGCCTGCAAGTCGATCTCGAAGGCCAAGCTTGTGTGCAAAGAAGACATAGAAGATGTACAACGTGTAAGCGAAATAGAAAATCACCAGCATCAATGCTAATGACAAGCATCATCTGTCATGTCCCTTCCATCACCTTCAATAACCAATCAGATGCAAACCTTATTGTTGTGCTTGATGAATTATGTCATGTCTGCACCAACAGGAAGTGGAAGTTTTGCATCTAGTCAGCGATCATCCCAACATCGCTCTGTTGGTGGGAGCGTTTGAGGACAAGTCACATGTACACCTTGTGCTAGAGATCTGCAATGGTGGGGAGTTGTTTGACAGAATTGTCTCCAAAGGCAACCTGTCAGAACGACAGGCAGCTGAATACTTCAGGACCATGGTGCAGGTGGCAGCACACTGTCACCAGCTAGGTATGTGACCAGTTTATTCGACCTGTCGCAATGCCTGTTTTGGCTGCATGTCTGTATGTTTTGGCTGCATATACAGTTGCAGTCCCACAGGTGAATGCTCATGATGCTGCTGGCAAGCTGTTCACCTCTGCTGCGTCTGCACAGGTGTGATGCACAGAGATATCAAGCCAGAAAACTTCCTGCTTACAGACAAAAGTGAGCAGGCAGTCATCAAGGCGGCTGATTTTGGCCTGTGCACATACTTCCAGCCAGGCCAAAGATTTCGACATATAGTGGGTAGTGCATACTATGTTGCACCTGAGGTGCTGCAGAAGAACTACTCGTATGAGGCTGACATGTGGAGTCTAGGGGTGGTCTTGTATATTCTGCTGTGTGGCCTTCCACCGTTTTGGGGCGACACTGGTGGGTGCAGCTTTTGAGGCAGCAGCTGTAGCACTTTGTATTGTCAAGTACCTGCAAAACAGCATGTGGGCTTCTATATTGTCATCTGCCTGCCTGTTGATGCTGCCTGCATGCAGACTTGACTTGACTGCATTGTTGTTTGACACACTAGTGGAACTCTGCCCAAACACGGCGCACACCTGCTCAGCATGCAACAATGAAGCTCTCTGTCATCTTTCACAGCCATGCATAACTGGGACTTGTCTGGCCATCAGAGGAGGAGATCTTCAAGATGGTTCTCAAGTCTGACCTAGACTTCAAGACCGCCCCTTGGCCCAGTGTGAGTGAGCAAGCCAAGGACTGTGTGAGGCAGCTGTTGGACCGCAATGTCAGCAAGAGAATCACAGCAGCCCAGGTGCTGCAGCATCCCTGGCTCACACAGCAAGGCCTGCAGTCAGACAAGCCTCTGGACAACGTGGTCATTCAGCGTATGCGCCAGGTCGGTGTCTTCTTCAATGTCTTGCATGCTTGTGCCTCACAGCATCAACATCACATTGCGCCTCCTGATCTCATGCTGTCTGACCCAACTCGCGTGTGGTGGCTTTTGCTGTGGTATTGTAATCAGATGCACCTGCGAGTCTGGTGCAGTGGCATACTGTCCATGTTTAGCTCTGAACTCAGCACACTAGCTGTGTCATCAAACATGGGCACAGATCAGATCAAGTGCATGCCGGCATTGTATCAAGTCTAGCTGCAAGGTCTTGACACCGTGGCAGGCAGAACTGAGCTAAAGATCCAATGCATGCTGGCATTGTAGCAAGTCTAGCTGTAAGATCTTGACACCCTGGCAGGCAGCTCTAACCCAAAGCTGTAGTGATGGAAAGAGTGTGGGTGCAGTTTGCTGGCATGACCAAGCTGAAGAAGGCTGCCTTCCTGGTCATGGCTCGCTGCTTGTCTTCTGAGGAGATCAGCGGGCTGCGCCAGCTCTTCAAGACCATTGACACTGACAGCAGCGGCACCATCACTGTAGATGAGCTCAAGGTCAGTTATCTATCCCAGATTGCGTCTGCTTGTCAAGCTCTGCATGTAGTAGCGGTTTCCAACTCAAGGCCTGCAAGCATACAGTTGCCTTCACGGTCTGTCCATTGACTTGAGCTGGGAGTGAGGAGCATGTGTTTGGCAATGGGTCAGATTTGCATGTAATGAGTTGAGCTGCAACTGCATCAGCTCTGTATCAGCTTGACAATTTAAGAAACACATGTCATGTATAGTGTTGCTTTCACGTGCATGGCGTGCGCCTCAGCACTGCTTTCCAGTGGTTGCTGAGCACATAACCTGGCAGTTCAACCTCGCAACCTGCAATGCACCTGCAGAGCACTTCCAATCTTGGCAATAGCCATCTTGCAGCAATGTCAAACGCTGCAGGACCTGACCCATGATGCTGCATTGAGTTGAGCGAGTTGAGCTGAGTTGAGCTGAGTTGGAAAGTGACAGGGTCTCAAAACATTGTGCAGGTTGCCATGAACAAGATGGGCAACAAGCTGAGGGAGGACGAACTACACGCTTTGATAGCTGATGCTGATGTGGATGGCAATGGTACCATCGACTATGAGGAGTTTGTGGCAGCCACTGTCAACCTGAACAAGCTGGAGAAGGAGGAGCACTGCATGCAGGTAGGCTCTATCCTGCTGCCGTCTGACTTGCTGCAGGTCGGGCATCAATATACACGGTCAGAGTAGTGTTTAGTTGCACCAAAAAGTCTGATCAGATGCATGGGGGTTGTTTGTGCATGCCCTGAGCATGGAGGTTTGTTGTGCATGCCCTGAGCATCTATAATTGCAGCAATCACCGACAGACATACCCAGGTGGTGTCATTGCAAGGCCTTCAGCGCTACATTTGACTGTTGTCCATCCCTCACATAAGCGCTTGCAGGTCTGGGACATTCTATGTTTTTCATGTGCAGGCCTTCCAGCACTTTGACACTGACCACAGCGGTTACATCACACCAGATGAAGTGGAGAAGGCACTGAAGACGCTGGGTGGTGCATCCAGCGCAGATGCTGCAGACATGGTCAGGCAGTATGACATCAACAACGATGGTCAGATCGATTACAATGAGTTTGTTCAAATGTTGAGGAAGCAGGACAACACCCTGCAGCAGGCCAGCTCATTTTTTAAAGGGCTCAGAGTGCCAGAGGCTGTGCAGTTACGCTCTTGAGCATCATCCTGACAGCAGCCCGCAGCTCGTCTTTCGCGCTCTTTTCATGTTGCCAGAAGCGCTCAAGAATTGCCTGTTTCCCTTCTCTCAATACACAAGCTGGTTGAGGCATCTGTTGGTGAGGCTGGGGTATGATTTGTTGTGGTTATGTGTCAGATGGCATGAAGTTGTTGTTTGGCTGTAGCGCTGTTACAGGAAAAGCTTCTTAGCATGCGCAAGCTTGTGTGAGCGATAACCTGTGCCATGTGCATGTCTGAGTAGTATCACGCTTTGATTACTCACTGTACTTTGGTCACTTGAAACATTTGAGTCACATATTACGCTTTGGTCAGCAGTTGTCGAATTAGCCCCCATGAGTATGCAGTCTGTCCTGAAGTATTTTTTTCTGCTTGATTAGTGACCTGTAAATATGAGCCTCAGCAAGACTTGACCGTACATTGAGTTGAAACCGACAGTAATGCTCCAGGTGAAGATGAGGACGCAGCTGTCACTGCAAGTTGTGATGCATGTGGAGGTCACTGCAATAGCAACCCAGAAAGACATCTTGCATGACAGTTTCAAGGCAGGAGTGTCATCCCATGTCGTTCACTGCATCTTGGAGTCCAAGTGACAGAGACATATCATGTGGTATCAAATATCAGCTTTTCAGAGGCAGCTTTAAGCTATGCCAGTATACAGTCAGCAATCGCATCAAACAGGCAGCATGCGTTGTCACGCAAGTGTCACAACTGCAAGTCTCGACAACACATATGTAATGACTCAGCATTTTCAGTCATGGGCCTAGCCGAACAAGCCATGATGCTGGATATGACCCAAAACATCCACTGAAGGTAAATACTTCAAGTCACAGCTGTTTGACCTTCTGCACAGTCTTCATTGCGACTGCTGACAAAGCAGTAATGGCCAGATGCTGCATTGCACATTAGTCTGCCAAGGGACCACTCAATAGCAAGCCTGCAGCAAGCCACAACGCTTTGTACATCACTACACACCTGTATTATGAACCTGTGACAGGGCTGCTGTATCAAGTCTGGAATGCCTACCAAGCACCAAGTCATGCTGATGGCAATGACAGACTCATGAGCAGAGGCATGCACAACTCCAGTATCACCTTGCCTGAGCTGCTGAAACAGAGGTGCAGAAGCAAGGAGTGTGTTCAAGATCAAGTCGCATTGGTGAAGCTCACCAGTATTGAGGGGTACAGGCGCCATCCTGAGGGCTTGCGGCGAGTGGCCACGAGGAGCATCAGGTACTGCACACAGCACGTAACAGCTCTCAAAAGCACAATGGCATCCAATTGCAATTGATGCAACCATGCAGCCCAAGAGCGCTCATGCCTGTCTCATAGACGTGTTGTCAATTGCAGTCCTGGTCCAACAAGACGCATGACAGGCAGGAGAGGCCTCAAAGTTTTGCACCTGCTGTAGGTGCTGCTGCAGGTTGTGACGGGACAGATGCTTCTGCTTCCAATACAGCCTGCTGTCTCTCCTGGACTACCTTCGCTTCAGCATCCACGGCTTTGTCCCACACCCCATTCCAGTACACAGTGCCTGCCCAGTCGTGATCAACTGGCTCATCGGCAGCCCATTTGTGCACAGCTGGTTGCTGGCTGGCTTGCAGGCTAGATAAGAAGGTAGACCAACTCTGGGGCTCAGCTTTGGGGACCTGCATGCCAGACCAGTGGTGATATGCACCATTGCTGGTTTGGACAAGTTGCTGCTAGCCGTCCTGGAACAGATGTGAGCTGCTTGCTGCAATGTGTAATGCGTCAGCCAATTGCAGATATCTTTGATGTCTAATCCTGCTTTGTGATGATTGGCATAGGCGGAGGCATTGGTCATATGCATGACATTGCTTGACGCTTCTGTGTGAACTGTGCCGCGACTATGCACCAGACTACCAGCCAATTTGTGAGCTGCTTGCCTGATCAGCTTTGCCAATGTCAGTCTTTTGAGGGGCACCTTTCTGCCATTGCTTGTTGAACAGCATAATGTCACCTGCACCATTCTTGCGTCGCTCTGCTGGTGGCTGTCTGAAATGAAAGCCTTGCTGGTGTTCTATCCGTTTCTGCAAGACCATGGTGCTTGTGACGCAGATACGACGAGGGTCTCATAGAGCAACGTGACAGGTCTCACCTGCCGAATGCGTGCTTTTCTTGCATGCTGTGCAGGTATAGCAAAGCCTGCCTCGTCCTGTAGATCTGGCTCAATACTTTCTGTCATAGAAGATCATGCGCAATCGTCCACGCCATCAACTTCAACAAGGAAAAGACTTGCTGTCATCTTTGTGGCCGCTGGCGCACTTGCAGCGCGTCAAAGAACTTCAATCGTGTTGATTATACCAAAGCCACGAGAACAGAGCATGGCTAGAGCATGATCTCAAAGCCCACGAAGTCACTGGATGAGACAAAGCCTGTGCCAACTGTTGCAGAATTTCGCAGCGCAAGGCAAGCACAGCCTGTACACCACTTGCTGACAGCAAGGAGGACAAGGCCAGAATTTGGGCGCGTGTCACTGCTCATCTGCAAGAAGGGCCAACAATCGTGCCAGATTAATGCATCAAGGTCTGACAGGACGTTCTCCCAAGTGCAGGATGCATTGCTATTGTGATTGCCTTGACAAAGTGAACGTATACGGACCGCGCCAAATTTGTATGTTGTGCGTATGCGTGCGTCCCAGAGCACAACACAGAGCACAACATGCAAATTTGGCGCGAAAGTCGAAATCCAAGGACATATATACGCATGAGCTCAAAAGCCTTTCTGTTTGCTCATTGCTGCACATTGGCGTTACAAGGGACTGGGAAAGGCAGACATCCATTGAAAGCCATGAAAGTGTGCAGCTACTTGACAGGCATCTTTGTGTCAATTTGAGATACTGCAGTGCTGCCACATACAAAGCGGAAGTCAATAAACTCGTACACAGAAGATCTAAGACAGATGCTTGCAACTGACTGGGGAACACCAACTAGTGTCTGACAGACAAGTTCCTGCATGTTTGTACAGATGGATGTAAGCAAAGTGCAAATGCAACCAAAACCTAAGCTAGTGAAGATGGTGACTGATTGAAGCTTGAATTGCCTAATATTCGATGCACCTTGGATGTCGTCAAGACTTGAAAACACGTATAATTATAAGACAATTGACCGCCACAGCCATGGTGATGACGCCCTGTCTTTAGGTCAGCAGTGGGGGCTACACTGGTCCAAAGTAACGCACTGAAACTGATCTTCTTCACAAGCTGATCGTAACCTCTGAATGATTGCACAAAAATTCCTGTGCGCCAAGAAGCATAGCAGGACTGTCTGTCTAGACCTTGGGGCCAGGCTGAACCCCAGGCATCTCCCCTGGGACCTCTGTGGGGGTGGGAGGTGCTTGAGGCCTATCCGGCCCATCAACAACGTCCCCAGGGGCCTCTTTGCCCCCTTCACTGCCCTCTGAGCTACCCCCAGGGGTGTGCTCTGGTTCAAGCTTGGGCTTGTCAAAGCCGTCTCTGTACTTGTCAATGTTGCGTGACTCTACTGTGGTGTAGGGTCTGGCACCTAGGATTTCTTTCAGGTCATCAACATTCACCACCTGTACACCAGCAATGAGCTGTGAGCACAGAAATCTTTTGCAGCAGCTTTGTAGCTTATTGTACCACTCTATTGACCTACAACACAAGGAACACTGGGGCTCTAAGCTATTCCAACAGACGCAGCTCAGATATCAAGGCATGCATGCATCTTGGCAGGCAGTTCTGCAAAAACTCCCCTTGTACACCCGCTGCAGGTACACCTTGTCACAGCCTTACCACTGCTGCCTTTTCAGCAACAACATAGCAGCAACAACAAAGGAGCAACAGCAGCAGCAGCACCACAGAGTGAGCTTGCATTGTCAAGTGAAAGCTCACATCTTTGCGCAACAGAGTCTCTGCCAAGGCGGTGACCAGAGTCTTCTTGTCTTCCAGGAGGGCAATGGTCCTCTCATAGGCCAGCTGCACCATCTTGCGCACTTCATCATCAATGACGCGTGCTGTCTCATTGCTGTAGGGCTTGTTGAAAGCGCCCTCCTCGTTGGGGTAGGAGACAAGGCCAACCTTCTCGTTCATGCCGTATATGGCAACCTGACTGTAGGCCATCTTTGTGATCCTCTCCAGGTCATTCTGAGCACCTGAAACACAGCTTGCATGCCTTCAGCATATTTACGTCAACCAGGTGAAGGATTGCTGAACACGCAAGGTTGTGTTGACAATTATGGTGTAATTGCTCATTTGCTGGAACATGACACTGGCACAGACATAACACAAGCACTCTCCCATGTGCCAAATGTCGGCAACGCAGATGACCCGAGATCACATGCAAATGACCAAAACAATGATGCAAACAGTCAACCTGATGCTGTAAGTACCAGTCTGTTGGGCCAAACAAGTTCAGAACGTCTTGAAGCACCACTTTGTGGAGAGCAACACTCAAGTGCATGAGAGCAGGGCATAGCAGCAGAGACACAAAGATGGGAGCAGCCTCCTCGTTGTCACCTGTAGAGATCTTGCCCAGCATGACCTGCTCAGCAGCACGCCCACCCAGGGCCATGCACATCATGTCAGTCATCTGAGGCACAGTCATCAGCAGGTTCTCGCTGGGCAGGTACTGAGCAAAGCCCAGAGCTGCGCTGCCACGAGGAACGATGCTGACCTTGAGCAGAGGCTCAGCATGCTCAAGGAACCAAGCTGCCACTGCATGGCCTGCCTCGTGATATGCCACAGTCTTGCGCTCTTCCTTGCTGATCACCTGAGCCAGTAGCAGACGTGACTGTCAATGCGTGGTCAGCAGATTAAGTGCTGCTCATTGAGAGCATCTACCGAGTGCATGATCAGAACATGCCCACCAAGACAAGCTAGCAAGCAGAAGAGATGTAACATTGTTGTGAGTTTTCCACACAGGTGCCACAAAAGATTTTCGGGATGATGCACAGGTGCTGAATGTAAGACCAGCAGATACACTGCCAGGCATCACGCTGACAAAGCAGGTCTTGACTTGCATACCTTGTTCTTCTTTTCCAGCCCACCAATGACTCTGTCAACAGCTGACTCAAAGTCCACCATGCCCACAGCGTCCTTGGCACCTCGGGCAGCAATCAGAGCTGCCTCATTGGCCACGTTGGCAATGTCAGCACCAGTAAAGCCGGGTGTGAGGGCAGCTAGGCGCTCTGAGTAGTGCGTCATGGGCTTGTCCAGCTTCAACTTGGCCAGATGAATCCTGAAGATGTGCTCGCGCCCTGTGATGTCAGGCCGATCAATGCTGATCTGTCTGTCAAACCTGCAGTACATACCCCATGTCAGTGTTTGCTGTGCAGTATGACCAGTCAACACAATCCAGGCACAGTGAACTGAGACTCAGCAACAGCAGCAACTCATGCTTCAACATCCAAATAGAGAGTCCTACTTGAGAGAATAAGCAGCTCCTTGGGAGCAATATGCAATTTGAAGTTCAAGCTCAGAGTGACAGCAGAGAGCAGGGCAAACCAAGTAGTGGGTCAGACCATACCTGCCAGGACGCAGAAGGGCTTTATCCAATATGTCTGGTCTGTTGGTGCCGGCCAGCACCACCACTCCTGCTGTGGTCTGGAAGCCGTCCATTTCCACCAGCAGCTGGTTCAGGGTGTTCTCACGCTCATCATTGCCGCCAGCAAAGCCGCCACGACCACGCGCCCGCCCAATGGCATCAATCTCATCTACAGTGGACCAGACCCCCATCAGAAAAGGCACCAATACCCGAAGTTTGACAGCTTCACAGTGTCATGCCACAAGTCTACATGCTGGAGGCTGTACATGCTGGAACAAGCATGTGGCTATGCATTGCATGTACTGTGGCTCTGTCTAGCACCACCATGTATGTTGCTCAAATCAGTGCCACGCAATGCATTGCCACATCAAGAATACATCCTGGGTCAAAGGCTGCTCAGCAAGAGCATAGGCAAGCAAGCAAGCGAAGAAAGACCATGGCAGATCTGAAGCTCACCAATGAAGATGATGGAAGGGCTCTGCGCACGTGCTTGGGCAAAGAGGTCCCTGACTCTGGCAGGTCCCACACCAACAAACATCTCCATGAAGTCTGAACCACTGATGCTCAGGAAGGGAACAGCTGCCTCTCCAGCAGTTGCCTTTGCCAGCAGGGTCTTGCCTGTCCCTGGGGGGCCCACCAGAAGGGCTCCCTTGGGGATCTTGGCTCCTAGCTCCTTGTACTTGCCTGGGGTCTTCAGGAAGTTGACAAACTCCATGACCTCTTGTTTGGCTTCATCACAACCAGCCACGTCCTGCATCAGACCATTGCCAGTCAGCTGGATTGTACAGAGCGAGTGCACAGGTGTGAGAAAGAGCAGTGTTGCGCTGAGAGGGAGTGTAAATCTTGACTATGTTGTTGCAGAAACAATAGCAAGTTCATGCACATTCAAACACAGGATCCACTGACAAACTGATGTCGGACCCGAGTGTGTGTCTGCTATATGTGAGACTGACCTTGAACATGATTTTGTCCTTGGCGTTCTTGTCCACTGTGCCGACTTGGGCTTTGCCAACATTGAAGATGCCTCTACCGCCCCCCATGCCACCCCCACCTAGACCCCCACCACCCATCTGACGCCGTGTAAACCACACGTAGCCTCCAATGAGCAGCAGAGTGGGCAGCAGCCGCAACAGCTCTTGCGACCAGCTCAACTCGTTGGTGTATGTGATGGGGACATACTCATTTGGGTCAAAACCAAGCGCCTCTTGAGCCTCTTCCATCTTGCGGTCAAATGAGTCAATGCTGCCAATGTTGAAGCTGTACTTGTGCTGGCTCTGGGGACCACGTGCTGGGACAGATGTGGATGCTGCTGGCTGCATGTCGCCATCTGGTGACAGACCACCTGTTGATCGTGGGACAGCCCCAACTCGGACAAACACCTGAAGCAATGAAAAGAGGTCAGCGTCGCCAGCGCTGCTTACGCAACAGCACGTTTGCCCTGGCATAGTGGAGTCATGGGTTTAGCACACCAGTAAACACAATACAAAATGCAAGCCAAAGTTCCACAGTAAAAATGAAATCAACAATGACTATAAGGAGCCGGCGATTCTCCCAGCAATCGACAGCAAGACGGGAACCAACACACGAAGCAAACATGGCAACAGTCCCAGCTCATGGGACCACAACGATGTTTCAGTTCTCACACACACCTTTGCTGTGGTTTTGTTTGCCACTTCTATCCTGTCGACAACGTCCTTAGCTAGAAGTTGTGTCTTGAAATGCTGGAAGCTGATCTCCTGGGTGTCTGGCCGTGTCAGGTTGCGCATTGTCAATGCTAGAAAGGCGATGCCAACTCCGAGCGCGATGTTGCCCGATGATTTGGTCAACTGATCAGCAATATTCTTGAACTCAGGAGCCTCCTCTGGACCTTTCTTTTCAGCTTTGCCTGTTCAAGAACAACAGTTGACTGTTTGGAAAACACTCAGCTTGGATATGTGGTTGAAGCAAAGATGGATATTCCAAGCTAAAAGCAACCATGCAACTTACCTTTTCCAGTGCTGCTTTCTGCCCTTCGCTGCTTACCCTTGGGATAAAATTTCTCAAAGCCTATACACAGTGCCAAAAATAGAAGTGCCAATCACTGACCACAGTCCAGTCTGAGCTGAGCAGCAAAGCACCATGAGAGCACATGTCAGGTGGCCGGTGTTTGGCAAATACCTTTGCGTGGAGGTTCGCTGCTGAAGTATCGTCGTATTGTCCTCTGGAGAGCTGCATTTGCCTGGATGCAAGACACACAAGCTGTAGTACATGACTGTGCAGCATTCGGGACCAACGGCGAAAAATGTGAAACAGGTGTCCATACAGACCAGCAGCACCAGCTCTAGCCAGGAGTGATCTGTGACACACCTGCTGACTGGGTCCCACACCAGCTGAATTCCACAGGCTTGCATTGCGACGCGCTACAGTAAAATACAGCCGAGACAAACCTCCGACTGAGCTGCCAGGCTGTGTGCTGACAGTACGTGAGGCAAGCTGTACAAGGCTACTTGCAGTTGAGGGTCCAGCGAGAGCGCTGGACACAAGTCGTTCCGCCAAAAGTGAGTCTACCGCTGGTTGGAACGTAGTCTGCAGAAGGGTCCTGCCCTCCTTGCAGCGAGCCGCAGCCCGCATTGCGAGCACACTGGCGCTAGAGGTCGTCCACAACAGGAGTTTCAGCTATCAGCGCTGGCTGTGCTGGCCTATTGAGGCTGCGGCTCAAAAGGCTTGTGTTCGCCTTCACCTATGTCAATTGACCACAGCTCGGCAACTGTAAGAAAGCTTGCACAACTGCGAAACAAGCTTCGTGAATCTGCTTGTTGACTTGCTTGCGTGTCTGTCCTAGATGTGACCTAATTACTAATGAGTGCAGAGAGCTAGTGTTCTGTTTCAGAACCTCTGAAGCCTGCTGCTGCCTGGTCAAAGTACGCAAGCAATCAGCAGGCGCAGAGCGTCACATGAGTATTGTCAGAAGAGTAAATGCAGCAATAGAAAGACTGAATGCGTAAATTGTTGGTTCGCAACGGCCTGCAAGGTCGATCGTAGGACACCGTGGCCCAAGAACAAGCATCTCAAAGTTGTAGCTAGCAGATACTCTGGTGCTCAGTGGCAACAGCCAAGCTTTCCAAAGCTGCTTTAGATCTGTTATGAGCAGTGGTATCACTGCACCTGGAGTGCGGGGCAAGCATACCGGTGTCACTGCCGCCAAACCCGCAGAGAGGAAGTCAGTCTGCCCACTGTCAATTAGAGGGCTCTGACTCTATGTACAGCAGCAGTCAACACCGACCCATATGCACATCCGGAAGCAATCATCATAGGTTGACGTCGTCGAGCAGCATGAGTTCATATCCAGCTGGAGAGCAGGGTTGAGCGTCATTTTGGAATGTTTCCTGCTGCCATCCTAGCCGTTGATCGCTGCAACAAATTTGGTGCTACATCGCTACCAGTCACTGTGAGGACAGGCAGGCTCTTGTAATGTTGCAAAGATGGCATCACAAGGATCAAACTTAGAACTGGCTCACAGCTAGCAAACCTGTTACCTACAGCACCACTTCTTTTACTGATTGGTCATCTACTGCAAGAGCAATCCACATTTTACACTCCATCAGACCCTGTGTTCATGTGGAAGCACACTAAGAACAGGCAAGCGATCCCTTATGGTCCTGTCATGCTCAGTATCCTGGAGAATTTCTAAATCGTCTGGTATGACCCACTCTGGTGGTGGCGTGATGCTGCTGTCTGTTGCTGGAGGCAGCAGTGACAGCTGCGTGGAGGAGCCTCTAATTATTCCACCAGCTCTTGTCCTTTGGTAATGCCAGATGCTGCTGGAGCCACTGCCATTGACACTGCTACTCAAGCCACCATTCATACTAGCTGATGCTGATGAGTCAGTATGGTCCCCAAGTACTGGACCTGTCCCAGGCCTGCCTGAACTAGATCCTCGCGTCAACCTCAATCTAGCAAAAGAGGTGGACACTGATCTGCCAAACCTGCTGGCACCTGACTGGAATGATCTGACAGCTGTTTGGCCGAAGCGCTTGGTCTTGTGTGCTCCTGTCACCAAGACCAGCATGGCCATGGCTATGACATACAGTATGTTCAACAGCAGAAGCAAAACACCAACAGCGTCCAAGCCTCTTGGGTTGGCCACGTTGGTGGTGTCCATGAAGTAGAGGCAGCCTGTAGCTGTGACACCCACAGTGAACAGTCCTAGCACCTGCGGATTCGCAGCACCGTAGTAACAGCAGCGGCTGCTTAAAACCAAGGAAAGCATTGCAAGTGCACTGGTGCTCAAGTTGCTTTGGAATGCAGATGCTCTACAAAGATGAAACACACAAGCTAGAAGTGACAGCAGAAACATCGTGTTGAAGCTGCACTGGGAGGTTTGATGAAGCCGGTGAAGTTCCTGATGCTGAGCGCCTGCCGCTTTGAACCAAGACACATGCTTGCATGATCCACAACCGGGTCACTGCAATCCGTGCAAAGAAAGAGAAGACAAACAGTGCTGCAGTGACAGTGCAAAAAGCGTGACGCGATTCACCTGCATGCGCTGCAATAGGGGATCCATGAAAGGCTGGAAGTGCGCCAAGGCAGTGACTCCAATCATCAAAATCATCAGCATGATTGTCAGCTGGAAGTATGTGTTGAGCGCAGTTGCCAAGACCTGAGCTGCTGCCAAGATTAAGGTGAAGTAGAGCACCACGCTGTTCCAGAAGCACAGCTCAGGCCTGCAGGCAAACATCATGTCAGCACTTGGACCAGCCATCCCAATAATCACTGTGCTATTCACTGCAATAACAATAATAATAATAATATTCACGCCTTCCAGCTCATGATGAGCTAGGTACGTGCAGGACAAGTCTTGTCTCTCCAAAGCTGTCTGTCTTGCGCATGTCTATAGGGTCTACCAATTTGACAGTTTTGACAGTCACGCAACGCAACATCGTTGAAACTAGACCTAGGGCGGCCAGGTGGGCGAGGCCCCTTAACTTTACCAAACAAAAGCTTGGACTTTACCAAACAAAAGCTTCTTAGGCATTCTATCATTGGGCATCCTGAAAACATGACCTAGCCACCTGAGTCTTTTGCCTTGCAGCTGAGACTCCACAGACAGGGTATTGCACCTATTCAGTGTGATAGTCAATGCGCAATATTGGTGGCTGGCCATACCAGTTCATAACAGCGCTTTCTTGGTCTTATGCTTATGGCAGAGCTGGAGGCTGGCTATGACCTGGATTGTACCCTAGATTGGACATGGGTCAAGCAATGTCATGGGCAAATGCATGCACACTTACACAAGCAGCCAAGTGCTGCACGTATTTCAAGTTTCACGTTTTCTCATCTTATGCCTCAGTGTCCCGGCCCTGACTGGTCCAAGGACTTTTACCACTCAGCAATTATGAGCGATTACGTTGGTTTTGCAAGATCAGCAGATAGCAACCCACCCCTGCTCAGTATTGGCGCAATGGTCCGGGAGCTATCCGCACAGTAACACAGGTATGACATGCAGCTTGCTGATCCTTGGTTGCATGACTCAGAAGCACTGGACAATCCAGGCACGTCACTAGGCTCTGCAGACCAGTGCATCCACCAGTACACAGTCTGGATTCAGCAACTCAGGAGCTCAGGGTTGTTGCCTTGAGGTCACCTGTAACAGCGGTAGATGTAGCCAAACTGGAGCCGGATGCGAGGCTTGCCCAGCTCCTTGCGGTGCAGGAAGAGGAGGAATGCCGGCATGATGGGGATGACAAGCCAGGTCAGCAGCATCATGGGGGTCCCCAGCCAGATCACCAGATTTCTGTGCATCCCCACATAGCATTTCTGCCCCATGTCTGGTATCCAGAACCCATGGCGCCAGTATTCCTATGAGCAACATGCAACCATATTTTGACGAATCAGCATAAGTTTTGCAGAACAGGGGTTAACAGGGAATGGGTTTGCCAAGGGCTGCATCACGCTCCATCAACGCCAACACCCATACAATCATCTCACATGTGCCCCAGTCACTGACATGGAGCTGGGACATGCTCATGACATGCTTGCCGTGCTCAAGCATAGGGGCCACATCAGCGCTCAATCACGTAAGTTGACATGTGGACAAGATGCAATGAGCACCTGTGCATGGTGATAGCCAGCAGCCGGGTCGATGTGAAAGCAGGCAAAAAGCTCCAGGGTGCTTGTCAGCAGACTTGGGAAATAATAGAAGGTGACTTCAAGGAAGGTGATCAGCAAGCGGCGGCGCAGCTCTGCTGTGGAGTGTTGCTGATGAGATGCAATTGCTGGGTTGATGGCGGCAGTTACTGCTGCACTTTTCTGTGCTCTCCACCACCTGTGAACCTCACTGAGTCAAGCAAGACAGCCATGCACTCTGGATGAGCAGCCAAGTGCTTGCAACATGCTGTGGGCAGGTAGACATCCTGTTATGCCTTCATCAATGTCAGAAAGCTGCACACAGAGGCAAGCTCATAAACAACATGAGCAAAGTCTGCTTTCTTGCATGGCGGGCAGGCTTCCTCTATCTGATCTGATTGCCTACTGGATAACTAACAGCAGGATGTTATATTGCAGCCAGTTGTGCAGCACATGCAGTGTGGGCCATCGGGAAGGTGACATACAAGATGACATACAACTCCTGCAGCGGTGGGAGGTGCAAGTCCTGCCACGGATGGCATATAACTGCAAGCAGCTGTCAAGCAGTCTCTGCTTCAAACACAAAACCCCTTTGGCCTACCACACTCCCAACACATAAGCAAAAGAGACACAGGTGCAATTTATCATTGCAGCTGTGGCCAGGCCTAACAGAGGGAAGGCCTGACCATGAAGATCTGGTTATGAGCCTAGTTGACCTGGCACCATAACCTTGTATGACTCATCACTGACACATGGCTGAAACTCATCATTCTGAGTCCTTACCATAGCAGTTGCAGGGCAGAGACCAGGATGAGCATGATGAGAGGGAAGGAGAGGTGTATGAAGAGGCCCTGCTGGGCATGGCTGACGGGCCCTGATAGTAGGCAATCCAATGACAAGATCCCACTGGTCACACTGGTGAAGGCAAAGCTGGCTGCGCTAAAGATAACTGACACGCTCTTGGGGGTGGAGATGTTCAGGTTCCCCAGCAGGCTGCTGTACTGCAGCCATATGTTGAATGCCTGCAGCCAAGCCAGGCAAAGACGATGCATGCAAAGCTGTCACTGCTGCCATGACTGAGATTAAGTGACATGCTTTGAGGTGTCATGTGCTGAGAAGCTGGTAGAAAGTTTAGGCTATATTGAGGGCATGCCCCAGGTGCGTATTGTCTGGTTGTTCCTTTGAGAAGACATGTCGGACATTGGCTTATCAGGTAGCAACAGCACCAGGCCATGCAAGTCATCGGTGTCCACCTCAGGCTAAATTGCACAAGCTGGGCATTGCAAACCTGTTCATACAGCACAAGCGACAGCGTCACATAGTCACTGTGACAGAGAAGTTAGCCTGTTGCCACATGCATGCAGCCAATCTGCAACAACTGCCTATGCATTGTTTGATCATGCTCAGCATAGCCTTGATCAAGTGGACGAACCCGTATGAGCTGTGACGTTCTGCCTGGGTCAGTACTGCCAGCAGCCGCCTCCTCATTCTCCTCCAGAGTCACATGCACTGTATAACTTAGCCAGGCCAACACCAACAGCGTGCTGATGATGTAGGCCAGCAGGATGACAGCATTGCTCTTGCACTCTTGGCACTGCAAGGGGCCTGCTCTGCCGTACCGCTTGCCATCGGTCTTGACACACAGGGAACAAACTGGTCCATAGTAGCCAGCAGAGCAGAGCTGGCGCAGGTAGGATGCTGGGTCTGAGCTGTTCAATGGTAACGTCAAGTCACAGCCTGCTTCCTGTGGCAATGATACCTGCATGCACATGGAAGAGGTGGTCATGCCGTGGATGAGCTGAGCCATTTGCCAGGTGATCTATATGAATTGATGAGCATATCTATCTTGACTTGACGTGATCTGACTCAATGCCACGGCTGATCTGAATTTGACGTGATCTGATTTAATCTGAGTTGTCCTGAAGTTTGCTCGACTTTACTTATGAATGATGTAGGAACATGCACATGCATAAAAACTCAGTGAAAGTACTTGCTTAAATGACGTGGAAATCCCACCATGCACTTGAGGGTCTGTAGATGAAAACAAGCAGAAGCAGCAGTAAGGGCATCTATTTTTAGTGCACTGCAGAGGCGTACCTGAAGTTGATTATGGTAGGTGATGTTCTGACATGTGACTAGGGCTGATGTATTCCCCTGGCATGCATTGTTGTTGGGACACGGGATCATGTGGTCCGATTGTGCATGAGAGTGCCAGTACTGCTGCTGTGACACCAGGGTCGCCCCCCCACCTGTGCAGTTGCCCCCCTGAGGGCAGGGCTTGCATTCATTGATGGTTGGGTCAAAGGAGTAGCTGCCAGGGGTGCAGAAGGTGCACTGCTCTTTACTAGTTGGCACTTGACCAAGTTTACAACTTGACACGTTTACTTGAATGACAGCTGGCGTTACCTACATACATCAGACAACCAGAAGTCAAGCTCAATGTCAAGTGTGATGTTTTGAACACTGTTGAAGCATGCAGTGTATGGTCTATGGTCCAGATGATGAGGATATTACTCCATGCAAAGCTGGCAAGCTTTGAGGTGTACAACTTGGGGAACACAGGTACCTATACACCGGTGTATAAACAGGATCCACATTTTTTTACAAATGCATGCGATGCTTATGCATCATCACTGTCCAGCACCATTGGGTGGGAGGTGTCCTGAGACTCCTTGTACAATAGGCCGTATCAAGCAGACAGAGATGTATGCCAACCATGTTTCCTGCCCATAATCATTCAGGGTTTCAGAGCCTGTGAGGACCTTTGAAAGCGCCTGTAGCATTGTTGCTGAGATAAGCATGGGCCAGACTTGTGACTCACCTCTGGGTAGCTTGACAATGCCACTTGCAGGCGCCAAAGCCCTGGTACAGCTACCAGCACCACACTGCTGAAGGTGATGCTCCCACTGCTAACTAAGGCTTGTGTCTGACTAAGTAGGGACGCCGATCCAAGAGTCGCATTGTTCAGCACCGTCAGGTTAGCAGTGAGGCCATTCAAGGCCACACTGTGATTTGCCTGATCCAACACTGTGACGTTCGGCAGAGCAAGATTGGAGGTGCCATCACTGATGTACGGCAGAGTGGCGTTGTAGTCAGAGCTCCCGTTTAGAAGGATACTGGCGGCGGGGAAGGCCAACCCAGGGCCGTACCCCACAGGCCCCAAGGTGTTAGGGGCTGTTTGGCCCCACTCAGGGCAGTCCTCGTGGTCTTTAGGTGAGATGGTGCTCTGGCAGTATATGGCAGTTGAGCTGGCATCTGTTGAAAAGAGTACAGCTCCAGCAGCAGTCGCCGAATTGTTTTGGAAGACGTCTGCAGATGAGTTGAAGTAGGAGCAGGTGCCTGCTGCTTGTGCCAGCTCAGGGGCCAGCGCTGCCCACAAGAAGCCCTCAGCTGTGAAGCCTGCGCACCAGAGCAGATGCACTCCTTGCCTTAAAGGCCTGTGAAGCTACATCTTGCTGCTGCTTGAAGGTGTTGGACTTGATGGATGCAAAGTGCAGTTGCGCTTGAAGTTCAGCAACTGCCATGGGCACTGGTTCACAGCCTGATGCTGTGTGTGCAGACCATGCCTGGTGACAGAGCAGGGCATGCTGCCAATGCACATTGCATGCAATTGGGGCCATCAAGGCCGGTAAGAAGGCTTGAAAATGCAGTGTGTAGTGTATGTCACAACAGTGCATCACCCTGTGCATGATCAGCATCAAGTTGCAGAAGCAGCCAATGATGGGTTGCCAGTCAAAGTTTGATGTACACTGCCAACCTGGGATGGTGTGAGTGGCAATGCAGCCCTGTGAGTAAAATATGGCTCCACCGTATAGAGTCGCCACATTGCTGTGGAAAATGTTGTTTGTGAGGGCAACAGCGCCACCCATAATGTTTACGGCCCCTGCATGAGTGACAGCTGAAGTTGTCATCTGACATCCTTCAGATGATGGTTGTTCTCATGTGTAAAAGACATTCAGTGAACTCCTTCAAGAAAGAAGGAGTCAGAGTGGCAGTACAAGTACACAGTCTGCACATGATGTGTTTGTAACTTGTACATGATGCACACTCTACTAGAGCAAGATGCATGATGTGCAGCAGGCCCTCACATACCTCCGTCTCCATCATTTGTAGCTGAAGATAGGGTGTTGTCTGCTGTGTTTGCTTCAAAGATGTTGCCAGTCAGATTGGTGAGAGTGACTCCAATTCCAAGCACACCCACAGCCCCTCCATTGGCAGCCCTGCATGAGCCACCAGCACAGCATGTAGCAGATGCAACAACAAGCAGACTCACTGACCATAGAGATGGGACAGCTGCTTGATGCTTTGACAAGTACATGTGACGGTGAAGTGTTACCCCACACATGGAACAGACCAACTAGGCAGATGCAACAATGTGATGAGTCACACCTGTTGTTAGACATTGAGACCCCAACCGCTGTGAGGTTCACACAGGAGGTGCAGTAAGCAGCCCCCCCAGACGCCCCCGCATGGTTGGCACTGATGTTAGAGTCCAGCTGCAGCAGAAGGGCCTGACAGCTGTCGCAATACACAGCGCCGCCATCAGTCAGCGCCTGGTTGTTAGTCAACTGGCTGCCATTACTGATAGTAATGGTGGCACCAGCATCACCATATATGGCCCCTCCAGTCACAGCTTGGCCATTGGTCAGGGTACTGTTGGCAATCATGACTCCCAAGTTGTGGCTGTTCACTAGAGCTATAGCTGCGCCTTGCTGGGTGGCTGTGTTGTTGTCAAAGGTGCTGTTCCAGAAAACACTGAAGAAGCAGGTGTCCAGATTGGCGCCTGAACCCTGCCTGCCTATGTTGTTTTTGAAAGTGTTGTTGCTCATAAAGCTGAACTGGACATCCAGGATATCCAATGCAGCACCGCCTGTCAGGAAATCAATAGGTTCTGTCTCTGACTCTGGAGCAGTCCTGGTCAAAAAAGCAGCAGAGTTGTTTGTGAAAGAACAATTCCTGATGTCAAGACCCATGTCTATATCATCATACCGCCCCATGAAAGTCTGCAAAAATGCTTCACCATCTGCATCCACAATGGTACTCACATTGAAAAAGTCTGAGCCATCTTTGATACACGAGCCAGCTGTTGAACCGTGACTATGAATGCACAACCCAGTGCCAATGTTATTTTCAAAAAAAGAGCCACTTATGGCCACACATTGACAGTAAGAAGCAGACAGCCCCCCACACTCAGCAGTATCAGTCAGATCAGATGACTCAGCAGGCGGTAAAGCCTCTTGCATACCATTATTACCGTAAAACCAACTGTCAAGAACGGTGATCGATGTTACTTGGAGCGCGTAACCGTAGGCATACACTGCACCAACACCTGTCCTTGCTCTATTCTCTTGAAACACACATCCTTGGATGTTGACTGTCCCAACTGCAAACAGTGTGACAGCGCCCCCAAGGCTGTAGCCATAGTTCTGGTAAAAGACACTGTTGTAAATGTTTATTGATTGTTGCGGGTCCTTGTCATACCCCAGCATGTACAACACCCCCTGATTAGCGCTATTACCCAGAAAGTGGCAGTTGTCAATCGTGACTGTTTGGTTGGTGTTGTCACTCACGCTGTCATTGCCAGAGTAGATAACTACAACAGCATAATCCCCGCCAGAGTCGGTAATCATTGAGTCTGTCAACATCAAGTGCGCCTGGGAGAGTTGAATGGCAGAAACAACATTGTTGAAGGTGCAATTTGAAACAGTTAGAGTAGCGCCGCCAGTGTTGTCGTGATTGATGGCAATTTGAGTGGTGGTCAATGTGTCAAAGGTGGTATCCTGAACAGTAAGGTTGTGATTGCCAACCGCGATTCCCCCTGCTGGTGCGTTGCTGAACTTTGACCTTTGCAACTGCACCAAGCTGGCAGGAAAATCACTGCTGAGATAATCAAACTGCAGGACACAGTCTGAGGAACAGCCATACGTGACCAGGTTGTCAACAATCCCGTTGGTTGTGTTCTGAAAGTAGATGATGGCCTGTAAGTCAGTATTGTTGACATTGATCAACTGCGAATCTCCAAGGGTAAGATTCCTGGTGTTGTAGAAAAGCACCAGCTGGGCATAAGGTCCAAAGGTGGGATGGAAGCCTGCAGGCATTAGACTTTGTGGCATGAGCTACTGTGACTGTGAGCAGAGAAACAAAGCAACAGTGTATAACAAGCAAGGCAAATTACACCCCGGCAGTAGCAATACACTGTGCAGGTGAACGTGCCTCACAGCAACAAATTTCAGACTTTGAGGTTGCAGGATGGAGAGAGAGCACGCAGCAGGCAGGGAGCAGGCAGGCGATGGACTCAGTCAGAATGTCACACCTGTGAAGGAAGCATTTGGTATGTTCAGGTGGTTGTCAACAAGGACTCCTAGTGTGTCAGATACTTCTCTCGCAACGGTGGGCTGGCAAGCTATAGCAACGTGACTGAAACTAAAGGGTCCTGGCAGAGTGCCAGTCACATTGACACTGCAAGCACAATTTTAGGTCTCACTCTCGCGTAGTCGAGACGAGCAACATTGCAAATGCCACTGTCACTCAAGAGCAGTAAAGGTGTGCGGTGGGCGTCGCAGCAGCATCAGAGGGGTGTTATTCACGTGAATAAATTTCGTATGCTGCACGTCGTGCGCATGGCTGCAAACCTGCAGTACCAAGCGCTGACCCAACACAACCTGCAGACGAGAAGAGCGCAAATGAACCCGTTCGATACCGGCGGCGGCATTCAATTCCAACCGACAACACACTGTTGTGGTGACCGTTCTCGATCGTCAGACAAGAAACGTTAAACATGCCGACAGCAAAGCAATTTCAACGAACTTCGACGGCGAAGCTTTGGGCGAAGCTGTAAGAAGATAAATTGCAAGGCTATTTGTCACATGTACACACACTCATACAGACGCAACTGCTTGTGCAAGATATTTGGAAAAGTGCCCACATCACAGAGATTATCTGTCAGATATAGCATGCAGTCAAGCAAATGTTGACACAATGCGTTAGGCTGTGCAATGTGTCGAAAAACATTGACTGCATGCATCTCGGAGGCTATAACTACAGTTCCCTTGATAGATTGGATCTCAGATACACGTTCCCAAGGATGCACTGATCTGCAGAGCCTGGTAAAGTGCCTGGATCATGGGGGTATTGTTTTAGCGTTAGATACAGTATACGTATGCAGTCAAACAAGGGTTGTGTTAGGCTGCGCGATGCACTGAAATGCATTGGAATGCATCTCGGAGGTTATCATTACAGTCATGTAGAGATGATGTAGTGGAAAGCTGCTGAGAAAAACAGCCGTTGTTGCTGTCGCTGGCTGCTAGTTCAAGGCTGAAAGTCCTGACGGCCGGCCACGAGCGCAAGCACAACGCATGTAGAGCTGAAGTCGGAGGTTGTATCAGTGGTT
>JAABUP010002258.1_pt1 | contig 37979 bp, 41 predicted proteins | sample 5559201 | NCBI WGS metagenome assembly JAABUP01 (sample SAMN10711887, study PRJNA513373) | rock metagenome | isolation source: Antarctica rocks | place: Antarctica | reverse complement strand
GCTCGACACCCCGCAGAACCAGCCGCACCGGGCGGACATCTGCAAGATGCTGGTCCACCCCGACGCGCGCCGCCTGGGCCTCGCGCACAGGCTCATGCTGGCGGCGGAGACGGCCGCCGCAGCAGCGGGACGCACCTTGTTGACGCTCGACACCTTCACGGGCGGCGCGGGGGAGCGGCTGTATCGTCGGCTGGGCTGGACCGAGGTGGGCGCGATCCCCGGCTACAGCGTCGACGCCGCCGGCCGGCCAGAGTCGGCGACGCTGTTCTACAAGCGGACTGGGACCTAGCCGCCCCAAACCGGGGCGCGCTTCTCCAGGAACGCATCGATCCCCTCGTGCGCGTCCCGCTCCTGCATGTTGCGCGCCATGACGGCGGCGGCATAGGCGTAGGCGTCGCTGAGCGGCATCTCGGCCTGGGCGTAGAACGCGGGCTTGCCCAGGCCGATGGTGACGGCGCTTTTGGACGCGATCTTTTGCGCCAACGTGTGCACAGCGTCGTCAAGGGCGGCTTCGGGCACAGCATGGTTGATCAAGCCAAGCGCCGCCGCGCGGGGGGCGTCCAGCGCCTCGCCGGTCAGCAGCATCTCCATCGCGGCCTTGCGGCCCACGGCGCGGGACAGCGCAACCATGGGCGTCGAACAGAACAGGCCGATGTTGACGCCGGGCGTCGCGAACCGGGCGGTGTCGGCGGCAATCGCCAGGTCGCAGCTCGCCACCAACTGGCACCCGGCCGCGGTGGCAATGCCGTGGACACGGGCGATCACCGGCGCACGCAGCCCGACGATACGCTGCATCAGGCGGGAGCATTGGGCGAACAGCACCGCGTGTGCGTCCGCTTGTAGCCCGCGCATCTCCCGCAGGTCGTGCCCGGCGCAGAACGCTGGCCCGGCGCCGGCGATGACCACGACCCGGACGGCGGGATCGGCCTCGATTTCTGCCAACGCCGCCTCCAGCGCCGTCATCAGCGGCATGGACAAGGCATTGCGCGCGGCCGGGCGGTTCAGCGTCAGCCGAGCGACTCCGTCGTGGTCCTGCCGCAGCAGGAGAGTTTCGTTGGACATGCTGTCGCCTCCTTTCGGGCCTACCCTACAAGGCTCGGCTCGCGCGCAGGAAGGGTTGCAGGTGCGCCAGGACCTCATCGGGCGCCTCCTCAGCCAGATAGTGCCCGCTGTCCACGGCGCCGCCGATCACCTTGGCGTCGCAGTAGGCGCTCCAGATCGCCACCGGGTCGTACCAGCCGCCGATCCTCCCCTTGCCGCCCCACAGCGCCAGCATCGGGCACTGCACCCGGCGCCCCTCGGCGCAGCTGGCGCGGTCGTGCTCCAAGTCGATCGAGGCGGCGGCGCGGTAGTCCTCGCACATGCCCATGATCGCCTCGGGGTTCCGGGCGGCGGCCAGGTAGTCCGCCAACGCCTCCTCCCTGAAAAACCTCGGCGGCTTCGGCTCGCGCGAGGTGTGGGCGCGGAACCAGGTGTCCGGCGCCGCATTGATCAGCTCCTCGGGAAACGGATGCGGCTGGGCGAACCAGAACCAATGGTAGTAGCCGAGCGCAAACGCCATGTCGGCGCGCTCGAAGTGCTCGATGGTCGGCACGATGTCCATGGTCGTGAGCGACCGCACGCGGTCCGGGTAGTCGATCGCGAGCCGGTGCGCCACCCGCGCGCCGCGGTCGTGGCTGACGACGTCAAAGCGGTCATGGCCCAGCGCGTCCATCAGTTCTGCCATGTCACGTGCCATGGCCGCTTTGGCGTAGGATGCGTGGTCGGCGGTCGGCCCCGGCTTGAAGCTGCCGCCGTAGCCGCGCAGATCCGGGCAGACTGTAGTGTAGCTTTGCGCCAACACAGGGGCGACGGCGTGCCACATGGCATGGGTCTGCGGATTGCCGTGCAGCATCAGCAATGGCGGGCCGGAGCCGCCATGGCGCAGCCGGAGTTCGCCGTCGCCCACCTGCATGGCCGTGAGTTCAAAGCCGTCGAAAAAGCTTGTCATTCCAGCCTTGTCCCCGATCTTCACCCAGAGATCGGACGGAGGCAGGTGGTTTTCCAGGGCAGTGCAGGCGCCATGCGTTGGCACGGCAGCGCCCGGCTGCTATCCAGAACTTAACGTAACGAGCAAGGAGTGCAGGTGGGACGATTGCTTGCTGAAATTCGACCCGCCCGATGAGTGGCCCGCTACGGGACGATGGCGTCGCGATCATCGGGGCAGGGGTGGCCGGGCTGGCCGCCGCGCGCCACCTGCGCCAGCAAGGCGTGCCGGTTACGGTGCTAGAGGCGTCCGGCCGGATTGGCGGACGCGCTTTCACCGAAACGCCGGCGACGCTTGGCCTGGCCGCATTCGACCACGGGGCGTCTTGGCTGCACGCGGCCCAGCGCAATCCATTGGTGGCGCTTGCCGATCCCGCCAAGGATGTGCTGACGAACTCGGACGACGCACGGACCGAGCTGCTGTTTGTCGAAGGCCGTCGCGCCCAGGCAACAGAAATGACGGCTTATGAAGCCGCCTGGAACCGGTTGGATGCCGTCGTGGCGCCAGCCCTGGACGCGGGCCAGCCAGACCGAAGCCTCGCTGACGCAATGAAGCCGATGCGGGACGACCCGTGGGCGGCCACGGTCGCGGGGTGGGAGGGCGCCATCATCGCCGCCGCCGACGCCGATGCGCTCAGCGTCCGGGACTGGCGTCAGAACCGGCTCGACGGCCCCAACCTGACCGTGCAGGGCGGCCTCGGCGCGTTCGTCGCGCGGCGCCTTGCGACGGATGTCGAACTGGCGGCTCCCGTAACGGCGGTCGCATGGGACGGCGCGGCTGGCGTCCGGATCGAGACACCGCGCGGAACAGTCCGCGCGGCGGCGTGCATCGTCACCGTGTCCACGGGCGTGCTGGCGTCCGGCGCCATCCGCTTCACCCCGGCGCTGCCGTTCGCAGTCCAGGCCGCCATCGCCGGGTTGCCGATGGGGCTGCTGTCAAAGGTCGCGTTGCGGGCGTCCGGGCCAGATCGTTTTGGGCTTGCCGCCAATACTAGCCTCGTGCGGCAGATGCGCGTGGACGGCCCCGCTAGCGCCTTCATTGCCTGGCCGCGCGGCGCGGACCATGTCCTGGGCTTTGTCGGCGGCCGGGCGGCCTGGGCAGTGGCGGCCGACCCCGCCGCGGCAGAGGATTTCGCCAGGGCCGAGCTGCGTTCCATGCTGGGCAATGCCGCGCGCTTCGATGGCGGCGCCGTGGTGACCGGCTGGGGCACGGACCCGTTCACGCTCGGGTCGTATGCCTATGCGCCGCCGGGCCAGGCCGGGATGCGCCGGCAACTGGAGGCCGCGTTCCCGGCGGAGCGGCTACTGTTCGCCGGCGAGGCCTGCCGCACCGATGGGCTGGCCGGCACGGTGGGCGGCGCTTTCCTGAGCGGGACCGAGGCTGCCGCCCGTCTGATGCAACGCGCCTAATGCAGCTCCTGTAGCCGGGCCAGCAGGAAGTCCCGGAACACCGCGATGCGCTTGGAATTGCGCAGCTCCTCCGGATAGACGAAGTAGACGTCGACCTTCGGCGCCTTCAGGTCCGGCAGCAGCCGGGTCAGGCCGTCGATGTCGTCCGTCATCCAGTCGGGCAGCACGCCGATGCCCATGCCCGAGCGGATCGCCAGCGCCATCGCGTGCAGGCTGTTCACCTCCAGCAGCGCCCGGCGCGGCTGCCCGGCGCGGCGCCCGGCCTCCGCCAGCCAATCGATGTCGGGAACCGGCGGGCGGTAGTCGCCGAACAAGATGAGCTTGTGGTCGTCCAAATCCTCCGCCCGCGTCGGCGTGCCGTGCTTCGCCAGGTAGTCCGGGTGCGCCAGGACCAGCCAATGGATCTGCATCAGGTGCCGCTGCACCAGGTCCGGCTGCTTCGGCGCGTGCATGCGTATGGCGACGTCGGCCTCGCGCATCGCCAGGTCGAGGTCGGCGTCGTCGAGCAGCAACGTCATCGTGACGTCAGGGTACATGTCGAGGAAACCTTGCAACCGCGGCGCGAGCCAGGTGGAGCCGAAGCCGACCGTGGTCGTCACCTTCAGCCGCCCGGCCGGCTTCTCCTTGCTTTCCGTCAGCAGGGCCTCGGTCATCGCGAGCTTGGCAAACACCTCCCGCACGGTGCGGTTCAGGCTCTCGCCCTGCTCGGTCAGGATCAGGCCGCGGGCATGCCGGTGGAACAGCGGCACCTGCAATGCCTCCTCCAACGCCGAAATTTGGCGCGAGACGGCGGATTGGCTGAGGTTCAGCGTTTCCCCGGCGTGGGTGAAGCTGCCGGCCTCGGCAACGGCGTGGAACACCCGCAGCTTATCCCAATCCATGCCTACCCTGTTCCCCCGTCGATCCAGCTTGCGCCTCACCCCGATTCGAGCCGGAGATGGCCCACAGCCTAAACAGGAAACTGGGCAATAGGCTATTCAACAGCACCCGCTGTCGGAAAAGCTATTCCGCAGCGCCCGCTGTCGGAAAGCCTACTCCGCAGCGAGCGCCGCCGGTTGAACTTGCAGCGTAAGGTATTTCTCAGCCTCAAGAGCGGCGATGCAGCCGGTGCCGGCGGCGGTGATCGCCTGGCGCCAGAGCTTGTCCTGCACGTCGCCGGCGGCGAACACGCCGGGAACCGAGGTCTGGGTGAGGCCGGGCTTGGTGACGACATAGCCCTCGTCGTCCAGCTCGACCTGGCCGCGGAAGATCGTCGTGTTGGGCATGTGGCCGATGGCGACGAACACGCCATCGACCGGCAACTGGCTCAACGCGCCGCTGCGGACGTTGCGCAGGGTTATGCCGGTCACGACCTCGGGCTGGCCGCTGCCGTTGATCTCCTCGACGGCGCTGTCCCACAAGACGTTGACTTTGGGGTGCGCGAACAGCCGCCGCTGCAAAATCTTCTCGGCGCGTAGGCTGTCGCGGCGATGCACGAGCGTCACTTTCTCGGCGTGGTGGGTCAGGTACAGCGCCTCCTCGACCGCGGTGTTGCCGCCGCCGACCACGGCCACCTGCTTGCCGCGGTAGAAGAACCCGTCGCAGGTCGCGCAGGCCGACACCCCGGCGCCCTGCAGCCGCTTCTCGGAGGGCAGGCCGAGCCAGCGCGCCTGCGCCCCGGTCGCGATCACGACGGTGTCGGCAAGGTAGACGTCGCCCGAGTCGCCGGTGCAGCGGAACGGCTGGCGGGAGAAGTCGACGGCCATCAACAGGTCGTGGACGATCCGCGTGCCGACGTGCTCGGCCTGCTTCGCCATCTGCTCCATGAGCCATGGGCCTTGGATGGCGGTCTCGAACCCTGGGTAGTTCTCGACGTCGGTCGTGATCATCAACTGGCCGCCGGGTTGCAGGCCGGAGACCAGTATGGGATCGAGTCCGCCACGCGCGGCGTAGATCGCGGCAGTGTACCCGGCCGGCCCGGCGCCGATGATCAAAACCTGCGTGTGAATCGTCTGTGGCATGGCAAGTGAGTTCCTCTGCTGCCTCGACCATATCGGCGGGCCGGAGCGCCATGCAAGCAAGGCCGGCTCTTAGGAAGTCGAAGTGGGGAGGGTATTCACACCAGGGCATCCGTAATATTGTTGCGCGGTGGATGGGACAACGCTCTGATGAAGCTTGGTGACAGCGAAATCGCAGAATTGGACGAGATCGACCGGCGCATCTTATCCGAGCTGCAGATGGATGGGCGCATGACGAACGTCGAACTGGCCCGCCGCGCCGACATCACGGCGCCGCCCTGCCTGCGCCGGGTCCGCCGGCTTGAGGAGGCCGGCATCATCCGCGGCTACCACGCCGACACCGATCCGGCGCGGCTGGGATGGGAGATCGTGTTCTTCGCGCTGATCGGCCTCGACAGCCAGAAGGAGACTGTGCTGTCGGCGTTCGAGGCCGAGGTGGCGGAGTGGCCCGAGGTCCGGGAGTGCCACATGATCCGCGGCGGCGGCGACTTTCTGCTGCGCCTGGTCGCGCGGGACACGGCGCATGAGAACGCGCTGACCCGGCGCCTGACGGGAGCGCCGTCGGTGAGCCGCGTGCAGACTTTGCAGACGATCCGCACCAGCCGCAGCCTGGCCGGCGTGCCGCTTTGAGGGGCGCGCCGGCCGCTTGGTCAGTGCGTGCGCCGGCGCGCGACCATGCGGTAGGTTGCCAGGATGATGACCGCGCCGACCACTGCGCCGATGAACCCAGCCGAGCGACTGGCCGAGGAATGTCGCGACCACCGCGCCGGCGATGGGCTGGCCCCTCCAAGCAATAACAATGTAGTGTTCGACGCACCCACGCAGGCGGCGCATCGGACGGGCATGATCCTTGCCCTGTTCGCCCTGACCTTGGTACGGCTCGCCGTTGCCGCGGCCACGCCCCTGTCGGGCGACGAGGCATATTATTGGGTGTGGTCGCACGCGCTGGCGCCGGGCTATCTCGACCATCCGCCGATGGTGGCGTTGTGGATAGGGGCGGGGACGTCGCTGGCCGGCCAGGACACGCTGGGCGTGCGTCTGCTGGGGCCGCTCTCGGCCGCGACCGGGTCCGTGCTGCTGGCGCGTGCGGCGGAGGACCTGTTTCCGGGCCGCCGCCTGGGCGTGCCGGCCGCGGCGTTGCTGAACGGCACGCTGCTGGTCGGGGCGGGTGCTGTGACAATGACGCCCGATACGCCGCTGCTGCTGTTCTGGACCGCGACGCTGTGGGCGCTGGCGCGGCTGCTGCGGTCCGGCGATGGCCGTTGGTGGCTGGCGGTCGGCCTCGCTGCTGGCTGCGCCATGGCCAGCAAGTACACTGGTGGCTTCCTGGGGGTCGGCATCGTGCTGTGGCTGGCGTGGGTGCCGGGGCTGCGCCACTGGTTCCGCAGCCGCTGGCTTTGGCTAGGCGGCGCTGTGGCGGCGGCGGTGTTCGCGCCGGTGGTGCTTTGGAACGCGGACCACGCCTGGGCTAGCTTCATCCGCCAGGGCGGCCGGACAGGCGAGTGGAACCCCAAAGCGGCCTTCGGCCATCTGCTGGAGCTGGTGGGCGGGCAGGCCGGGCTTGCGACCCCTGCCGTGTTCGCGTTGCTGACGGCCGGTGTTTGGGTCGCCGTGCGCCGCTCCGTTGCGCGTGACCCGGCGTGGTCGCTGCTGGCGGCGATGACGGTGCCGGGCCTGCTGGTGTTCGTGCAGCATGCGGTCGGGGACCGGGTGCAGGCGAACTGGCCGGCCATCGTCTACCCCGCTGCTGCCGTTTGCGCCGCTGGCCTGGGGGGACGGCTGTGGCGGCCAGCGGTCGCGTTGGGCCTCGCCATCACGGCGGTCGTGTACGTGCAGGGCGCGGCATCGCCCTTCCCGTTGCCGCGGCGGCTGGACCCGATCCTGATCCGCCTTGGCGGCTGGGACGGGCTTTCGCGCGGCCTGGAGGCGATGCGGCGTGAGCAGGGCGCCGGCTGGGTCGCGTCCGAGGCCTACGAGGTGGCCAGCCTGCTTGCCTGGTATGCGCCGCCCGGCCTGCCGGTGCTGGGCGCGGAGGGGCGCTGGGCGCTGTTCCGCCTCCCGCGTGCGGACAGCGCCGGCCCAGGGCTGCTGCTGGTGAGCCAGCGCCGTTCCAACCCGCCGGACCCCGCCTATTGGGCGACGGCCGAGCTGGTCGGCCAACTCGTCCGCACCCGCGGCGGCGTGCCGGATGGGGTGGAGGCCGAGCGGTTCCGCGTCTATCGTGTCACGCGGCGGCCCGGCGCCGACGTAGCCCTGCTGCCGCACACAGGAGACGACGATGCAGCTCCCGACCTATGACGACGTAGCGGCTGCCGCCCTGCGCATCGCTGGGCGGGTCGTGCGGACGCCCACGCTGCGCAACGCGCTGCTCGACGAACTGACGGGCGGGACGGTGCTGCTGAAGGCCGAGAGCCTGCAGAAGACCGGCAGCTTCAAGCTGCGGGGCGCCACGAACGCCGTGCTGCAACTGTCCGAGGCCGAGCGGCGGGCCGGGGTGGTCGCGCCTTCGTCCGGCAACCACGGCCAGGCGCTCGCCTGCGCCGCGCAGGCAGTTGGTGCCTCGGCCACGATCTTCATGCCGCAGGACGCGCCTCGGGTGAAGGTCGACAGCACCCGGCGCTGGGGCGCCGAGATCGTGCATTACGACCGCCTTGTGGACGACCGGGACGCCTTGGCCTGTGCCTATGCCGAGCGCACCGGGGCTTCGCTCATCCCGCCGTTCGACCATCCCCATGTCATCGCCGGGCAGGGGACCCTGGCACTGGAGTTGTTCGAGGACGCCGGCGTGCCGCTCGACGCGCTGCTGGTCTGCACAGGGGGCGGCGGGCTGATTGCCGGCTGCGCGCTTGCGGCCGAGGGCGCGCAGCCCGGCGCCGAGGTCATCGCCGTCGAGCCGGAAGGGTCGGACGACACGCTGCGCTCGCTTCGCAGCGGCAGGCGGGAGGCAAACCCGCCCGGCGGCTCACAGCTTTGCGACGCTCTGCTGTCCAAGACGCCGGGGGAGCTGACGTTTGCCGTGAACCAGCCGCGGCTGGCGGGTGGCGTGGTGGTCACGGATGCCGAGGTGCTGGCCGCCATCGCCTTCGCCTTCACCCATCTGAAGCTGGTCGTCGAGCCCGGCGGGGCAGTTTGCCTGGCCGCCCTGCTGTCCCGCCGCTTCGACGCGCGGGGCCGGGTGGTGGGCATCGTGCTCAGCGGCGGCAACGTGGACCCAGGAGTGTTCGCACGCGCCCTGGCAGCTTGAGCCGCCACGCGCCGTCCGGTCCGCAAGCCGACCTCCACGTGCTCCATTTTAGGGTTGCGCAGGGGTTTCTACAGCCTCGTATGCTAGCGGAAGGCGGAGGCGTTGGACTGCTTCGCCCCACTCGTCCAGAAACTCCGTGGCGCATAGCGGGACGGAGTGCCTGGACGGACTTCTCCCTCCCAGTAGCGGGTTGGAGTGGCCGTCCGGGGACGGTCCAGTTGCAAGACGGACGAAGGGGATGAGCATGCAGCAGCAGGTGATCGGCTTGATCGGCGGCATGAGCTGGGAAAGCTCGGCCGAGTACTACCGGATCATTAACCAGGCGGTCCGGGCACGTCTGGGCGGCGTGCATTCGGCGCGCGTGCTGATGTGGTCTTTCGACTTCGGCGAGATCGAGGCGTTGCAGCACGCTGGGCGCTGGGACGACGCGGCGGCGCTGCTGGTGGACGCCGCCCAGCGTCTGGAACGGGGTGGAGCTGATTTCGCCCTGATCTGCACCAACACCATGCATCGCATGGCCGACCAGGTGCAGGCCGCCATCGGCATCCCGCTGCTGCACATTGCCGACCCCACGGCTGAACGCATCAGGGCGGCCGGGCTGTCCCGCGTCGGACTGCTGGGGACGGCGTTCACGATGGAGCAGGCGTTCTACAAGGGCCGCCTGGCGGACCGCTTCGGCCTGGACGTGCTAATTCCGGGCGCGGCGGACCGCGCCGTGGTCCACCGGGTGATCTACGACGAGCTGGTGCAGGGCCGGGTCGAGCCGGCGTCGCGCGACGCCTATCGGGGCGTGATCGCACGCTTGGTCGAGCGTGGCATAGAGGCTGTCGTCCTGGGTTGCACGGAGATCATGCTCTTGATCTATCCCGAGGACTGTCCGGTTCCGCTGTTCGACACCACCGCCATCCACGCAGAGGCCGCGGTGGAACGGGCGCTCCTGAACCGGAAACACGCAGCGTAGATCACGCCCGAGATCGTGCGCGACGTGCTTGACGTATGTGGCTGTAGAAACTCCGGTTTTGCCGAGGCCAATCTTAGCTGGTGCTTAAGCCTTTGCTGCCATTCTTCACTGGCATCGACGAGGTTCCAGTATGAGCGGCACGACGAAAAACGCCAAGCCGACGATTATCATCCGCAGGGAAGAGGTCGTCGCAGGCAGCCACCACGGCGGCGCGTGGAAGGTGGCCTACGCCGATTTCGTCACGGCGATGATGGCGTTCTTCCTTTTGATGTGGCTGTTGAACGCGACGACCGAGGAGCAGAGGCGCGGCCTGGCCGACTACTTCAGCCCGAACAGCCTCACGTCGCGCACCAACTCGGGCTTCGGCATGCCCTTCGGCGGGACGACGCCGAACGTCGACGGCTCACTGGCGTCCGACCGTGGCGCGGTCCAACTGTTGCTGACCAGCAAGACGCATCCCAACATCGACACGGACGAGACCGAGGGCGACGTTCCCGCAACGCCCACGCGGCAGCGGATGAACGGGCCATCCCTGCTCACGATGGCCGAAGATGGCGGCGTGGCGCCGGCCGCGCCGCCGCCCAGCGCCTCGTTGGCCGTCGCGCTCCAGGCCGCCGCGCCTGATGTGGTCCGGCCACTGGTCGAGCAGCCGGCGGCGACCTGGACCGCGCTCCCCGCGTCCAAGGAGGCCATCGTGGAGGCCGAACGCGAGCAGCGTGAGCACGCCGCATTCGAGCGGGCAGCGGAGCAAATCCGGGAGGCCGTCCGCTCCGACCCGGCGCTCGCCGGGCTGGCGAAACAGCTCGCGATCGACCTGACGCCCGAGGGGCTGCGCATCCAGATCATGGACGAGGACCGCCAGCCGATGTTCGCCTTCGGCGCGTCCGCGCTGACCGAACGCGCGCAGGCCCTGCTGTCCAAGGTCGCGCCGGTCCTGCTTCGCTTGACGGAGGCGGTCGCCATCGACGGCCACACCGACGCCGTGCCATATCGCGGCGGCGACCGCAGCAACTGGGAGCTGTCGGCCGAGCGGGCCAACGCCACCCGGCGCTTGCTGACGGATGCGGGCGTGCCGGAAGGGAGGTTCCGCAGTGTCGCCGGCCACGCCGACCGCGATCCGCTGCTGCCGGCTGATCCGCTGGCGGCGGCGAACCGGCGCATCGCCATCCTGGTCCTGCGGGACCGGCCCGCGGCGCCCGCGGCCTTGGCGCGCTGAGCCGTCATGCTGACAATTGGAGGCCTCGGGTTCCTGCTCGCCTGCGTGTTCGGCAGCTACATGATGTCCGGCGGCAGCCTGGGGCCGCTGATCGAGGCGATGCCGTTCGAGTTGCTGACCATCCTGGGCGCCGCGATCGGCACCTTCGTCATGTCGAACAGCATGCACGACGTGAAGCACACCCTGGCTGGCTTCAAGAAGATCATCGGTGGCGCGAAGCTCACCAAGCCGCACTACATCGAGCTGCTGAGCCTGCTGTTCCTGTTTGCCCGGCTGGCCAGCACCAAGGGCGCCATGGCGCTTGAGCCGCATATCGAAAACCCCGAGGGCAGCAGCGCCTTCCAGAAGTTCCCGCGCATCCTGGCGAACCACCACGCCACCGCGATGATCTGCGACTACCTGCGCATGGTCGGCATGAACGCCGACGACCCGCACCAGATCGAGGACCTGATGACCCGCGAGCTGAAGAAGACGCTGAACGAGGAGCTGCACGGGGCGCATGCCTTGCAGACCATGGCCGATGGCCTGCCGGCGCTCGGCATCGTCGCGGCGGTGCTGGGGGTGATCAAAACGATGTCACACATCAACGAGCCGCCGGCGGTGCTAGGTGCGATGATCGGCGGCGCGCTGGTGGGCACGTTCCTGGGCGTGCTGCTGGCCTACGGCATGGCCGGGCCGTTCGCCGCCCGGCTGAAGGGCGTCGTCGAGGAGGAGAGCAAGTACTTCGAGGTGATCCGCGCCGTGCTGGTCGCGCACCTACATGGCAACGCCCCGCAGATCAGCGTCGAGACCGGCCGCAAGATGGCGCCGAACCAGCATATGCCGAGCTTCGCCGAGTTGGAGGCCGTGCTGCAGACCGTGCAGATGACGTGATCAGCTTCCGCCGGCCTCGGCCGCTTCGGGAAAGAACAGGTCTGCCAGGCCGTTGGGCCGGCGCTTCAGCACGCCGGTGTCGGCCATGAAGTTCCCGATCCGCTGCACCCCGGCCGGCTGCAGGGTGAAGCGGTTGCCGGGAGCGGACATCGCCGCCATCACCGCCGGCAGCGTGTCCCTGTCCCCGCTCGACCTTAGGTACAGTTCGGCCGCGTCGCGCGGGTTGTTGTTGATCCAGTCCGTGGCCTCCTGAAACGCCGCCAAGGTCGCGCGCCAGGCGACCGGGTTCGCGGCGCGGAACGACGCGGAGGCGTAGACCAGGTTCGGCGTCGACAGCTCGGCACCCTGGATGGCATAGCTGTTCGCGATCTCCCGCACGCCCGGCAGCGCCAGCTCGCGGTCCTGGAATGGCGTCGAGGAGAAATGGCAGGTGATCTCCGTCCGTCCCAGCATCTGCGCCATGCTGTCCGGATGCGCGCGGGACACCGTTTGCGCGTCGAGCCGGCTCCATTCGGTCGCGCCCCACTCCTGCACCGCGGCCATTTGCAGGAAGATCGCCTGCGGGCTGATCTTCACCGATGGCAGCGCAACACGGTCCTGCGGCGTCAGGTCCCGGATCGCATTGAGGGCCGGGTTGACCGTCAGCAGCCGTTGGTTGGTGGCGTTCATGGCGAAAGCGGCCTTTACCGTACCGCGCGTACGGTCCCACAGCAGCAGCGCACCTGGAACGCCGCCATTGGCAAAATGCAGGCTGCCAGACAGCAGCGCCTCGGTGATCGGGCTGGTTCCAGCGAACCGCACGTAGCTGGCGCGCAGGTTCGGCAGGCCGAGCAGGGCGCCATGCTTTTCAATAAGCCGCTGGCTCTCCATCACGTCTTGCTGAAGGTACAGCGTGCCAAACTGCTTCGAGATGACAACCTCGCCCACCTCGGCGTGCGCGGCCCGAACCGCCGGCAGCGCAAGCGCAGTGCCCAGCAGGGCGCGCCGAGTCGTGTTAATGGCCATGCGACCCTCTTTTCCCGCGCAGCCGACTGTGGTTAAGGACCGTGCGCCGGTCAACGCATATGGCAGCGAACGAGCGGATTGGGGAAATCGGCGCAGCCTGGGAACACGATCTCGTTCTCGCCCCGGCGCTGCACGTGCAGTTCGTCCGGCGACGTGCAGCCGAAACCGGCCTCAGGGCCAGCCCCAGTCCCCAACAGGCCCGACCCGCCGCTCGCCGCCGTGAACCGGAACTCCGCGCCCTGCGAGGAGGTCCGCGCCGTCTCGATCTCGCGCTGCGTCAGCGTCTGGTCGGTGATGGTCGCGCGGAGCACGAGGTCGCGGGTGAATATCACGATCGGCTGCGACAGGCAGGCTTGATCCGACAGGCCGCTCGGCATCGGGAAGATGCCGCCAGTCCAGGTGCCGAACAGCCAGGCGTGCGGGGGCAGGCCGGCACCCTGCGCGAGAGCCGGGGTGGCGGCAGGCATGGCCAGGGTCAACATAGCGGCAGCTAACGAAACGGCGAAGCGGCGCATCAACGGGGTCCCATGCGGAAAGTTTGACAAATCCTAGCCGCAGCGCACGCCGCACGGAAGCGGCAGCGATTGCCGGCAACGGCGCAGCGTGGCATGGCCAAGCCTCGCCACCCAGCTTCACGATCAGGCTTTTGGAACCCATCATGCTGCGCCGCTTCTACGACCGAGTGCTCGCCTTGTCCGCCGACCGGCGCGCTCCGGTTTGGTTGGCGCTGATCAGCTTCGCCGAGAGCAGCTTCTTTCCGGTCCCGCCCGATGCATTGCTGGTGCCGATGGCGCTCTCGCGACCAGATCGCGCCTACCGGTTCGCGCTCATCTGCATGCTGGCGAGCGTGACCGGCGGCATGCTGGGCTACCTGATTGGCTACGCGCTGTACGACCAGGTCGCAGCACCGCTGATCCACTTCTATCATTTCGAAGACAGGGCAGACAACTTCATCGACCTTTTCAACAGGTACGGCCTCTGGGTCATTCTCATCAAGGGCATGACACCGATCCCCTACAAAATCGTCACAATTACATCGGGGCTGACGCATTTCAACTTCGGCGTGTTCATGGTCGCCAGCGTGCTGACACGCGGGGCAAGATTCTTCCTGGTCGCCGCGCTGATCCGGCAGTTCGGCGAGCCTGTGCGCGCGTTCATCGAGCGTCGGCTGACCCTGGTCACCAGCTTGACCGCCGCGGGCATCGTCGGCGGCATCTTGCTGTTCAGGTTCATCTGACCAGGACGGCGCGTATCTCGTCCAGGATGGCCGGGTCGTCGATGGTGGGCGGGGCAGGGGCGTCGTCCCCGTCGGCCAGCTTGCGTATGCTGTTGCGCAGGATCTTGCCCGACCGGGTCTTGGGCAGGCGCTCCACCACGCGGGCGTCCTTGAACGCCGCCACCGGCCCGATCCGCTCGCGGACGAGCGCCACCAGTTCGTGCGCCACCTCCGCATGGTCGCGTCCCGCGCCGGCCTTCAGCACCACCAGGCCGAGCGGCACCTGGCCTTTCAGCGCGTCCGCCGCGCCGACCACCGCGCACTCCGCGACGTCGGGATGGCTGGCCAGCACCTCCTCCATCGCGCCGGTGCTCAGGCGGTGGCCGGCGACGTTGATCACGTCGTCGGTGCGGCCCATCACCCATACGTCGCCCTCTGCGTCCACCTGCCCGGCGTCGCCCGTGCGATACCAGCCGGGGTAGTCGAGCAGGTAGGCCCTACGGAATCCGTCCGCATTGCGCCACAGCGTCGGCGCGCAGCCCGGCGGCAGCGGCATCCGTATGGCAAGGTTGCCGACCTCGCCGCGCGGCAGCACAACGCCCTCGTCATTCAGGGCATGCACGTCGTAGCCGGGGCAGGCACGGCCACCGGCGCCGGGCTTAAAGGGGAACAGGCCGTAGCCGCGGAACCCCGCCGTGATCGGCCAGCCGGTTTCGGTCTGCCACCAATGGTCCACGACGGGCCGGCCGAGCTTGCCTGCGATCCAAAGCGCGGTCGGCGGGTCGCACCGCTCGCCGGCCAGGAACAGAGCGTCGAAGCGGCTGAGGTCGTAGGGGGCCATGTGCAGCCCGTCCGGGTCCTGCTGCTTGATCGCGCGCAGCGCGGTGGGCGCGGTGAACAGCACGCGGACGCCGTGCTGGGCGCAGACGCGCCAGAATGCGCCGGAGTCCGGCGTGCCGACCGGCTTGCCCTCATACAGAACCGTGGTGCAGCCGGCGAGCAGCGGCGCGTAGACGATGTAGCTGTGTCCGACCACCCAGCCGACGTCGCTGGCGCACCAATAGACGTCGCCGGCCTGCGCGCCATAGATCATGTGCATCGACGCATGCAGCGCCACGGCATAGCCGCCGGTGTCGCGCACCACGCCCTTCGGCTTCCCGGTCGTGCCGGAAGTGTACAGGATATAGAGCGGGTCGGTGGCGAGGACCGGAACGGGGGCATGCGGCGCGGCGGCGGCCTCCGCCTCGGCAAAGTCATGGTCGCGGCCCGGCACCATGGCGGCGGCCAGCATCGGGCGCTGCAGGATCAGGCAGGCGTCCGGCTTGTGCGCGCTGAAGGCGATGGCGGCGTCGAGCAGCGGCTTGTAGGCGACGACGCGGCCCGGCTCCAACCCGCACGACGCGGAGACGATGGCCCGCGGCTCGGCGTCCTCGATCCGTTTGGCGAGCTCGGCCGCGGCGAACCCGCCGAACACGACGGAATGCACCGCGCCCAGCCGCGCGCAGGCGAGCATCGCCACCACCGCCTCGGGCACCATCGGCATATAGACCACCACGCGGTCCCCGGCAGCGACGCCCAAGCCCGCGAGCGCGCCGGCCACACGGGCGACCCGGTCAAGCAACTCCGCATAGGTGAACGACCGCAGCTCGCCGGCCACTGGGCTGTCCCAGATCAGCGCCGTCTGCGCGCCGCGCCCGGCGTCCACGTGCCGATCCAGGCAGTTCTGCGCCATGTTCAGCGTGGCGCCGGCGAACCACTGGCCGAACACGCCGAGCGCCGGGTCGAACACCCGGTTCCAGCGCCGGGTCCAATCGACGCCCTCGGCTGCCTTGGCCCACCATGCCTCCGGGTCGGCCTGCCAACCGGAGTAGGCGGCGGCATAGGCGCTGGTTGGTGCGCTCTCACTCACAGGCTGTTCCCCCTTTTGTCGACCGCGTGCGGCGTTGCCGAACCATGGACATGCCCGGCGCCCGCCTTCAAGGGGCGCTCTCATGCCGGCAGCCCTCTCCGCCATGAAATAAGCCGCGCGCCGGGCCAAGGCCCTGTGGCAAGATGCGCGCCATGACCGATCGCCCGCTTGGACCCTCCGTCGACCCCACGCCCCGTCCCCTGCCGGCCCGCGTTCCGCTGCGGGGCCAGTATGTCGTGCTGGAGCCGCTGCACCGCCGGCACGCCGACGAGCTTTGGCAGGCGGCGCAGGAGGACCCGGCCGGCGAAGGCTCCTGGGACTACTTGGGCTACGGCCCGTTCCCCTCCGCCGATGCGATGGCCGGCTTCGTCGCCGGGTTCGCCAGCACGCATGACCCGATGGCCTGGGCGGTGCGCCCGGTCTCGACCGGCGCCGTGTCCGGCTGGCTCACGCTCATGGACATCCTGCCCGCCCATGCCTCGATCGAGCTCGGCCATATCTGGTTCGCGCCGTGCATGCAGCGCACGCGGGCGTCGACAGAGGCGATGTTCCTGCTGCTGCGCCTTGCTGCGGACGACCTTGGCTATCGCCGGCTGGTCTGGAAGTGCAATGCGCTGAACGCCCCGTCGCGGCGTGCGGCGGAGCGGCTGGGCTTCGTGTACGAGGGCACGCTGCGGGCGCATCAAGTCACAAAGGGGCGGCTGCGGGACACCGCATATTTCAGCATCGTCGGCGACGAGTGGCCCGCGCGCCGCGATGCGCTGCTGGCCTGGCTGGACCCCGCGAACTTCGCGCCGGACGGCACCGCACGGCGCGGCTTGGCGGAGATACGGGCGGCTACATCGGCGGGGTGAAGCCGTCGCGGCCGACGTTGACGCGCGCGGCCGACAACGTGCCGTCCGCCGCGGCCTGCGCGAAAACGATCACCTTCGCACCGGGCGTCAGCATCGCAGGCGTGCCGGCGGTGGTCACGGCGACAATCGCGTCAGGTGGGACCTCGACCGCCAGCTTCTCGCCCTTGACCGATACCGTCAGCCCGCGGCCGTCGTTTCCGGTCACTTCGGACGCGACCGGGGCGTTCGTCATCATGCTGTCTGGCAGCGAGTCCCAGGCGAACTGGCCCTCGTTGGCGCGCGAGGCGCCCTCGGGGAACACCGTCACGACGGCGGCGCGCATATGGTCCCGCGGGCCGGTGCTGACGATCCCGATATAGGCGCCGGGCTTCACAGCCGACAGGTCGCCCCGGCTCAATGCGCCGACCGTGAAGTCCGGCGCGAGCGCGATACGGACCACCTCGCCCCGCCGTGACTGCACGACCAGCGTGTTGCCGTCGAGCTGTTCGATGGTGCCGCGCACCCTGCGCACCGTCTGCGCCGCCGCACTCAGGCTTGAGGTCAACGCGAGCGCGAGGACGCCAATTTGCAGGAAGTTACGGGTCAACAGGACATCCAGAGTTTATGAGGAAAGAAGTGGTGCCCAGGGACGGAGTCGAACCGCCGACACTGCAATTTTCAGTCGCATGCTCTACCAACTGAGCTACCTGGGCCCCGGCCGTGCGGACGCTGCTCCGCCGGAGCGGCTTGCTACCCCAGCCGGTGCCGCGGATCAAGTCCGGTACGCGGCATCTGCGTGCGGCACGCTGCTGTCCGGCGGGTCCTCGTCGAGTTCCGGCGGCGGGCCGGGAATCGCGTAGGCGCCGCCGAACCAGCGGCCAAGGTCCACATCGGCGCAGCGGACCGAGCAGAACGGGCGCAGCCGGGCGGCTTGCGGGCTGTCGATGGTGACGGGCCTGCCGCAGATCGGGCAGGGGGATGGCGATGATGGCTCAGGCACGGGCTGTCCTCTCGACCGCAGTGCTGCCCGGCGGCAGCGCCGGGTCGGACGTTACCATCAGGGTACGGCCAGTGCGCCGCGCAAGGTCCGGCAAAGCGGCGGGGTCCTCGGCCAACGCGGTCGCCACGTCGGGCGCGGCGCGCAGCGAGAACGTCGCCGCGGGTTCCGCGGCGGCGGCCTGCATCACCGTCCGCAACGCCGCCAGCCCGGCCGCATGCGGTCCGGCCAGCAGCTCGTGCAGCGGCGGGTGCGCCCGCGGGCGCATGATCTCCGCCAGGCCCAGCGCCGAGAAGCCCAGGAACCGGGGCCGCAACGGGTCGGTGGCGAGCGCCGCGGCAAAATCCGGGGCCAGCGCCCCCCGGTGCCGCAGGGCCAGCCCGGCCACGTCCACCACGATGGCGCCGGACAGGTTGCGAAGGCGGATCTGCCGGGCCAACGCCGGCAGCATGGTGCGGTTCGCCGCCATCTGCGCCGTGCGCTTGGGCCGGCGGTCCGCGCTGGCGCCGCCGCCGTCCACGTCGATGGCGACCAGGGCCGGCGTCGGATGGATGCTGGCGCGCATGCCGCCGGGCAGGGCGACGCTGCTGTCTGCGAGCGCGTCGATCCAGCCGGCGAGCGCATCGTCGAGCACGGCCCCGACCGCGAGCCGCTCCCCCAACAAGGGCCGCAGCGCCGCAGCCGTCCCATGGTCGTCGACCAAAACCTGCGCCGCCGGATGCAGCGCGGCCATCCGCTCGACCGCGCCGGGGCCACGGGCCAGCAACGCGGGCGGCCCGGCGCCGGCCAGCGCGCGGTCGGTGTCCGAAACGCGGGACGTGAGGCGCGGGCCTTTGCCCCCCTGCGCCGACCGGGTCACGCGAACGGCCACCGCCATGCCGTCGGACACCGCATCGGCCCCCTCGCTGTCCGGCAGGAAGCCCTCGGCCCCCGGCAGCGCCACGAACGCGCCGGCCATGGCGGGAACACGGGCCGTGACCCGGCCGCGATACAGGTCGCCCATGCCATCCGGGACGCCCAGCCGCCACAACGCATAGTCAAGCAATGCGCCGTCCTGCACTGCGGCCACCCGCAGCTCCCCAGGGCTGCACGCGACCAGGATGCGCGGCGCCGCGGCCACGGTCGTCACGGGACCGGGTAGCCGCGTCCGCGCAGGAGTTGCGCCACCTCAAACAGCGGCAGGCCCACGACCCCGCTGTAGCTGCCGGACAGGAAGCGCGCGAAGCCCGCCGCACGGCCCTGGATGGCATAGCCGCCAGCCTTGCCGACGCCCTCCCCGCACGCCGCATAGGCGTCGAGTTGCATGGGCGACAAGCGGGAGAACGCGACGACGCTGTTGGACAAGCGCTGCCCGACCCGCCCGTCCGGCCCGACCAGCGCGAGCGCCGTCAACACATGGTGCCGCCGCCCGGACAGCAGGGCCATGCAGGCGCGCACGTCCTCGGTGTCGGCTGCCTTCGGCATGATACGGGTGCCCAACGCCACCACCGTATCGGCGGCCAGTACGAATGCGCCGGGTTCCGCCATGCGGTGCGCCTTTTCAAGCGCCATGCGCTCGGCATAAAGGCGGGGCGCCTCGTCCCGGCGTGGGGTCTCGTCGATGTCCGGCGCCAGGACGTGGTCCGGGACGATCCCAAGCTGCGCCAACAGCGCGAGCCGGCGCGGGCTGGCTGAAGCCAGAATGAGCAAAGCGGAGGTTAGAAGGGCCATCGCTGGCCTGACAGGCGGTTCAGCCTACTTGAACCGAAACGTAATCCGGCCTTTGGAAAGGTCATAGGGCGTCATTTCGACATTCACACGGTCGCCAGCCAGCACGCGGATGCGGTTCTTACGCATCTTGCCCGATGTGTGCGCAAGAATGCTGTGCTCGTTGTCGAGCTTTACCCGGAACATCGCATTGGGAAGCAATTCCAGCACAGTCCCGCTGAATTCAATCATGTCTTCTTTTGACATCAGGTTCCTTGTCTAGTTGAGAGTATGTTTAATTTGATTTCGCGCCGGAATGTGATGACGGCCAACCCAGTGGTCAAGCCGCCGCACCCTGGCCCAGCCGCAACGCCACACTGCGGGCGTGGGCGTGCAGGCCCTCGGCCTCGGCCAGCGCGACGGCAGCCGGGCCGACTTCGCCCAGGGCAGCGCTGTCCGCCATGACCCATGTGGTGCGCTTCAGGAAGTCGAACACCGACAGGCCCGAAGCGAACCGCGAGGTCCGCCCGGTCGGCAGCACATGGTTGGGGCCGGCCACGTAGTCGCCGACTGCCTCCGGGCAGTTGCGGCCCAGGAACGCCGCGCCGGCGTGGCGGATTTGCGCGAACAGCGCCTGCGGGTCGGCCACCATGACCTGCAGGTGCTCAGGCGCGAGTTCGTTGGTAAGCGCCACGGCCTCGGGCCAGTCGCGGGCCAGGATGACCGCGCCGTGGTCGCGCCAGCTTGCGCCGGCGATGGCGTGGCGGGGCAGGGTGGGCAGCTCCGCCTCGACCGCCCGCGCCACGGCGTCGGCGAACGCGGCGTCGGTGGTGATCAGGATGCTCTGCGCGGCCTCGTCGTGCTCGGCCTGCGCCAGCAGGTCGACAGCCACGTGCCGCGGGTCGTTGTCGGCGTCGGCGAGCACGACCACCTCCGATGGCCCGGCGATGCTGTCGATGCCCACGCGGCCGAACACCTGGCGCTTGGCCTCGGCGACGTAGGCGTTGCCGGGTCCGACGATGCGGTCCACGGCGGCGACGCTGGCGGTGCCGTAGGCCAGGGCGGCGACGGCCTGCGCGCCGCCAATGCGGTAGATCTCGGTCACTCCGGCGCGTTGGGCGGCGGCCAGCACCAGGGGGTTCAGCACGCCGCCGGGGCAGGGCACGCACATGGCGATGCGGCCGACGCCGGCGACGCGGGCCGGCAGCGCGTTCATCAGCACCGAGGACGGGTAGGCCGCCTTGCCGCCCGGCACATACAGCCCAACGGCATCGAGCGCCGTCCAGCGCATGCCGAGCGTGAGACCGGCCGAGTCCTGCATTTGCAGGTCGGACGGCACCTGCGCGCGGTGGAACGCCTCGATCCGCTGAGCCGCCAGGTCGAGCGCCGCGGCGAGTTCCGCCGGGATGCTGGCCGACGCGGCGGCGATCTCGTCGGCGGTGACGCGCAGGGTGGCCGGGGTCAGGTCCAGCCGATCGAAGGCCAAGGTGTATTCGCACAGCGCCGCGTCGCCGCGGTCGCGCACGGCGGCGATGATGGCGGCAACAACGCCGCCGACCTGGGCGGTGGTGTCGCGGCTCTCCAGCAACAGGCTGCGGAACGCCTCGGCAAAGCCAGTGTCATTGGTTGAAAGCCGCCTCATGCCCCGGATGCCAACAGGGCCGCGCGGAACCGGGCGATCCAGGCGCCCACCGCCTCCGGCTGCGTCTTCAAAGCGGTACGGTTCACGATCAGCCGGCTGGTGACATGGGCGATGACCTCGGTCTCCTGCAGCCCGTTCGCCTTCAGCGTGCTGCCGGTCTGCACGAGGTCGACGATCAGGCGGCACAGGCCGAGGCCAGGCGCCAGCTCCATCGCGCCGTTCAGGTGGACGATCTCGGCCTGCACGCCGCGGGCGGCGTAGTGGCGGCGGGCGATGTTGGGGTACTTCGTCGCGACGCGGACACGGGACCAGGTGGCGGGGTCATCGCTGCCGGCAGTCGCCGCCGGCTCCGCCACGCTGACCCGGCAGACCCCGAAGCCGAGGTCGAGCGGGGCGTAGATTTCCGGGTAGTCGAACTCCATCAGCACGTCGGCGCCGCAGATGCCGATGTGCGCGCCGCCGAACGCGACGAAGGTCGCGACGTCGAACGGACGGACCCGAACGACGTCGAGCGCCGGGTCGTTGGTCGGGAAGCGCAGCCGCCGGCTGTCCTCATCCGAGTAGTCCTCGGCCGGATGCACGCCGGCGCGCTTGAGCAGGGGTGCGCACTCCGCGAGGATGCGGCCCTTGGGCAAGGCAAGGATAATGGGGCTGCGGGCCTCCGGCGCAAAGGCTGCGGCCGGGAAGGGGGCGGTCATGCGGGCTCCTGCCCCTGTTCTTCATACCGTGCGGGAACTGCACGGAGCCGCCATGTAGCACCCGCGCCCGCCGACCGGAACCCTCAACCGGGGATGCGTTCTATGTCCGCCCCGCAGTCCGCCAGCTTCTGCTCCAGCGCCTCGTAGCCGCGGTCGAGGTGGTAAACCCGGTTCACGACCGTATCGCCGCGCGCCGCGAGGCCCGCCAGCACCAGCGAGACCGACGCGCGCAGGTCCGTCGCCATCACCGGCGCTCCCGATAGCCCGCGCACGCCGCGCACGATGGCGCTGGCGCCGTGGACGTTGATGTTGGCGCCCATGCGGTTCAGCTCGGGCACGTGCATGAAACGGTTCTCGAAGATGGTCTCCGTCACCATCGCGGCGCCCTCGGCCACCGACATCAGCGCCATGAACTGCGCCTGCATGTCGGTGGGGAAGCCGGGGTAGGGTTCGGTCATCGCGTCGGTGCCGTGCAGGCCGTTGAGCCGGCGGACCACCAATGCGCCGTCCTGCTCGGCCATCTCGACGCCGGCTGCCTGCAACGCGGCGGCGACCGCGCCCAGGTGGGCCATCTGCCCGCCCAGCAGCCGCACCCCGCCGCCGATGATGGCGGCGGCGCAGGCGTAGGTGCCGGTCTCGATCCGGTCGGCGACGATCGGGTGCGCAGCACCATGCAGCCGGGGGACGCCCTCGACCACCAGCTTGTCGGAGGCGACGCCGGTGATGCGGGCGCCCATGGTGTTCAGGCAGGCGGCGAGGTCGCCGATCTCCGGCTCGCGCGCCGCGTTGGCGATCTCGGTGCGGCCTTCGGCGAGGGTCGCGGCCATCAGCAGGTTCTCGGTGGCGCCGACCGAGGCGAAGGGCAGCACGATCGTGGCCCCGCGCAGCCCGCCCGGCGCCGTGGCGTTCACGTAGCCGCCGTCGAGCCGGATCACCGCGCCCATCTGCTCCAGGCCCTTCAGGTGCAGGTCCACCGGCCGGGTGCCGATGGCGCAGCCACCGGGCAGCGAGACCCGCGCCTCCCGCACCCGCGCCAGCAGCGGGCCGAGCACCAGGATGGAGGCGCGCATCTTGCGTACGATGTCGTACGGCGCCTCGTTGTTGGTGATCGCGCCGCCGATCGACAGCGTGCGGCCGTCCGGCTCGACCGCGACGCCGTGCTGGGCGATCAGCGCGGACATGGTGGCGATGTCGGCGAGGCGCGGCACGTTGCCGAGCACCAGGCGGCCGTCGGTGAGCATCCCGGCGGCCATCAGCGGCAGGGCTGCGTTCTTTGCGCCGCCGATTGGGATGTCGCCGTGCAGCGGCCGGCCGCCGCGGATGCGAATTTGGTCCATACAGCCTATTCCCCTTACATCCGCGGCAACGAGACGCCGCGCTGGCGCATGTACTTGCCTGCCTTGTCGGCATAGCTGACCTCGGGCGGGCTGGCGCCCTGCAGGAACAGGAACTGGCAGATGCCCTCGTGCGCATGGATGCGGGCGGGCAGCGGCGTGGTATTGCTGATCTCGATGGTCACTTGACCCTCCCATTCCGGCTCCAGCGGCGTCACGTTCACGATGATGCCGCAGCGGGCGTAGGTGCTCTTGCCGAGGCAGATCACCAGGATGTCGCGCGGGATGCGGAAGTATTCGATGGTGTGGGCCAGCACGAAGGAGTTGGGCGGGATGGTGCAAGCCGGCCCGGTGCGGGTCACGAAGCTGTCTGGGCTGAACGCCTTGGGGTCGACCACGGCGCTGTCGACATTGGTGAACACCTTGAACTCGTCGGCGACGCGGGCGTCGTAGCCGTAGCTCGACAGGCCGTAGCTGATCACGCCGTCCCGCTGCTGGGTTTCGACGAACGGCTCGATCATCGCGTGGTCCTGCGCCATGCGGCGAATCCAGTGGTCGGGCATCACGGGCATGGGCGCACCTGGTGGCTGAGGGCCGCGTCTAGCCTAGCTCGGGCCGAGCGGCAATTGTTACTCGGATGCGGCCGGCTTGGGGGGCTGGGCGCGGGCGCGGGCCTGCTCCTTGCGGCGGCGCAGGTTGTCCCGGAGTGCGGCGGCTTCCCGTTCGAGGCGGGCGTCGCGCGCGGCTTCGGTGCGCGGGGTGGTGGCGGGTTTCGGGGGCGTGTCGGCCATGCGTGAGCAGACCGCTGTGTTGGCCGGGCGTCAAGCGGAGGCCAGGCTGCTTGGTGGCAGGAGTTGAGACGGTTTGGGTTGCTACTTCCAATCCGGACCGCTTCCCAGCCAAGTCAGCGCATTTGGCTGGATATCGTTTCAGCCGCGGCTGTTGCGACGGCGAACGTAGCCCAAGCCAAGCAGCCCGGCTCCGACCAGCACCGTGCTGGCTGGCTCCGGCACCCTCTCGGCGTCCAATACGGCCGGGGCGCCGTTCACTTCGGAGTAGTATAGGTCATACTTGCCTGCTGCGAGAGTGTAGTTGGTGTCGGCGAGGGATGTCGGCGCAGAATAACCCGGAAGCAAGTTTGCCATCGTATCGCCCGGTGCTGCGTGCGGAACGCCGCACAAGCATGTCGGGCAACGCGCCGGCATCCAGCCGCGGCAAAGCTAGCGGCTGGGAGCAGCCGCGCCAACGGACCGGAGTGGCTCAGCGGCGGCGTAAGCTCCGGCAAACCCTGCAAATCGTGCAACACGACTGTCTTGCCGCTGATCGGCAGCAGCTTGCGGGCGCGCAGGCGGCCCGGCACGCGGTTCACGTGGATGACGTGCAGGCCAAGGAGGCCTGCCAGTTCCTGCCGCGTCAATTCTAGAACGAAGCTTTGCCTGGTGGTGAGTCCGCACTGCTGCAACCGGCTGTAAAGGAACAGCAGCAGCCCAACGATCCGCTCCTCGGCGTCAGACTGCCCGAGCCGCACCAGCCAATCCTCCAGCGGGGCCTTCTCGGCCGAGATGACCGTGAAAAGATGACGGCGGAACTCCGGCAAGCCATCAAAGGCCATCGCCAGGTCGGCCGCGGAAAGGGCAAAGTAGGTGAAGGCCGTCGATGTCTGCACCGAGGTTTGCGCCGGCTGGCCGAACAGCGTCTCGAGCCCGAACGTCTCGCCGGGCAACGGCACGTTCAAAATTTGCCGCCGGCCGTCATGCAGCGTCCGGAAGCGGTAGGCCAACCTGACACAACAATGCGGACACGGACGCTCGAAATGGTCTGCAAAGGTTTGGCACCATACCATTCCAATGTCAGAATTTTTCAGGCCTGATCTTACAAGGACACTCGATGCGAGAAGAACATAAATACATGTATTAAGCGTTTAGAGGAACGTTCCTAAACCAAAATTTTGCATGGAACTGGATCGTGGCCGCCATGCTGCGCCTGCTTGTGCCGCCTGCTGAGAGGGCGCAAATGGACGCACGCCCGAAGGCCCGCAGCCGTTCTCGAAGGCGGACATCCATGCCGGGGGCTTGCGCCAGCCCAGCCAAACTCGTAGGAACTCCGCGCGCCGGAGGGCAACAGCGCTGTCATAGCTCAGCGGTAGAGCACCTCATTGGTAATGAGGAGGCCCAGGGTTCGATTCCCTGTGACAGCATCACCGCATACGGACAACCTGGCTCAACGACATCAGCGGGGCGGGGGCTGGAAAGAACGGGGCTGTCGCAATACGAGGTCTTGCTGCCATTCGTCAGAGACCAGGATTGCGATGTGGCGCCGCAAGGCAGTCGTCGACTTTGGAACCGATGTTGGCGCCCATCATTGATCACTTGATCGCGGGTCCTATGGCCCACAGCCACGCCCGGATGGCGCTCGCGGGCAACCCGATTTTCGATCAGCTTCCGGCTAGACTCTTCGTTTCCATGTAAACCAGGTGTTAGTCAACCGTTGAGAGGACGACTTAGGTTCTTCGGCTGACTTCAACCTACTGTCCTAAACAGTAAACCTGGAGCGGGCGAAGGGATTCGAACCCTCGACCCCAACCTTGGCAAGGTTGTGCTCTACCCCTGAGCTACGCCCGCACTCCGATGAGGACGCTTTCTAAGCGGGTCCGAGCGGTTGCGCAAGAGCGGCTTGCATCGCGGCGGACCGGGCACGCTGCCGGCAGAGGCATGCAACCCTTGCCAGTCCGGCGGCTTGCACATTTCGCCTGCGCGCAACATCTATGCAGCCTTAGACGACCGGAACAGGCACATTCATATGGACATGCTCATCGGCCAAAAAACGGCGGGCCAGCGACCCGCTGGCCCACGACCCGGCAGCCTAGGCGCGTCGGCTCCCGCTCCGGCAGGGCGCGGCACCGTGGCCAGCGTCACCGCGGACGACATGATCGTCGACGGCACGCAGCAGACCTTCATGCAGGACGTGATCGAGGCGTCGCGGTCCGTCCCGGTCCTCGTCGACTTCTGGGCGACCTGGTGCGGCCCGTGCAAGCAGCTCACCCCGGCGCTGGAAAAGGTGACGCGGGCCGCGGGCGGACGCATCAAGCTGGTCAAGATTGACATCGACGCCAACCACGCCCTGGTGCAACAGCTCGCGCAGATCGGCCTGCCGCTGCAATCCGTGCCGACCGTCGCGGCTTTCTGGCAGGGCCAAGTCGCCGACCTGTTCCAGGGCGCGCTGCCGGAAAGCGAGATCAAGCGCTTCGTCGAAAGCTTGTTGAAGCTCGCCGGCGGCGCCATGCCGGCCGCGGACCTGCTGGCCGAGGCGCGGGCCGCCATGGAGGCCGAGCGCTTCGAGGAGGCCGGTGGCCTGTTCAGCGCCCTGCTGCAAGACGATCCGGAGAACCCCGCCGCTTGGGCCGGCCTCGTTCGCGTCCTGATGGCGCTCGGCCAAGAGGACCAAGCCCGCGACGCGCTGGAGCAGATGCCGCCGGCGCTCGCCAACCACCCCGAGGTGAGCGGCGCCCGGAGCGCGCTGGCGCTCGCCGAGGAGGGCCGGAGGGCCACCAGCCAACTGTCCGAGTTCGAGCGGCGCCTGGCTGCCGACCCCGACGACCACCAGGCGCGCTACGACCTCGCCGCGGCGCTGAACGCCAGCGGCGACCGCGCCGGGGCCGCCGATGCCCTGCTGCACATCATCAAGCACGACCGCGCGTGGAACGAGGACGCGGCCCGGCTGCAACTGCTGAAGCTGTTCGAGGCATGGGGCCTCACCGACCCCGCAACCCTGGCCGCCCGGCGCAAGCTGTCGGCCCTGCTGTTCAGCTAGCGCCATGGCACCGCAGCCCAGCATGGACAAGTTGCCGACGGAGTTCCCGGTGTTCCCCTTGGGCGGCGCGCTGCTGCTGCCCCAGGGCAAGCTGCCGCTGAACATCTTCGAGCCGCGCTACCGCGCCATGGTCGAGGACGCGCTGGCGTCGGGCCGGGTCATCGGCATGGTGCAACCCGACGAGAGCCGGGCCGGGACGCCAAGCGGACCCGCGCTGTACAAGGTCGGCTGCCTAGGCCGCCTGTCCTCGTTCAGCGAGGCCGACGATGGGCGCTACCTCATCACCCTGACCGGCATGGTGCGCTTCGTCATCGGCGTGGAGCTTGAGATGCAGCGCGGCTACCGCCGCGTGCGCGCCGACCTCGCACGGTTCCGCAGCGACCTCGACGGCAAGCCCAGCACGTTGGGCATCGACCGGGACGGGCTGACCCAGGCGCTGCGGGTCTATTTCAGCGCCAACGGGTTCGACGCGAACTGGGACGCCATCAACGAGATGGAGGATGATGCTTTGGTCACCACCCTGGCGATGGTCTGTCCGTTCGACCCGGCTGAGAAGCAGGCGCTGCTGGAAGCGCCAAAGGCGGCAGACCGCGCGAGTACCCTGCTGACCCTGCTGCAGATGGGCGCCCACGCCACCGATGGCGGACGCCAAGGGCGCCAGGCGAGCTGAGGGCGACAAAGGGGGCCGTTCATGTCCGATACTGCGACTGTCGACCCGCGCCTGCTCGCCATCCTGGTCTGCCCGGTGACGAAAGGGCCGCTTACGTATGACCGGGACACCCAGGAGCTGATCAGTCGCAAGGCCGGCCTGGCGTTCCCGGTGCGGGACGGCATCCCGATCATGCTGCCCGAGGAAGCGCGCCTGCTTGACGACGCATGACATGATGGCGGTGCCGCGGCCGACTGAGATACGTGTCCACCGCGCCACCCAGCGGCTTGAGGTGGAGTTCGATGACGGCGCCTTGCTGTCGCTGCCCGCTGAACTGCTTCGCGTCGAAAGTCCCAGCGCCTCGGTGCAGGGCCACTCGCCGGATCAGAAGCAGACTGTGCCGGGCAAGCGCGGGGTGAACATCGCGGCCGTTGAGCCGGTCGGGCACTACGCGATCCGGATCAAGTTCAGCGACGGGCATGACAGCGGGATCTTTAGCTGGGCGCTGCTGCGGCGGATGGGCGAGGAGCAGGAGGCGCTCTGGGCCGCCTACCTGAAGTCGCTGGCGCAAAAGGGCTTGAGCCGCGATCCCTGATCAGCGGCCCACGTCAGGGCGCCTGCACCAGTATGGCCACTAATCCGGCTTCCAGCAGAGACCGCAGGTCCGGCATGGCGAGCGCGATGCAGCCTTCGGTCGGCGCGAAGTCCGGCCGGGCCACATGGAGGAAGATCGCGCTCCCCGCTCCGCGTACGACGGGGGCATCGTTCCAGCCAAGTACGCCAAGGAGGTCATAAACCGCGTCCGAACGCCAAAGCGCCTCGTGCCGGCCGTCGTGCGGCAGGCGGACCGGGCGGTTGTAGTCCGCATGGGTGGGATCGTCGCACCAGCCGTCATGCGGGGCCAGCGGCATGGCTGGCACGGTCGTACGCGGGCGTGTCCCCCGGTCCGCCCGGTACAGCACCCGGCGCAACGGCAGCAGCCCGGCCGGCGTCGCGCCGTCGCCCTCTTGCTTGCGTTCCCGCACTCCGCCGCGGCCCACTGCCGCGCGTAGCCGGAGGCCCCCCAAGGTGAGTGCCCCGTCGGCGTCCAGCGTCGCCTGGCCTGCGGTCGCACTCATGCCAAACCTTTCTCCAGCGCCTGGCTCCGCTGCCACTCCTGCCCGGCTTCCTGATAGGCCACAAGCCCGCGCTGCTTGTTGCTGCCGGCGAACTGCGTCGGACTCTGCAGGAACTCCGGCGCCGTGGTGGCCAGCGTGGTGTACTCGCCGGGTTTCAGCGTGCCGGGCGTGACCGCGCCCATTGGCGCCTCCGATCCAGTGGCGGACATGCCGGCGGGGACCGATGGCCGGGACAGGTCGGGCGCCATGCTGAACAGCGCCTCCGCGAAGCTCATGAGTGCAGCACCCAGGATGCCGATCGGCCCGCCGAAGATGCCGGCGCCCAGGATGCGCAACGGCGCCGGGATGGTGTCGCCCGTTACGGCCCGGTAGATTGTGCCGACCACCGGTATATGCTGCAGGGGGGTCAGGGCCTTCAGCACGTCCTTGAACGGCACGTCGATCGGCTGCGGCCAGTAGCCGTCAGGCCCGATAGGCCCGGCGCCATCTGGCGGAGTGGCATATCCGAAAAGGCGGGATGCGGGGTCAGCCCCGGGCGTTGGTGGGATCATATGATAATATTTGCAAAGGACGTGCCACAGCCGGGTCAGCCAAGCAGGTGCCCGAACCGTCGCGCCTTCGTGGCCAGGTAGTGGTCGTTGACGCCGTTGGGCTCGATCACCAGCGGCTCCCGCCCCTCGACCTGCACCCCGCACGCCGCCAGCGCCGCCAGCTTGTCGGGATTGTTGGTCAGCAGCCGGACCCGGCTGATCCCAAGCTGGTCCAGCATGGTCGCGGCGACCAGGAAGTTCCGCTCGTCCGCGTTCCAGCCCAACGCCCGGTTGGCATCGAGCGTGTCCAGCCCGCGGTCCTGCAAAGCATAGGCGCGCAGCTTGTTCGCAAGCCCGATGCCGCGGCCCTCCTGTGCGAGATACAGCAGCACGCCGGCGCCATCGGCCGCCATGCGGTCGAGCGCCGCGTGCAACTGCGGCCCGCAATCACATCGCAGGCTGCCAAGCAGGTCCCCGGTGAAGCACTCGGAATGCACCCGCGCCAGCGGCGCCCGGTCCGCGGCGCCCGCGTGCTCCGGCCTGCCGATCAGGATGGCCAGGTGCTCGATCCCGGCATCCGGGGCACGGAACGCCACGACTCGGGCATCGGCCGAGGCCGCAAGAGGAACGTGCGCCGACGCGACCTGCACCAGCCCGGCGGCTGCCGACCCTGGATGCGCCAGCACGTCCACGGCCGGCACCGACAACAGGCCCAGCCGGGCAGCCTGCGCCGCCGCGTCCGGCCACACCGGCGCCACGAGCGCTGCCGGCAACAGGCGGCTGAGCTTCACCAAAGCGAGGGCGGCCGGCGCAGGGGCGGGGAGGGCGGCCTGCTCCGGAGGGTCCGCCAGGAGCTGGCCTGCGGTCGGATCGGCCATGCCGCGCAGCAACGGGGCGTCGAGCAGCCCGGCGGTGCGCAGCGCGATGGCGCTCCCCGGCTCGACCGGGCGGCGCAGCAGGGCCGCCGCGCGCACCGGCGACAACAGCAGCACGGGCGGTCCCGCCGCCAGCGCCGCCAGCTCTGCAAGCCCGGCCGCCCCGGCGGTGTCCGCCGCCAACACTATGTAGTCAGGCGCTCCCAGCAGCAGGACCGGCGTCCCACGGCGCAAGTCAGCGATCGCCCGGTGCACGGCCCTGATCCGGAGCGTGGCATGGTCGGGAAGGGAGGACGCCGCCTGTTCCGCCTTTGATCCTCGCGGCTGGGCCACGTCGTCTCCATCCAAATTCATGCCGTCCGGTAGCGGATATGGCGTCCTCTTGTGCGCCGCATCCAAGTGGCTCACATGTGTGTGTGCATCTTAAGCCGGCATCGTGCAATTTCCCAGGTCTCGTGTGCGTTGAACCTCATACTGAATTTATTATCAATTTTTTGGGGCACCATCCTGTTACCTAGGGCACTCGACGAGGGCGGTGCTGCCGGGTACAGGGTGCGCGCTGCTGCCGACCTTATATGAGGAACTTGCCGAATGACGGCTGAGCGTCCGATTCTCATCGTCGACGACGATGCAACCCTGCGGGAGGCGCTGCTCGGGCAGCTCCAGGTCGACGGCGAGTTCGCGGTCGCTGAAGCCGCGACCATTTCGGCGGCAGAAGCGATGATGACGGGCAAGGACTCGCGGTTCGACGCCATTATCCTCGACGTGAGCCTCCCGGACGGCGACGGCCGCGACCTGTGCGCGTCGCTGCGCAAGCAGGGATTGCGCATGCCCATTATCATGCTCACGGGATCGGACGACGAGGCCGACGTGGTGCGCGGGCTGGACGCCGGCGCGAACGACTACATCGCCAAGCCGTTCCGCCTGGCCGAGCTGCTGGCCCGGCTGCGCGCCCAGCTCCGCATCTTCGAGAACTCCGAGGACGCCGTCTTCACCATCGGACCCTACACCTTCCGTCCCAGCGCCAAGCTGCTGCACGAGCCGGTGAAGAATCGCCGCATCCGGCTGACGGAGAAAGAGGCCGCGATCCTCAAGTACCTGTATCGCGCCGGCACCCGCCCCGTCGCGCGGCAAGTTCTGCTGAACGAGGTTTGGGGCTACAATGCCGCCGTCACGACCCATACGCTTGAGACGCACATCTACCGCCTGCGCCAAAAGATCGAGCCCGATCCGGGCAATGCGCGCCTGTTGGTGACGGAGGGCGGCGGCTACCGGCTCGATCCGGTCGGTGTGACGCCGGGCGGCTGATGCAGCGGCGTACTCTGTTGGCTGCAGGTGCGGCGCTGGCGGCCGTCGGCCCAGCGGCGGCGGCGGAAAGCGGACAGGTCCGGCTGTCGCACGGCTACGGCATCCTCTATCTGCCGCTGATGGTCATGCGCGACCGCAAGCTGCTGGAGGGCCAGTTGGCCCGCGCGGGCATGCCGAAGCCGGAGGTTTCCTGGCAGTTGCTGGACGGCGGCAACGTCATCAACGACGCCATGCTGGCGGGCGCGCTGGACATCGCCGGCACCGGGTCGCCGGGGTTCATCACCCTATGGGCCAAGGCGCGCGACATCCCCAGGGCCGCGGTGACCGGGGTCTGCGGCCTGAGCACCTGCGCGTTGACGCTCAACACGAACCGGCCGCGCCTGAGGTCGCTCGCGGACTTCACGGCTGACGACAAAATCGCCATGCCGGGCATCAAGACCTCGCTCGCCGCCGTCGTGCTGCAGATGCTGGTGGCGCAGCAGTTCGGCCAGGCCGACTACGCGAGGCTCGACCCGATGACGGTCGGGCTGCCGCATCCCGAGGCGTACGCGGCGCTCATGGGCGGCAGGACCGAGATCGCGGCGCACTTCGCCTCGCCGCCGTTCTCGATCCTCGAACTCGCGGACCCGCGCATCCACAAGGTGATCGCCGCGAGCGACGTGCTGGGCCAGTCGACCCTCGACGTGGTGTTCGCGCCCAAGCGGTTCGTGGACGCCAACCCGGCCACCATGGTGGCGTTCCTCGCCGCGATCGACGAGGCGAACGCGCTGATCGCCGACGACCCCGCCGCCGCCGCGCAGAGCTACATCCGCCTGGCCGCGGCCAGGATGACCGAGGCGGAGGTGCTGCGGATGGTCCGGGACCCCGACACCAAGTTCTCCGCGACGCCCAACGGCGTCATGCGCTACGCCGAGTTCATGCACCAGGTCGGCAGCGTGAAGATCAAGCCGGAGCGCTGGTCGGACCTATTCGTGCCGGCGTTGGCGTCCCGCGCCGGGTCCTAGCTGGGCCTAGACTTCGAGCTCGACGCAGACCGGCACGTGGTCCGATGTCCGCGGCCAGTCCCGCGCCTCGGTCAGCACCGTGCTCGATCGCAGGGCCGGCACCAGGTCCGGCGTGACCCAAACATGGTCCAGCCGGCGTCCGCGGTTGGCCGTCCTCCAGTCGCGGTTCCGGTAGGACCACCACGTATAAAGCTTTTGGTCCGCCGGCACGAAATGCCGCATCGCGTCCACGAACCCGGTGCGCATCCAGGCCGCCATCGCGTCGATCTCGACGGGCGTGTGGCAGACGACGGCGGCCAGTTGCTTGTGGCTCCAAACGTCGTGCTCCAGCGGCGCGATGTTGAGGTCACCGGCCAGGACGCAGCGCTCGGGCCGGCGGGCGGCGAACCAGTTGGTAACCTCGCCGAGGAACGCCAGCTTGTGGGCGAACTTCAGGTTGGCCGACGGGTCCGGCTCGTCCCCGCCGGCGGGCACGTAGAAGTCGTGCAGCGCGACGGGTCCGCTGGGGGTCGAAAGCGCCACGCCCACGTGCCGGCAGTCGCCGCGCTCGCACCAGTTGGGGCCGTCGAGAGGGGCCAGCGGGACGCGCGACAGGATGGCGACGCCGTTGTAGCCCTTCATGCCGCGCCGGGCGACATGCGGGTAGCCGAACGCGCCCGGTGCCGCGTCGGGGAACAGCTCGTCCGGCACCTTGGTTTCTTGCAGGCAGATCACGTCCGGGTCGAGCGACGCGATCAGCCGCTCCACCAGCGCCAGCCGCAGGCGGAGCGAGTTGATGTTCCAGGTGGCGATGCGGAGCTTGGGCACAGGCCTGCATGGCCCGGCGGCGGGCCGGGTGCAAGCCGCCCCGCTTCCAAGCGCAAGCTGCCTTGCATATCAAGCCGTTTCGGCTACGGTCCCGCCAATTCGGCTTTCCCCTGGGAGGAAATCAGCAATGTTCCGCAGGTCCCTGCTCGCCGCCATGGCCTTGGCGCCGGCCGTTTTCGCACAGCCGGGCTTCACGCAGGCCGGCGTCGCACAGGCGGGCGCACCGATCCCAGTTGGCGCGATCGAGATTTTGAGCGGCCCCAATGCCGCCTATGGCACCGCGATCCGCGCCGGGCTGGAGTTGGCGCTTGAGGAGGTCAACGAGAAGGGCGTGCTGGGCCGCAAGGTCGCGCTGGCCATTGAGGACAGCGCCGGCAACAAGGACCAGGCGATCAACGCGGCGCGCAAGCTGATCGGCCGCGATAAGGTGGTCGCGATCATCGGGCCGACCCTGTCGAACGAGATGTTCGCGGCCGGCCCGGTGGCGAACGAGCGCAAGATCCCGATCATCGGCACCAGCACGACCGCGGCGGGGATCACCGAGATCGGCCCCTACGTGTTCCGCACCAGCCTGCCCGAGAGCGACGTGATCCCCGTGACCCTGGCGCGGGCCAAATCTGGCGGCGTGAAGACGATCGCGCTGATGTACGCCAACGACGACGCATTCTCGAAGTCAGGCTTCGACACCATGAAGGCGGCGGCGGAAAAGGCCGGGCTGAACATCGTGGCGATCGAGAGCTTCGACAGCAAGGACACCGACTTCAGCGCGCAGCTCACCAAGATCAAGGCGTTGAAGCCCGATGCGGTCGGCATCTCGGCGCTGGTCGAGCCGGTGTCGGGCGTGCTGCTGCAGGCACGGCAACTCGGGTTCGGCAAGGAGACGCTGTTCGTTGGCGGCAACGGCAGCAACTCGCCGAAGTTGGGCGAGATCGCGGGCACGGCGGCGGACGGCCTGATCGTCGGCAGCCCGTGGTTCGTGGCGAAGGACGACGCGGCCAACAAGGCGTTCGTGGCCAAGTTCCGCGCCAAGAACGGCCACGACCCGGACCAGTTCGCCGCTCAGGCGTATGATTGCATGCACATCCTAACCGACGCCATCGCCCGCGCCGGCGGCACCGAGCCTGACAAAATTCGCGACGCCCTGCTGGCGACCCAGTACGACGGCGTCATGGGTTCCTTCACCTTCACCGCGGGCCGCGACCCCGCCAGCACCGAGGGCGTCGTGGTGCTGGCCGTGCGCGACGGCAAGTTCGGCATCGCGCCGAAATAGCCATTTGGGGCGGCCAAGCCTTGCGGCGGCCACGCGAACGCCATAGGACGCTGCGATGCTTGCCCAGCAGCTCGTGAACGGCGTCCTGCTCGGCGCCACCTATGCCCTGTTCGCCCTTGGCTTCACGCTGATGTTCGGCGTGCTGCGGGTCATCAACCTGACCTACGGGTTCTACTTCTCCGCCGGGGCGCTGCTGGCGCTGTGGATGACCAGGGGTGGCGTCCCGATCTGGCTGGCGCTGCCCGCCGCCGCCGCCGGCTCCGGGTGCATCGCCGTGGTGTTCGACTGGATACTGCTGTCGCGCCTGCGCCGCATCCAGGCGCCGGAGCTGTCGTCGCTCATGGTGACGCTCGGCGGCGTGCTGGCGCTGTATTCGGCGCTGACGAGCTGGCTCGGCCCCGACATCCGCCGCCTGCCGCCCGGCGTCATCAGCGCGGAGGCGTTCCACGTTGGCGACATCCGCATCACCACGGCGCAAATTCTTATTCTGGTCGCCACCACGGTCCTGGTCGGCGCATTGCTGACGTTGATGCGCGGCACCCGGCTTGGCCTCGCCATCCGCGCGATGGCCGAGAAGCCCGACGCGGCGCAGCTCATGGGCATCGACACCGGACGCGCGGCGGCGTTGGTGTCGTTCATCTCCGGCTGCCTCGCCGGGGCAGGGGGCGTGCTGATCGGGCTGAACTTCAACGCCATCCACCCGTACATGGGCGAGGCGATGATGCTGCGCGGCTTCGTCGTCATCATCGTCGGCGGCCTCGGCGACATACGCGGCGCGCTGCTGGCCGGGCTGGCATTGGGCGTCATCGAGGTCATGACCGCCGGCTACGTGTCCTCTGGCTTAAAGGAGGCGGTGGCGTTCCTGATCCTGGTGGCCGTGCTGTGGACCCGGCCCTCCGGCCTGTTCGGCCGCGCCGTCATGCGCCGGGCGTAGCGCATGCCCGCGTGGCTCGACGACGTCCTGTGGACCTACCAGAACCTGGTCTATGCGCTCGGCGTCAACGGGCTGCTGGCGCTGTCGATGTACGTGGTTCTGGCAGTGGGCCAGTTGTCGCTGGGCCAGGCGGCGTTCATGGGCTTGGGCGCATACTCCTCCGTCCTGATGACCCTGAAGCTCAAGCTGCCGTTCCTTGTGGTGCTGCCGCTGTCGGTCGTCGTGCCCGTCGCCTTCGCGCTGGCCATCGGGGTGCCGACGCTGCGGCTGTCCGGGGTCTATCTCGCCATCGCCACCATCGGCTTGGGCGAGGTGCTGCGCGCGGTCTACCTCAACGTGGACCTGTTCGGCGGCGCGCTGGGCCTGTCCGGCATCCCGGAGCGCGCGACGACTTCCATGATCTACGGCCTGCTCGGCTTGGCGGTGCTGGCATTGTGGCTGGTCGGCCGCAGCGGCATCGGCCGGGCGATGGAGGCGATGCGCGAGGACGAGACCGCCGCCCAGGTGATGGGCGTGCCGGTCGGGCGCTACAAGATGGGCGCGCTGCTGGCCTCTGCCGTGCTGGCCGGGCTGGCGGGCTGCCTGTCCGCCCACGTGTCGAGCTTCATCGGCCCCAACGAATACGGCTTCGAGCCTGCGGTCACTATCTTGTCCTATGTGCTGCTGGGCGGCATCGGCACGCCGCTTGCCCCTGTGGTCGGCGCTTGGGTGCTGACCCTGTTGCCCGAGTTGCTGCGCGGCTTCAGCGACATCCGGCTGGTGCTGAACGGGGTTATCATCGTGCTGGCTGTGCTGTTCCTGCCAAACGGGCTGCTCGGCGCGAGAATGAAGCGGATCGGCGCCCGCACCGCGGCATGATCCGGTTGGTATGACCCCGTTATTGGAAGTCCCGTTACTTGAAACGAGGGGCCTGACCCGCCGCTACGCCGGCCTGGTCGCGGTGGACAGCGTCGACATGCAGGTGATGCCCGGCGGCGTCCACGCCGTCATCGGCCCGAACGGCGCCGGCAAGACGACGCTGTTCAACCTGGTTTCTGGCCTAGTGCCGCCCAGCGCCGGCCACATCCGTTTCGCCGGCCAGGATGTGACGAAGCGGCCCGCCGACCGTCGCGCGGCGCTCGGCCTGGCCCGCACGTTCCAGAACATCCGCGTTTTCGCCGCCATGACGGTGCTGGAAAATGCGCTCACCGGCCTGCACGCCCGGCTGACCGCCAGCCTGCCCGGCGTGGTGCTGCGCCTGCCGCGCTTCCGGGCGGAGGAGCGCCGGGCCGTGGCGCGTGCCCGCGAGGCGCTCGATCTCGTGGGCCTCGCCGACAAGGCCGGGCAGCGTGCGCAGGCGTTGTCGTACGGCGACCAGCGCCGGCTCGAAATCGCCCGCGCCATGGCGCCCGAGCCCCGGCTGCTGCTGCTGGACGAACCCGCCGCCGGCATGAACCCCGCGGAGACCGAGGCACTGGCCACCCTGGTCCGCCGGCTCAGCGGCTTCGGCACCACGGTCCTGCTGGTGGAACACGACATGGGCTTCGTCATGGACATCTCCGACCGTGTCACCGTGCTGAACTTCGGCAAGCGCATCTTTGAAGGGACGCCCCAGGCCGTCCGGCAGGAGCCGTTGGTGATCGAGGCCTATCTCGGCCACAAGGTCGCGGCACGCCTCGCCGCCGGCGCCAAGGCCGGGGTGCGCGGCGCGGGATGAGCAGCCTTGAGATCGTCGGGCTGGAGGTGGTCTACGGCCGCACCCTGGCCCTGCACGGCATCTCGGTCGCCGTGCCCGATGGCCAAGTCGTCTGCCTGATTGGGGCGAACGGCGCCGGCAAGACGACGACGATGCGCGCCATCTCTGGCTTGGTGCGACCCCGCGCCGGGCGAATCAGTTTTGCCGGGCGCGACATCACCGGCCAGCCCGCGCACCGCATCGCCGCCGCCGGGCTGCGCCAGGTGCCGGAGGGCCGCCAGTGCTTCGCCGAGCTGACGGTCGCCGAGAACCTGGCGCTGGGCGCCTACCTGGTGCCGGCCCGCAACGAGGTCGCCCGGCGTCAAGAGGGCGTGCTGGCCCGCTTCCCGCGGCTGCGCGAGCGGCTGGGCCAGCTCGCCGGCTCGATGTCGGGCGGCGAGCAGCAGATGCTGGCCATTGGCCGCGCGCTGATGGGCGCACCGCGCCTGCTGCTGCTGGACGAGCCGAGCATGGGGCTGGCCCCGCTGTTCGTTGAGGAGATTTTCGCCATCATCGCGGCGCTGAAGGCGGACGGCACGACGATCCTGCTGGTGGAGCAGAACGCCTCGGCGGCGCTCGACGTCGCGGACCATGCTTACGTGCTGGAGAACGGCCGCATTGTCCTTTCAGGGCCGGCGGCGGACGTCGCGAACGACCCAGGCGTTGCAGCGGCCTACCTGGGTGGTTAGGGGCCCATTCGGGGGCTGTTTGGGTATGTTGTCCCAGGCTTTCTGAAGCTGGCAGTAAAGCTGAAGCTCTATTGCTGCCATTTGATTGTTAATTTTATCGTAACTGCCCAGGTCTCTCAGCGGGGTCAAACCATCCGTAGGTCGTCGATCAAGCGGTGGGGCTGAGTGGTCAGTGTCTTGAGCATATCCCAACCTTGCTTCCTGGCGGTCGAGAGCAGCGAGCGG